>FUIF01012460.1_pt1 | contig 11925 bp, 20 predicted proteins | sample 1003461 | NCBI WGS metagenome assembly FUIF01 (sample SAMEA80401918, study PRJEB19352) | marine metagenome | reverse complement strand
TGTTTCTTATTTCTCTAAGATCAATAGCGTCCTCTAGTTCTATATTCTGTTGCTGTAACGCCATTTGAATATTGTTTTCCAGCTTTGCTTTCTCTTCTTCATCTGGCATTAACTCTAAAAATATACCAAAATCATACATATGCAGTTCTTCAAGTTCTTCTAACGTAGCTACATTATGTGCTCCAATAGCTTGCACGAAAGCATCTTTTGTTGGAGAGTACTCTAATACATCAGATATTCTAAGCGATAAACACTCGCAGGTGTCAGCTGTTAAAAATAAACCAGCTTGTAATATATGTCTTGTTGCGGTGTTGCTATTTGCTGCAGCAAGCTTTTGAACACCGACTAAAGCGTTTTTATCTGGCATGCTACCATCTCTAGCTTCATTTAGACCGGTGACATCGCGTATCATCTGCAAATAGTAATTGTAAGTCTGTATAAGACTTTGCATTTTCTGCCCGCCAGAGCTTGACTGTATTTCTTGAATAGGCACTTTGCCAGGATTCACGTCTCCTTCAGAAGTAAATGATCTACCAATAACAGAACCTGTTTGGAAAAACATATTTAAAGCTTCCTGTGGATTATAATTTGTACCGTTACCTAAATCTATTTCAGCTAAACCGTCCGCATCTAAGTAAACGCCATCCGGAACAAGTCTTGACATTACTTGTTGTAATTTTAAATGAGTAAGCTGAATCATATCAGCAAAACCTGTAATACGCTTAACTAGTGATTCTATTTTACCATTGTACATTCTAGGCGCTACAATAGAATAATTCATTTTAACTTTAGTAAAGTCGCTTTTTGGCCTCATCATGTTTCTAGCCATTTCCCACTTAACGAGCTTATTAGTCCCTAGTATTAAAACTCCTTCGTATAACACTTCAACAGCTCTCTGCAGCTTGTAGTAGTCTTCAGCTTCATTAGGAGGATTAAACGTGTCGTCTCGCTCTATAGCTTTTTCAGCTCCAGATCCAACCTGCTTAACTTTATATACTTCGTTCATGAAAGTTTTAAAGTTAAAATACAAAACTTGAACCTTATTATTATCGTCCTTGTCTGTGCTATATCTTCCTTGATTATTGCTTCTGTAATAACTAGAATTTTTAGCTATATCTTCTATTTCTTCCTGGTCTAGATGTGGAAACTGTTTTACAAGTTCGTTTATTGGTATTGACTTAACTTCTCCAACATAATATATATCATCAAAATAAGGCGAATCTGTATATGAGTATACAAGATCAGCTGGATCTACGTAATCTATTGTTATTCCTTCAGATGTTGAAAAGTTATTTTTTACAGCACCAATACCTAAAACAGTTAAATCGTAGAAAAATCTTTTTTTAGTTAATTCGTATTTGTTACCATCTAGTAAAACATTTAGAGCTTGTTCTTCAGCCAACTCTACTGCTTGCTTGTAGCTAAGCTGCATGTGAAGCTGTAGCTCTTCAATTGTTTGAGGTAAAACAGGCTCTTCACTTTCTCTTAAGTCTAAGTTAAATTGAGTTAGAAACTAAATCGTTTAAATCTTTAAACTCCATATCGTCCATAATTGACTCCATGTATCTAGTTCTTTTTGCAACTCCATTAGGATCTTGTGAGTAAGCTTTTATATCGTAAGTTCTTTCAGCTATACCATTTACTACAATATCAACAAACTTAGGTATAATAGGAACTGGGCTCCAGTCTAAATTCAAGTAAGACAAGTCTCCATTTATAGATAACTCATCTTTATACTTTTGTATTGATTGCTCTCCTCTAGCATAAAGCCTTAGCCTGTGAAAATCATTTAGACTATTTCTATACTTGCTAGTTATTTTATCGCCATTAAACCACTCTTGTTCTATAGCTTTTGCAACTTTTAAACCGTAATCATAACTAAGCTTTTCAGCATCACTTACGGTTTGACTTGGAAAATAATTCTTTATAACAGACTCTGCCATACTTATTTTATTAATTTAGATGTATTACCATTGTTAGTATACTTTGCAATGTTTAAATTTAACGCTGGCTTTTTTATTTCAGCGTGAGGTCTATATAAGTGTCTATTGCAAGCCATTATAGCTAAACCAGAACTTATAGCGGCATCAAACTTCGTACGTTTATTTATATCAAACCTACTCCATTCGTTTAACGTTTGGTTAAAGTATACGTTACCATAAGTACCATCACCCAAGTGACCAACATGGCTTTGTATATACATTTCTATCGCAGCAGCATGAGCTTGCTTAATGTCTTCGCTAGAGTTAGGTATACCACCTACTTCTTTTTCTGCCACAGAAAGCTTATTCCAAACTTTATCAGGTCTATTCATACTAAACCCTCTATAGCCTCTTCGCTTTAGATAATAAAGTAATCTTGGTTTATTGTTTTCTGCTAGTATTGGCATACCATAAAAAACTAAGGCCATCAATACGTCTTCAAAAAATATTTCAGCGGTTTGTGGTCTTGCAATATACTCTAGAAACATATGGTTAGGCGGCGCGTCTTCCATAGAAAACTTTGTTAATCCGTGCAAAGCCCCTTTAGATCCTTTACCATCTACTGTTCCACTAATATCATAGCTATCACATCCAAAAGCACCCATGTGCTCGTTTCCAGGATATTTAACTCCGTTCTTAGTTATTATTCTGTTTTGAAGGTTATGCGGTGGAGTCCAACTAATATTAAACCTACCTTTTGGGTCAGGATAAAAAACTACTTTAGAATCTTTTACACCATTTTCCCATTGAAAATTACCTGTGTTAACTACAGAGCTATTTCTAATTCCTTCATTATAATCTATTTGTTCGTATATTTTAACTAAATTAAATATACTGTTTTTAGCTTCATCTCTGAAAGCGTGTTCTTCTGTTCTTGGAAACTGTCGGTAAAATTCATTTAAACCATCTTGATCTGATTTTAATCCGTCAGCTTCGTTATTCCAGTGATCAATTATTCCGTACTCAATTAATTCACCGTCGGGTCCGTATACATCATGATCTGGGTTATTAAATACTGGTTGTCCAAATTCGTCAATAAATCCTTCATAGTTCCATTCCATTGGGATAAACAAAGAATATAAACCAGACTTCGTTTGTCCATTGCGGTTTCTAGAAGTGACATCTGAATCATTGTACTAATTTTTAAAGTTATCTCCTCCTTTGTCTAGCGCGTTGGACGTTGAGCCCATCATGCATTTACCTACAACCCTAGCACCTAATCTAAGACAAGTTTTTGTAACTCGCCAGTTGTTAAGTATGTTATCAGGTCTTTCCCACTTTCCACTTTCATCGTGAACTAGTAGTGATAGTTTTTCACCATCATAACTGTTATCACCTGTATTTTTCCAATCAATCGTTGTGTCAAGTCCTTTTATCTCTTCTAGCTTTTCATTTACCTCTATTTTTTTACGTAGTAAACTTGCTCGCTGGTACACGATACGCTAGCTCAGACTTAGGTCTATCCATACCATCTTGTATTGGCTTAAAGAAAAAAGGATAATTTATAGATATAGGTACAACCTTGTCTGTAAACATCTTTTTTGCATCGGCACCACTTTTAGATAGTATCCCATATCTACTATCACTCGATATTGTAGCTAAGTTAACGGTTTCAGCAGAGCTCATAAAAGAAAAGCCAGAACGTCTGTTTTTAAGATAACACATGCCGTAGCATCTTTTGTCAGCTTTGCAAGCCTACCCAAAATAATAAAAAAATAATCTATTAGCTTCACGAAAGTCTGGAGCACCAACATCTATTTTTGACCATTGTAAGTACATGTAGTGAGCTCCTGTAATATAAGTTGGAACACTAGCATTTTGAAACCAGAAACCCTCGTCTCTTCTCTTAAATTCCTCATCTATATAATCGTACCATTGTTCTTTTTGCTCTTCAGGATAAGCTCGCCAGTCAAATATTATTTTTTATTTTACTTAACTGCTTTGGCGTATCAATACGACTCCACTTGTTACTACTGTTGCTATACACACTACTAGGTTTTTTTGGTAATGCTATTTTTAAATTCTGTATTTCTATTATATCTCCAATCTTTCCAGTCTTAGATATAACAACAACATCATGCTCTTTATTGTAGCCGTACTCCCACTTCTTACCTTTGTTAAGTCTACTTATAGTAGTCTTTTTAATAGGTTCAATTATACTATATAGCGTTTGCTCGTAACTCATTTAGATCTTCCTTCAGCAAATCCTTTAAAAACACGTTCTTCTTTTTGTTCAGGCTCTTTACCTTCTAGTAAATTTTCTTCTTCTTGTATTCTATTAAGTATTTCAAACGCATCGAATATAGCTAACTTTTTAGTAGCAGCTGCATTTTTTAGTCTATCAGCAGTAATATCATCACCGCTATCGACAATAGCTTCTTTAGCTACTTTAATAAGCTCTTCAACTGCTCTATGCCCAGCTTGGATTATACTCTTCTTCGTCTCCTTGATATTCATACTTAATAGTAATAAAATTTGATAATACTCTATACAGTCTTTCGCCTTCAACAACAAACTCGTATTCGCTGCTAGGTCTAAAACCTACTAAATCACCTACCTCAACAACTTTGTCAGAATATTTAACAACACCTATTAAAGGCCTTTCTTGTTCAGTATTAAATTGATCTACAGCTTTTATAGGCTTGACAAAGCAATAGCCGTCAGGTGCTTTCCACTTTTCTTTTGACTTAAATAAAAATATTTGATCTATTGAAATTATATATGTGTTTTCGTTAAAAAAAGATTTACTGTTTCTTTCTTTGCCTTTAACGTCGTGCCAACGTCTAAACACATTGTGATGTACTAGTACCGTATCACCTGGCTTAATATTTGTTTTAAGCTTTGTTGGTGTAGACACTACTCTAGCTAGCCTGTTAACATGTTGGTGATTAAAAAACCTCAGTGTTTGTTATTAACTCAGAGTCACCGATTTTTTAACGTTGTTATATCTTTCACCTATTGGCTCTACAACAAAGTTATAAACGCTTTTCATTAGTATTGCAGGTTATATTCAACAGATACAGCCATGTTTTTGTTAAAGTCTTTCCAAGGCAAAACATCTTTACCTTTTCTAATGTAAACAGAAAACTTGTCTTCTTCTTCTATAATATCGCAAATAGTATGACCACCATACACTTCTTGCCCAACGGCATAGTGCATGGCGTCATTCTTATAGTCTTTGCCGATACTAATCTTTCGTATCAGTTTCGACATCTTCTTGATATTTTATAGTTCCGTCTTGAATGTTTATGTCAACTTTACCATACTCTTCTTCAAGCTCTTTCTGCAAATGACCAATAGCCTCTTGAAAAGACATTACTCTTGTTACCATTTGACTTTTTTGTAGCTCTAATCTTCCAAGCTCTTGTTGACCAGAGTTTATAGCGTTTACTATATTCTGCATCTTTGTTAATTGCTCTTCAGTAACTTTTTCAGCTTTAGGCTTTAGGTCTACTACTTCTTTTGATTTTGGTGTTTTTCGTTTTGCCATAATTTAATTTGATTTAATTTAATTGTTAATATAATTCTAATTTGCCGTTTAAATAATTTCTAACGTCTGTAGCTTCGGCAGAGCTAAGCCCTCTTTCATAAACTAATACTTCGTATATTTTACCATCAAAACTACTAGTACCAGCTGCTGTTAATGCACCTACAAAGCCATAGTCAAAAGGATTATTGTCACCATCAAAGCTTTGAGTGCTTTCTACAGCTCCGTTAATTCTTAAAAATGCGTTGTTAGAAGTTCCAGTAGCAACTTCATACTCTAATAGTTGCTTATTGCCGTCGGTTGCTATGGCTGTAGTTGCGTTAAAAGTTACTGTTGTGCCGTTAGCCCTAAGCCTATGCTGAGTACTACTACCTCCTTGACCTATTCTCAAGAAGTCAGTGTTTGCGTTAGCTAGCAAGTTGTTTGTGGAGTGTTCATCGGCAGCTATAGCAAAAAATATATGAAATTGATTTACAGTTTGCGCTGCTGATAACTGTAAAGCGTCAGCATCACTGTCGCCTTCCCATTCACCTCCACCGTCTACTAAATAAGGTTTTTTACCAACGCTTGCTGTAGCATTAAGCCCATTACCAGAAGAATCAGCCCAAGCGTCAATAACCGCTGGATCACCTGAAGATGTTATACCAACTCCGTTTTGTAGCCAAAGTTGAAGTCCAGATATATCTGTAGGTGTAAAAGATATAGAGCCAGCTTGAGATATGCTATTACCTAGTCCTAGCATTAGTCGCCTATGTAAGCTATGCACATACCTGAAGTTAAATCTATTTCTGTATATCTACCGTAAATAGTAACTCCTTTAGGAAAAGTATTTGAAGCATCAATTTGCAAACCACCAGATCCTGATATTGCTGTCTCACTACCATCTGATAGATTATGAGCAGCTGCTTCTGTACCTGCGTATTCTAAACCTAATTTAGCTGTGCTAGTAGTGTCTGCAACTAATCCACCTGAAGCATCAAACACTGTGTCTGCTAAAAATGTAATAGCTACAAAAACCTTACCTGTTGGAGGACTTGCAGCTCCTGAAGCGTCTAAAAATAAAGAACCTAGTTGTCCAAAGCTGTACGCCGTGTCTTGTGTTATCGCCATTTTTATTTTGTTTTTTCGTTTTTATTTGAACTTCCACCGAAGAAGAAGTCTATTATTGTGTTTACTTTAGCACTCATTGCGCCAAATATTGTTGATATAAAGCTAATTTCAAATTCACCTAGCTCTAAGCTTTTAGTAACAAAGTAATTAAACATTACAAATGTAATGCCAAAATATGCTACTGTAAATAAAGTTGCTAAAACCTTTTGAATAATAGCATCATCTTTATACATTTCTCTTGCAGACTTGCGATCTTCGACCTCTTTTGCAAACGCTTCCTTTTCTGCGTCCAAGAGTAGCTTCTTAATAGCCAACTTTGCTTCGTCTCTCTCTTTATCTGTCGTAACGACTTTGTCAAGTATTCCTTCTGCATTGTCTAAGACTTTACCTAAAAGCCCTCCCATTAAATTCTGTATCATATTATTTTCTTCCGTTGTTAGCGTCTACTTCCCATGGAAAACCTTCATCTCCTACTTCTTTCCATTGCCCATCAACATGTAACATGTCTTTACCGTTTATAGTTTTGCGCTCGTAAGTTATTCCGTTGTATTTAACGTGATCATCTCCATAAGATAATTTACCAGTTCTCATGTCTGTAGCATGTCTCATCTCATGGTTAATAACCTCACGCTCCATAGAACTACCTTGTGGTATTTGATCGCTTATGTATATTGAGCCGTCCATGTTAGCTTCACCCATAACTCCAGGCTCTAGCGGCTTTCTAATAACAGGTGTTCCAGGTACTGATATATCCGCATCACCGGCTTCTTGACCAAACCTCATTTTTTTTGAAAGCTTGCCGCCTGACGCTATTGGTGTTTCACCTTTACCTAGTTTAAATCCCATTATCTATCTTTATCTTTAATCATATCATCAATAGCTTTATTATAGACCTTATCAGTATATGACTTGTTGTTGTAGAATACACTTCTTTCAGATGTTGGCATATCTTCTTCGCCAAGTAATATCCTGTATATTCTACTTATTAACTGACTGCATTTAAACGATGTTTTAAATACTGAGTATTTTATCGTTGTTCTATTCCTGTGTCTCCACACTTCAATCCAGCCTAACTTTCTTAGTTTATCCCACCGAGTTTTATCCCAGCTCATGGTATAAGTACCATCTATAAATTCTTGTCTAGTAAACCGTTTTTGACAATCTAAAAATATTAGCAGTTCAAGATCGGCGTCTGTTAACCCGTAAGTCTTACAAGCCCACTTTCTAGTGAGCCTGTAATACTTTAGGATTTGTAATTCACGTAAATCGTGAGATGTTAATCTCATTTACTACGCTTCAGCAGTTATAGTGTTAGCACAGCCAGTTATAAACGGGCTAGCAAATACTGAGTTTGAAGCATCGCATATTGAAATCATCGGTTTGTCAATATTTCTAGCAGCAGTTATAGCGGCTGTAATATCAGCAATAACTTCTTTTTGCTTATTCGCTGTTATTGTAAGTAGAACGCTATCAGCAGTAAAAGTATCGTCATCAGCACTATTACCATAACCTAGCATTGCTTTAAATTCAATAAGTAGCTGTGTAGTAGTACCATCTGCTCTAAAACCTTTTAATCTACTTAAAGGAACGCACATAGCATCGCCCGCGGCGTTAAACAAGCCGTCTGTTTCCTCCATGAAGTATAAATATTTTTCTTTTATCATTTTTTTGTATTTTAAGTGTTAATAATTAATTAGGCTTCAGCCGTTACTGTGATTGTACATCCTGTAATGTGCGCACTTGCGTACACTGAATTTGAGTCATCTGCTACAACAATAAATCCATCGGAATGAGTTCCGTGTATTAGATTTAATATGTCTTCCATAACTTCTTTGTGCTTGTTGTCAGCTATTGCTAGCTCTACACTATCAGCAACAAATGTGTTGTCATCATGTGCTCCTGAATAACCAATCATTGGATCAAACTCCATCGTTAGCTCGTTAACAGCCGCAGACCCAGATACGTTTCTAAATCCTTTAAATCTTTCAACTGGTATAGCTACACAGTCGTTAGCCGCATCAAACGCACCGTCTGTTTCCTCCATAAAATATAACACTCTACCTGTTAGGTGTCCTTGAAATTCTTGCATAATTTTTCTTTTTTGTTAATTAATAATTTGTTTATTGTTTTAAGTTTAAGGATTTTGGTTTATGGTTTAGGTTTAATCAATTAATACCACGTCACGTGATTGTATGACTTGGTATAATTTATCGTTATACTGAACTCCGTGTCCAGCGTGTTTATCGTAGTAAACTACGTCTTTGTCTTCTATTCCTTCAACTAAGTTGCCAGTTGAAATAACATTAGCTTTTATATACCTGTTATCTTCATCGATGTCTTCTGTTAATATTAGACCCGCGACTTTCTTAGGCTCAGCTTTTATGTTTTCTACTATTATGTAATTATTTACTGCTTTCATCAATTCTAATATTTGAAATTACACAATCGGCAGATATAATAGTAGTTACAACAGATACCGCATTTTTAAGCGCAGACTTAGTTACAAGCACAGGATCAATAACGCCTTCTTCAATCATGTTAGCTTCTTTGCCAGTTACTACGTTTACACCAATACCATCACCTTCTGGATAACCTACAGTTTCAAAGCCAGCATTTGCTAGTATAGTTTTAAAAGGAGCTTTAATAGACTCTAATAAAATTCTTTCACCCGCATTGTCGGGTTCGATTTTTTTAGAAGCATTAAGGAGTGCAACTCCGCCCCCTGGTACTATACCTTCTTTTAGTGCTGCTTTAGTCGCGTATATTGCGTCTTCAACCCTATCCTTCTTTTCTTTGAGCTCGACTTTAGAGTCAGCACCCACTTTGATGATACCAACTGAACCCGATAGCATAGACAATCTTTGCTCCAGCTTTTTCTTAAAGAAACCATTTTTTTCATCTGCTACTAATTTTGATACTTGATCTATTCTTTCTGTCACATCTTCACTTAAATCTTCTATAGTAGTTATAACAGTATTTTTATCATCTGTAATAGCATATTCAGCTTCACCAAGCATTTCTACTGTTATAGCGTCTAGATCGTCTCCTAGTTCTTCATTCATAACTGTAGCTCCTGTAAGTACGGCTAAGTCTTCACACGTGTCTTTTTTAGTAGGGCCAAAGCCTGGAAGATCTACAATGTTTACTTTTATGTTTCCTTTCACCTTGTTCATTAAAAGCGCCGATTTTACTTGCTGAGCAACAGGTGCTACAATAAGTAAAGCTCGGTTGTTCTTAATAGCATATTCTAATACTGTCTGTATTTTACGTATGTTCGGTATCTCAGACATACATATTAATACTAGTGGATCTTCAAGCTCACACTTCTGCTTGTCAGTGTTAGTTACAAAGTGAGGTGATGTAAGTCCACAGTCAAACTGAACACCATCAACAACCTCAACGTAAGTCTCTTCGCTTTCAGAAGTTTCCATAAGAACAACACCATCTTTTCCTACAGACATATAAGCTTCTGCTATAATCAAACCTAGCTCAATATCGTTGTTACAACTAATCGCAGCAACATTATTAAGCATGTTATCATCAACGTCCACTTTAACAGTGTCTAAATAGTCGTTAATTTTAATTAAACCAGATTTAATACCTTGTTTAATTTCTCTAACTGTAGCTTGTTTGGATGAGTTTACTTTTTGTAGTAGTGATTCAGCTAGTACTGTGGCTGTTGTAGTTCCATCACCAGCCTCTCTAACTGTATTTCGGGCTGCTTCCTTGATTAAGGTTGCCCCCATGTTTTCAACCGGGTCATATAAGACTACGCTTTCCGCAACGGTTACACCATCTTTTGTTATGACCGGATTTCCTCGTGCGTCTTCGTAAATAACGCATTTTCCGGAAGCTCCTAAGGTTGATTTTACGGCTTTTGCTAGCTTCTCAACGCCAGCAACCACTTTTTTCTTGGCATTTTCGCCAAAAGTAAGATCTTTGATGATCTCACTAGGTAGATTATACTCCATTATTTGATTAAATTAAATTAAAATACGATTATTTGAACGTTTTAACGACTTTTGGTCCTTTTGTAGCTTCTATTTTTTTAGTAAAATGCTCAACTGAACCGTCGATAGCTTGTTCTGCACCTTCTAGCGTCTCTCGACGTGTAACATCGTGCCAGTTATCGTTTTCAGGGTTTGAAACCTCTGTTTGATAATAACCGTTTGGCAGTTGTGTTATCCTCCAGTTCTCTTTGTTAGATAAATGCTGCCATTGTTTCTTGGTTTTATCGTTTACTTTCATTTCACCACCAGTTGTACTAGTAGTCTGGTAATATAGGTACGTCATTTTAATTTGGTTTTAGGTTAATATTAATTTACGATGTATATAGTTACTTATTTCTTTTCTTTTTTAGTACCTTTACCATCGTTACCACGATTTGCCTTAACAGACTTAAACTTACTGTCTTTGTGGTCGTAGTCTTTGCCTTTAATATTCTTACCAGCTTTTATTGCTGAACGACGCTTACGCTGATTCTCTGCTTTTTTCTTACGTCTAGCAGGTGTCATAGCCGTCTTTTTATCACGAATAGTCTTTTTGACGCTTAGCGGTAGCTGTTAGTTTTTGTTTTGCCATAACTAGATTATTACATAGTAAGACAATATAGTTAAAAGTGTGACACAAGCTAGTTACTATATAACCTTAATAGGCTCTTGTCACTATTTTCGTATTATAAATATAGGGGTATAGTGTTGCCCCTACTATGTCATGACATAATGTCATATCAAAAGTCGTTTTGTTAAGGCCCACGGGCCCCCACTTTCACGATTTTCGTTACGATTTTTCACGTTTTACTTTTTGTTGCAAAGTTAATACGACTATTATTGGATAATATAAATGTAAATAAAATATATATAAACACTTTAAATTAAATAAACTATGTCAAATTTAACTACTAAAAGATTCGTAATTCGCAAATCATTAATCGGTAACAACACAATCATTACATTCACTAATAAGAAAAATAGATACAATCACTTACAATCATGATGATATCTACTCTGAATTTCAAGAAAGATTTGAAACTATGGACTGCTTCCAGAAGTATGGTAACTATACTAACAGTAATAACATACCTGCGTTCGCTCGACACTTACAAATCAAGTAATACTGATGAGACTTCAATAGTCGAAACTACTTCGGTAGTCTATTACAAACTTAAATTAAATTACTATGCAAATTACAAATCGCAAAACTGGTAAAGACGTAACTAAATACGTTCTACTATATCTCGAAAACAAAATTACTCTTGTTGAATATCATAAAGCAATTGGAATTACAAAATAAATACGAGATATATTGGATAATATAAATGAATATAAAAACTAAATAATTAAATTA
>FUIF01017797.1_pt1 | contig 11931 bp, 18 predicted proteins | sample 1003461 | NCBI WGS metagenome assembly FUIF01 (sample SAMEA80401918, study PRJEB19352) | marine metagenome | reverse complement strand
ATCGCGATACCGCCAACGCTGAGTTCCAGGGGGTCTCAGGCAACAACCTGAGAGGCCCGGGAAGTCCGACCGTAGGCAACCACACGTTCAAGGTCGACAACGCGGGCAACTCGAAGTCGGGGACCGCGTGGATCTACTACATCGGGGAAACGTCGAGTGGCCCTTGATTCCAATGCCCTGACGACCGTGGCGAAGCTGCGCCGCTACATGCGGACGCGGTTTCCGACCACGGATTTTCTGACCGTGTATCACGACGGTACGGGCGTCAGTTCGGCTACGGTCGAAGTGACGCCCACCGCCGTGGTGCTGACCACCAACGTCGGGACGGACACGCTCACGTTCGCGTCGAACACGACCGTCGCGGCCATGGTCACGGCGATCAACGCCCTCGGCAATTGGGTTGCGGTTGCGGTCGCTGACGGAAGTCAGGCGTCCGAGGATCTGGAGGTCGTGGCCTCGTCGAACGCCCTGTTGTCCACGAACACGCGGACGCTGGACGGCGTCGATACCCTCGCGCTCGAGGACGCGATCAACGCCGCATCCAACGAGATCGAGGCCTTTTGCTCCAGGACGTTTGCCGCGACGGACTACCGCCAGGCGATCAGCGGCAGCGGCACAGAAAAGATACAACTGGTCCAGTACCCCGTGAACTCGATCACTTACGTGGCGCTGGGTCGTCTGCCTGTGATGAAGGTGGAATATGCGAGCAGCTCGGCGCTTTGGGCCACGGTGCGGGTGTCATCGACGGCTGTCGTGTTGACGGTCGACGGGACCGAGGCCAGCATCGCGCTCAGCACGAACACGCTCACGCAACTCAAGACACTGATCGACGCGGAATCTGGATGGTCCGCGACGATCGAGAACTCGGATTTCAATTCATACCTTGCGGCTGACTTGCTTCAGACGCCGGGGCAGTACGCGAAGAATGACGACGTCCTGTTGCACGTGCCTGACTTCGAGTCCTACCCGGTCATGTACGACTACAACAGCGAAGAAGGCATCTTGACCAAGGTCGGGCTGGGCGTGTTCGAGGACCCGGTCCTGAGGATCAGGCCGGAGCACACGCCGGGCGTGACGCCCACGTTGATCAACACATGGCCTGCGGGCCGTCACAACGTGGTCGTCAAGTACAACGCGGGATACAGCACGATCCCGAGCGACGTGGAACGCGTGGCCAATGAACTGGCCTCGAACATGTACCGGTCGGGCAAGCGTGACACGTCACTGTCATCAGAATCGGTGGGCGGGGCAAGCTACTCGGCCGCGTCGAGTTCCGTGTTCGGCCAGTCTGCGACCGAGGGGCCGCTGACCAGCAGCATGCAGGCCCGCCTCACCAAGTACATGGTCGTGAGTCGGCCGGATTTCGTCGATGTTTAGCGACCACTTCACGGACGTGGGCACGCTCCAGAAGCCGACGACCAGCAGCGACAGCGCGGGCGGACACACCACGAGCAAATGGACGAACCTCGTCCGCGTCCCGGGTCTTTTGTCACAGAAGTCGGCGAAAGAGGTCATCCTCGAAGGCAAGGCGGCGGACACGCGGGCCTACACGTTTCTGTGCTCGGATGAGATCCCCACGACCGAGGGCACGCGTCAACTGTCGACGCTGCTGGATGATTCGACGCAGGGATTCATGCGATTGCTGGTGGGATCACGGACGTTGAAGGTCGAAGGCTGGCACGGGACCCATCGCGGCCGGCACGACTCCATGGGCGACATGATCCGGATCAGCCTTGTCGAGTACGTGCAGGACGTCGGGCAGGTGGACATCGTCTGATGAAGGTTACCAGAACGAAAACGTCGCTGATCGTGTGGGACGGCGAAAAGCTCTCGCGCGATGCGAAGGACCAACTGAAGCTTGGCGTGCGCGATGCGTCTTCGGCGCTTCAGGCCACGCTCAAGCGAATCATGAGCATACCGGGCCCGCCGGCAAGCAGGCCATCAGTCCCAGGCGAACCGCTCAGGAGGCGAACAGGTCACGCGCGGGCGAGCGTTGCGGATGAAGTGGTCGGAGACGGCACGCGTCGGAAGGTGGGCTTCAGTACTGCGGTCCCGTACCCCGCGATGTGGGAACTGCGAAAGGATGGGAAGGCGAGGCCCGGTTTGCAGATCGCCTTCGACCGCACGGTCAACGACATGGAGCGTCTGATCACGAGACGCATGACACAGGGCATGAGATAGATGCCGATCACGACAGTCGACTTGCATGAAGTCAATACGGCCATCGTCGCGGCGCTTCAGGCCGATGCGACGGTCAAGACCAACATCGGCGATCCGGTCCGGGCTTACTACGCCGTGCCGAGGAACGCCAACACGTTTCCGTTCCTCGTGTTCGACATCATGCCGGACACGGCCATCAGGAAGATGAAGGGCGGACAGCACCTTCGGGAGTATCGCTACGAGTTCCGGATCGTCGGCAACGACAACTCCGGATCGGACGTCGGGCCCGCGATCAAAGCGGTGACGGGAATTCTGGACCAGGCTCCGGACAACCTGTCGATCACGGGCGCGAAATGCACGGACGTCACCCTGCTCGGAGAACACATGAACCATGACCCCGAACTCAAGCGGGTCATCGGTTCCATCAGCTACCAGTTCAGAATCGAGCCGACGTAAGGAGACGTCAACATGGCGACTGTTTCAGGATACGACGGGACGATCACGCTCCCGGGTTCCACGACCATCGAAGCAGAGCTTCAGGCGTGGACCCTGAGCGAGACGATCGACACGTGGAAGGCCATCGTCAAAGGTCAGGGGTACAAGGAAACGCAGACCGGGGCCAAGGACTACACGGGAACGGCGACGTTCCTGATCGGCACGGACGTTGCGACCAGTGACCTGAATTCACTGGTCGGGTCGACGGGTTCGGCGACGTTCACGCTTCAGTCTGGGGACGAGTATTCCGGCGCGATCACGGTCACCGGTCAGGACTCCGAGTCCCCCGTCGACGGTCCCGCGCAGGTGACGCTGACCTTCGAGTCGAATGGCACGTCCGGCGTGAGCTTCAGTGCAACGTAATGGCCAGTTACTCGGGCTATGACGGTTCGATCGCGTACGAGTCCGGGTCGACGGACAAGCCGACCTGGAACGCGACGATCACGCGGTGGAGTCTGGAGTTCTTCATCGTCACGACCCCGACCCCGAAACAGCAGTCGACGACCGTCGGCGTTGTGAAAGGGACGAAGCGGTGGCGCGCGTCGGTGTCGTTCCTGATGGACACGACCGACATCGCGGGCGACTACGCGGAGGGTCAGGACGTGCAGATCCGGTTCAGGAACAGTGCGACGGACTACTTCACGGGCACGGGCGTGATCGAGCGATTCAGGGCCAACAACCCGATCGACGGGCCTGCGTCCTGTGAAGCGGTGATCGTAGGCAATGATTCAGAGGTTGCGTGGGTGACGTAGCATGGCGATCAAAGCGGGCGTCGAGGCCCAGATTACGATCTCGAAGGACGGGTCCGACAGCCAGTCGGTCATCTACACGGGACACGTGTTCCGGTGGGTGAAGCGTGGCAAGCGATCCCCCGCCGTCGACGTCACGCCTCTGAACTCTCGCGCGATGAAGTTCCGTCCCGGGCAGGAGGTCCACATGGTGGAGCTTTCGGCGTGGATCGACCAGGACGATGACCCGGGCGAGTTCAATGATCCGCAGTACGCGGTGACGGTGACGGTGAGAACGGACAGCGACGACGCGAACAAACTGGAATCGTTCGCGGGCCACGTGATCGACATCACATGGACGACGGGCGTGGACGAGCCGAACAGGCTCGATGCCGTGATCCTTGGGACCGGCAGCCTGACGCATACGTGGACGAGTTAGCGGCGCGGGACCTTGCGCATGTCTTTCTGGAGTTCGTAGGTGGGCAGGAGCCAGAAGAAGATGGCGAGTACGATGCCAATCGGCAGGACCAAGATGGATAGGAAGACCGCCATGACGGTGCGAGCGAAGACAGAAGCCCACGCAATGAATCCGAGGCCAATCACGTACTGACCTGCCCCGGGGAACAGGACGCTGCACAGAGTGGCCAGTGGCGGCACTGGTGGCAACTCAACCCGATGCCCACAAGAGGGGCACATCTCCGCACTTGATGCGATCTGATGGCCACAGGCAGTACATGGATGGAGGGTCGGGTTATTCATCTCGCTTGAATGCTACATCAGCAGTGGGTGGCCAATCAAGGCCCCTGCATAAGTCAATTGCAAAACGGAGTTTGCATGTCAACTGAATCACTGGACCACATCAGTAACGCGGGATTGTCGATCAAGGTCGGCGATGAGACGTACACCTTCAAGACGTTGACCTTCGAGGATCGGGCGGCGCTGATCCGCCTGAGCCGCAAGGAGGCGCTGACAGTCTACCTGGAAGCGACGAAGGACGACAGGCTCAAGGACAAGGTCAAGCGGGCAAGTGACATCAACGGCATCGTGTTCGGGACTGCCGCCGAGGACATCGACTGGGCGAACCCCATCATCCAGCACGAGGCTATTCGTTTGAGTTTGCGAGAGAACCACCCCAAGGTCAAGCGTGATGAGGTCGCGGGAATCCTTGGGACGGACTTCGATGAGCAGACGTTCACTTCACTGTTCGCGTACATCTCCCATGGCGCTCCCGTGAACGACGACGGTGAGGCGGACCCTACGCCGGGGCAGTAGCCCCCCAGCTTGGCGTCATCGTCATGGACTTGTACACGCACCCCGGGTGTCGGATGACACTTGACGAGATCTGGAAGCTCACGCTTCCACAGTACAACCAAATCACAAAGCGATTGAAGAAGAGATATGGCTAGCAGAAAACTCAGCGAGGCATTCGTCATGCTTGGCGCTGACATGTCGGGCCTTGATCGCGGGCTGTCGAACGCTCTCAAGAAGACATCATCCACCGCCACAAGCATCAGCACGACTATCAGCAACGCGTTCAGCCGGGTGTCGCAAGCTCAACCGCAAGGCGGCGGAGGAGCATCGGGCCGCATCACCCTCGGCGCTGGGATGTCAAAGATCGGCCAAGGTGTCGTAGGCGCACTGGGGATTGGAACCCTCTTCCAGGTCGTTGGCGAGGTCATAACCGGCTCACAGCGGGTAGAGAAGTCTCTCATGGGACTTGCTACGGCGCTTGGTGAAGTGGGCAAGGCGGACAAGTTTCACCAAGTCCGCAAGACAGTTGACACGTTCGGGAAGCACTTCTCGCTGCAGGAAGGCTTTGAGGCAATGACCACGCTTGTCCGTGGCGGCGCTGCCACCGATATGCCAATGGCCGACATGCGTGCGATGGTTGGGCTGTCTGAAAAGGCGAACATCAGCCTGCGTGAGGCGGCAGACTTGATCGTCGAAACGCGAAAGTCCGGCGGGGCGGCAGCCTCGAGACACTTCCCGCAGATCGTCAGTGATCCCAAGTTCAACCAGCAGGCGTCAGAGCAACTCCGGGAGATCGCGCGCGAGGGCTTCGAGCAATACAAGCTCCGGACGGATCGCCTCGGGTTCTTTGGCAACACGGTCTTTCACAGCCAGTTCTGGGACAACCTCGGGTACAACACCGAGCGAAATCGGCAGGCCGTTGCCAACTCCATCCTCGGTGACGACCCCACGTCACACAATGACATGGCTGAGGCAGCCGGCTTCAGCGTCCAGTCTCGTCGACTGCGGGAGGGTTCGATCAACATCGAACAACTCAGGTCACAGGGCCAGATGCGTAGTGGCGTGAACGACTTCCGCCTGCAGGAAGAAACCAACGACAAGCTCGATCAAATCTCCCGCGACATCGCAGCTATCCGCCAGAACTCAGACCGGGACAACCGCATGCGTGGGACCGGGTACGAAAGAAAGGACAGGTAAATGGCCTCAGCTGGACCTTCTGAACCACTCGTGCCGATGTCTGCAGATGACTCTCCGGGTCAGATTGGCTCGCCGCCGACGCTTCGGGAACTCGCGCAGAGCCGCGCCACAACTGAAGACTTCGTCAGCGGCATCATCACGCACGTGTACGAAGTGCCGGGCGAACCGAGTGAAGCGGCCCTTGACTCAAGACTTGGGTCTCTGCAGCCCGGGTCCATTCACTTCTGGTCTGGCGTCGATGAACTGGATGGCAAGTACGATCAGTTCTTCCTGACCAACCGCAGCTTCGACCACTTGATGAAGGACGAGGACACGGACGTCAGAACGTCGCTCATGACGCTGACCTATGAACGAAAGCCCTGTCCGCACTTGTACGAAGAACACATCCGCGTGGTCACTCGCCCCGTGCAGGAATGGTACTCACGCGAGCGTGTTCCCGATCCCGGTGACAGCAGGCTGACCCGCACATTCGCAAGCGTCAGCATCCCGGCGCCGCGAGTCGTGCTGATCCGCAAGTATCCAAAGATCAAGATCAGCGCCACTGATCTCATGGCCATCGCTCAGTACGTAGGTCATGTGTCCAAGGACCCGTATCTCGGGCTGCCCGCCAACGCGTGGCTCTTCGAGGGCCTGCACGCTCGCCAGTTGTACGGGGTCTATGGAAACCGGAACTACAGCGAGTCCTACTACGAGATCACGACATTCATCGAGGCGGACCCGCAGCGGCTTCATGAGTACTGGTATCCAAAGAACGATCGCGGCGTCCCGGTCAAGTGGGATCAGGGCGTTGCGCGTGAAGACTTGCACCACAGACTGCCTGTGTTCCCCGTCCTGCCCGACGGCGTCGACATCGGCAACCTTGTGATCCCAACCGAAGCGGACCTGTGCGCGGTGCCGGCGCGGAGTTGATATGTCATTCCGTGAGATGAGAGATTCCGAGACGTGGACGCCCTTTGGTGCAGGCCCCACGACCGAAGGGCTGGAACAAGGCCAGTCACCCTCCGGCGGCGACTACATCACCCTGACGCCCCACCTCCAGGACCCTGCGAACATTCGCATGTCCTTCTATGCCCGCATCGTGTCACAGGGCCCGGAAGGCGAGCCGGACTTCGAGGACGCAAGGTACTGGGTCAAGGAGGTCAGGCTCAAGGACGATGACGATCGTCTCACGTTCTTCAACGAAGACGACGAGGTCGAAGGCCGGCTGCACGTCGAGGCGGTCAACCTGGCGGAGCTTCGGCAGGCGAGCCGGGGCAACGAGACCCATGAAAAGGGATTTGGGGACGGACCGGCGGATGACGCTCTGGTCGTTCACGTGTTCGCCCTGATCCAGCCGGACGGTACGCCTCGGTACATGTTCTCTGAAGGCGGCGGCGGGACGATCACGCAGGAAGCCGTCATCGTCGAAGTGCGGGACGACCTGTTGATCTGCACCGCATGGCCTGTGCCACAGGAACCGATCCTGTTCGCGGTCGCCAAGCCGTGGCTGTTGCGTCGGAACCCGTGGCACCAGGGACCGGACCGGCTGGGCATCACCTACGAGTACGATCCCGACGACTCACAGATCAGGATCGCTTCGCGCGATGGCGTGACCGAGACGCAGATCGTCACGCCACTGTGGGTCCCGGACGACGTGATCAAGGTCAAAGGGCCTTACGTCGGCGAGCTTCTCGAAGACGAGAACGGCGATCCGGTCCTGTGGTACGACGAGAACAACGACGGCCGGTTCTGGGCTGAGGAGGGTTGATGCCCCCGAGCATGCAAAGCTTCTGCGGGTCGGTTCTCGACGCGTTCCAGCGATCGGAGTTGAACGTCCGCGGCTGCCCGGGCGGCGGGCTCTACTGGTGCGGGAACAACGTCAACCTGATCACGGTGATGAACAAGTTCGACCTGTCGGAGATCAGGCGAACCGAGTGGCGACCGGACCGACATCCCGCCGGCGTGGGCGGGACGGACAAGACGCTGTGGCTCATCGACTCGGAACACGAGACGACCGAGCGCGGGTTCATCACCATGTTGGATCCGAACTCGTTTGCAACGGTCGTGCGGCAACGGATCAGGCCGGGCAGCAACACGGGCGACCCGTCATTCGGCGTCGGCGGCACAGACCGAACCGTGTACTCATGCGGCAGCCGCGACGTGCGGGCCAAGTGGACCATCGTCGAGGATGATCAGGGCAATCTCGACTTTCGGCTGGACCATCGGCAGACGGGCGACGGGCTCGAGGATTCGGACGGCATCGGCGGCGACGGCATTGAAGTCGTGTGGCACACGGCCGGCAATCTTCAGCGGCTTCGGTTCCCTGAGGACTACTTCGAGCCGGGCATCGCGCGACTGAACCCGACGACGCTCGACGTCGAATCGGTGACGTACACCGGCATGCCGGCGGACGACAATCTCGAAGGCGTCGGCGGCAGCAGCGAGGTCATCTGTGCGGCCGGGGTCAATGACCTGTGGCCTGACTACCGGGCGCGTGGGCACTTCTTTTTGATCGACCCCGGCGGACCGAGCGAGCCGAACGGTAAGGTCATCAAAATGAAGCAAACGCCGAACACCGACCCGGCGAACGACATCGCAGGCGCGGGCGGCAAGCCGCTTGCTTTGGAAAGGTACAAACAAGAAGTGGGACGAGCAGTAACGGAAGACTACTACGCGGCCATCGTGCCGGTGAACTGGTCCACGGGCCTTCGGGCCGACGGCCGGCTGAGCTATCGGCAGATCAACCGCATGGCCTACACGCTGCCCGAATGGCAGTGGTTCCCCGAACGCATCGACGGCGATCTCGTGGCCGATGACCGAGGTTACGAGGTCCGCATCCTGAAGGCCGACAAGCATGTTCGGGCCTTCGAGCGCGCGGACGTGAAGATCCTGCGCGGGGCCAACGAGATCAACGCGTTCCTGCAGGGCGCGTTCTATCAGGCTCATTGGACGGTTACGGACAAGACGTTGATGGAGATCAGCCTCGTGCAGGAGAACATCCGGCTGTCCGACGTCGACCCCGAGCGGAACATGCACCCTCAAAGGCTGCTGGCCAAGCTCCATGAACATGGGGCACATGGCATAAGACGCGTGGAACGGAACGCGCCGTCGGTGGAGGCCGGCGCGAAGGCGAACAATCACTACCTGCGGAAGCAACTCGCGACCGCCTGACACACAGGAGCCACTGAAGCGGGCAGGGGCATAGCACAAGGACGATGCTATGGCCAACGTAGTATGGACTGGAGCGACGGACACGGACTTCAACGTCGCCGGCAACTGGGCCCCGTCGGGCGTTCCGTCCGATGGCGATACTCTCATCTTCAACGACGAATCGACCAAGGACCTGGACACGAACCTCAGCGGTACGCCGCACAACTCCAAGTCCTACGCCATGCTGGTGGAGGAAGGGTTCACCAAGCAGATCGGATCGAGCGGCACGCCACTGACCCCGGGCAACGGGTTCACGACCGTCATGATCCGGGGCAACTCGCCGGGAATCTTCATCAAGGCGGGCTCGACAGACATCGACCGGTGCGTGGTCGACATGATCACGACCAAGGACGACGCGTTCCAGATCGACGGCGGCGAGGTCGTGGACCTGATCGTCATGCGCGGCAAGGTCGCGGTCGCAGGCAGCACGACCATCAGTGGTGATGTCACGGTTCAGGGTCCTGCGGGATCTGGCGGCGACACGGTTTCCAAGCTGACCATTCCGGCAAGCTGCACACTGTCCGGCTCCGAGTGGTTCGTCAAGGGCGGAGTGCTTCAGTTCAGCACGTCGATTCCAACGCTGACTTGCACGGGTGGCAAGGTCTATTGCGCTGGTTCAGCCGGCGTGTCCACGAGGCTCGAAGTCGGCGGCACTGGCGAATTCTGGTGGGACGCGGGGTCTTCGACGATCGCCGTGGCGCACGTCAATGGCGGCGCGCTCAAGACGCGTTACAACCGCGTGGGGCGAACGCTGACGTCTGGATTCATGTACGACGATGGCGTGATCGACTTCCGCATCGGCGGTAGCAACATGACCATCACCAACTCGATCCGCGTCTTCGGCAAGAACATGCCCATGTTCCCGAAGGGTGCAGCCATTTCGGTAGCCGTTTGATGGCCATTTCTCCTGACAAGATCCAGATCCAGCGGGCCGTCGGTTCCGGGTCCATGGACGAGGCGTTCTGGATCGAAGGCCAGCGTCATGCGCTTGTCTTCGCCCGCGCCCACTTCGTGGATCTCGATTCAGCGGACCCGACGGCTGCGGACCTGACCATCAGCGTCACGGGCATCGTCAATCAGGCCGACATCGACGGGCCGCATGACGCGACCCTGGCCAAGGTCCTCGGTCGTGGGGCAGCGGCCGACCTGAACCTGCGCGTGTTGGAGGACGAGATGCACGCGTGGATCGTGGACCCGGGTTATGGGTTCCGGGTCGAATGGACCAACCCTGACAGCGACGACCTCGGCTGGGGGCTGGAAGTGGGGCTATATCCAATTGGCGAGTAGCAATATCGTACATCCCGGATACGCGGCGACCGCCGGCATGGACATCCAGTCGGGGAACTTCGTCTGGTCACCGGGTACGGACTGGCAGGCCCCAACGTCCGGCACGACGTCACCGGGCTCAGGTCGTCTGTACGTGGTCCCGTTCACGGTCCACAGGCCCATGGCCTTCGACCGTATCAACATCAACGCGGCCACGGGCGAGTTCGGCAAGGTCGTGCGGCTCGTGCTCTACGATTCACTGGAGACGGGGCATCCGGGGTCCGTGCTGTACCAGTCCGCGGACCTGAGCGTGGCGGCCAACGGCGTCAAGTCGGACACGTTGTACATGGGGCTGGAGACCAATCAATACTGGATCGGGTTCGTGAGCGACGTGACGTCAGCCACGTTCACGGCATTGGACAAAGACCACGTGCGACGGATCGGGACGTCTTCGACGTTCGGCTCCGAAGCTGCGACGCACCTTCGCTACAACATCAGCTGGACCGCCGGCACGGCGCTGACGGACTACCCGACGTCCCCGAATCAGGTGACGTCCGACCCTCCCATGCTCGGCTTCAGGGTGGCGTGACATGACGTGGCAAACACTGAACGACAAGGAACTTGTGACGCTGAACCCGTCACTGGAGCATCGGATGCGAATCCAGATTCGTGGCAGCGAGCCGGGCGACATGGTCGCATATCAGGCGTATCGCTGGGGCGACGAGACCCATGTCCTTGGTTTCAGCCTCTCGCAGGCGATCACGACATACGACCGTCGCGCACCGCAACTGCACAAGCCACGGCTCAACTGGATGACCTTTCCATATCAACAAGTGAAGATCTGGCGGCTGGTCAGGCCGGGATGAAAGGATGCACGCGTAATGGCTCGGAAGAAGAAGCCTGTCAGAAGCCCTGTGACCAAAGACACGGGACCCAATGACGTCGAGAAGTTCACGATCACGATCCCCGTCTCGGAGAACGACATGCGGCGATTGGACCGCATGAGCGGGACCGACAGCGTCGAGGACTTCGTCGCGCACCTGGTGCGGACGGCAATCTACTGAAAAATGGCCTCAAAGTCTTGACACTCACCCGCCCTCGTGGTTAGCATCGGTGAAGCCGATAGAGTTCCTCTTTTCGGAAGTCGTCAAACCCACCGACGGCGCCGCCAAAGACTGTACGCGAACAAACAACCCAACGAATAGAAGATGAGGTAATTGCCTTGCACTGTTGCTACAGCTTCGCAACAGCAAGCAATGTAATTGCTTCTACATTCCTCCTCTACGTGGCAGGAGGGGCAATCCCCAAAGCTTCTCCTGCCACGGAAGCGGGAATGGATCAGAACATAAATCACAGGTCGTATGACCTGTGTTACAGGCTTCTCTTCGTTGGAGCCCTGTTCGCGGCTCCTCTTTGGCGGTCGACGGGTCGTTGTCTATCAGCAACCTGGGTGACCAAGCGCGTCTAGCCGTCGCCCGGCGGCTATTCGCGCTTTCTTTTTCCCGGGGGCTGACTGCGCCATTGACGTTTGGTTCTTGTTCGGGTATGGTGGCGATCCTTCAGAACAATCGCACGGTTTGCGGTTGCCACCACATATCGCGTCGACCTGGCCACAGGAATCGGGATCCAGGACGGATCGGCCGAC
>FUIF01000809.1_pt1 | contig 11942 bp, 15 predicted proteins | sample 1003461 | NCBI WGS metagenome assembly FUIF01 (sample SAMEA80401918, study PRJEB19352) | marine metagenome | reverse complement strand
TTTCAATGTTCCACTGGTTGGCAGTGTTGATGGGTCTGTTAACGCTGTGTCAATCACAAGCACACATTGTTTGGAGTCTGATGCATTACTAAAAAGACCTTCACTGTTTTGCTTGATTTTTATTATGTGTGTTGACTCTCCATCGGTCAATTCTGCACGCCATCCAACAGCTTCATTGAATTTTAAATAGAAATCTTTGCTGATTCTGTTTGATATGATAGTAGACCCACTGCGTTCAAAACTACCAGAAAGACCCGTGCTGGTGTCAATGGTTTGCAAGTCATCCCAACTGCTGCCATTCCATGACCTAAGTTTGCCAGTTCTCCAGTTGATGTTTGCCAAATGTAATCCAGCAACATCAGACAGACCCAATGATTTGGCTGTTGCTTGAACAACTGGGTCTGTGAAAAATGCAATGCGTTCTGCAGTTGTGTCATTTTTACTGCGCCATACCACTCTGGGTGACAGTGCAACTTCATGAAAGATGTGTTCAACTGGGAAATCATGCCGGGCTTTGATTGTATATTGGTCTTCTGCACGTGCTGGCGAATCTTTGGCAGACAACAACAGACCTTCATCAATATATGTATATGACCCATATGATGGATAAACTGCACCACGTAGTTCTTGATTAGCTGTACCATTAGAACCATCAGAAACATGCATTTCACTCCAATATGATTCCATTGTAACTCCACTCATGACTAAATGACCCCAGTCCATAGTCCCTGATAGTCCTGAAGGCTGCGTTGCCAATGTGACTGCTGTTTCAGTCCATTTCTTTGCTTGCTTTTCACCCCATTCACGATAGTACACCTTTACATCAGTTTTATTTTGAAAAACCATAAATTCATGTGTTTCAGTCAAATCAAGATTAATTGCAGCAAGTGGTGAACTATGGTCACGAACAACAAATTGACCAGTACCAAAACGAATTTTCAAAGAATAAGAGTTTACGCCATCACTGTTCTGAATATTCAAACATATGTGGTCACCTGATAAATCATTACCATTCTCAACTCTTATTTTGAATCTGTAAAATTGTGTTGAAGAAATGGTGCCAGTATATCTATAACTGCGTACCTGTGTTGATGTTGTTATGATTCGCAATCCTTCTTCAAGAATGGTGGCTGTCCCTGCTCCTGATGTACTGTAATCACCACTAGTGTCAGGTGTCTGATTGTGAACCCAGTTTGTTTTGAACCCTTCATATTGATTGCGGGCTGGCTGTGTCACCAGTCCTGGATGCTGCACACTAGACCATCCACCAAACATCATCCCAGCAATGGATTGCTTGGTAGTCATCATCAATACTGTGCGACCTTCCCAAACCACTGCCTTCAAGTTTTCTATGTCTGTGGTGCTGTTAGGTCCATACATCAGACCAGTGTCAGTTGCTGGGGTGTTTGTTTCTGCTATAATGTCCCAAGTGTCACCCAGGTCTTCAGATACAAATCCATAGACATCATTGTCAGTTGCTCTGGCTGCCACAAAGATGCGTTCATTTTGATACCAGATTGCAACTGACCCATCAAGCAATGTGGTACCACTGGCAGTTGCAAATGTTTTGACACCACTTGAGATGTCCACTTCATTTTCTGATGTGTATGTTCCTGTCGCTGCTGCAATACCTGGGAAGGGAATGCGCAGAAAACTGATTGTGTCTGTGGCTGAAACGTAGGCAAAACCAATCTGACCATCTGGCAATGCAACACCACTTGGAAATGCATGGTCTTCACCATAGTTGCCCAGTGTGAAAAATGTGGCTCCACTGTCTCTTGAAACAAACTGAACCATGGCATTGCGACCCAATGCAGGCACTTTGGAACGAGTACCAACCATCAAAGTCACAATGTCATCAGATACAATCAGTTGTGTGGTGTCGATGTGAACACCACTGGCACCCACTAAGATGTCATTGTCAACCATTGCCCTGCGGCTGATTTGGGTCCAGTTGTCGCCATTGTCAAAACTACGCCATACGAACAAGTTGACTTGGTCCACTTGGGTATAATCAAAATAACATACCAGAAGACTTCCATCTTTCAGCTGTGCAATCGCTGGTTTTGCTGTTGTGTTTGGTGAACCCGATATGGTCACAGTCAACAAAGTTTGCAGAACTTCTGGTGCAGCATCTCGTTTCTGTCTTCGCACTGCTATGGTATACAGTCCAGAAACAACCAGTTCAGACACCCAAAACAAGGTTCCATCATCTGTTGTGCACGCACCAAAGTCATCAAAGAAACTGGTACCACTGCCAAAGTTAAAGTATTTCCAGTCCGTTATAACATTGTTAGAATTCTGACCCAACTGAATGTCATCTTCTCCACTCCATCCAAAAGATGCCTTTTCACCAGGTGTCCCACCTTCAATGGTTTCCACTGTTATGTCTTGGGACTGTTCGCCAGCCATAGCCAAAGTCAATCCAGTATATGCCTGTGAAGGCTTTGCAATTCCTGCCCTTGGATTCTGCTGGCTGAAGGTGCTCTGTGCATCCCAAATGTTATCATTTGTTATATTGACTGTAGGTATGATAAACCCACGCATCTTATCTGGTGTTGTATTGGTACCCATATCAATATGACCTCAATCCTGTTTGTATTGGTGCTTTGAATCCGATTTCCTTGACAAATCTGCCAAAGTGTTTGAATGGTTGGATAACAACCACTTTGCTGTCACCTATGTTGCCTTCTTGTAACTGCTGCACGCCTTCTTCACCACCAATGCGCTGCACTGTAGCACGGTCAAGAACTGCTTCACCTTGTAAGACTCTGGCACCCATTTCATCTGGTGCCATACCACCCATGTGAAAAGATGCCTGTGGAGGCTGCTGAGCCATCACCAATCCACTTTGTGCTGCAGCTGCTGCAACAGTTGTTGCAATCTTGGCTTCTCGTAGACCAAGCGGCAATGCGGTTGCTGCCATGATTTGTTTTGCCGCTTCCATTCCGATTTCACCCACAGCAGCAATCTGTGACATTCTGAATAGTGCCTTCATCATTTTGGAGTTTTCACGACCATTTTCTTTTGCAAGGTCCATTGCTGCTTGTGCGAACTGTCCAAGACCAGAGAACAGTTCTTGACTTTGTGCCAAAGTTTCACGAAGTAATTCTTTAGTTTTCTTCATGTATTCATCAATTCCATCTTGTTTGACTTGATTGATTTTTGCCTCAACCAGCAAGCGCGCTTCTGCTTCTCTGCCACTAGCAACACCCAGTTCTGCAATCCGCTCCAAATCTCTTTGAAATGCAAGTTCTTTTCTTTCTTTATCGTTGAGCAAGACTTCTTCTGCAATCTTATCAAGTGCAATACTGGCATTCTGTTGCTTTTCAAACCTTTGCATATCCAGTTCAATTAGATTGCGTAGATTGTCTTCTTCTTCAACTTGCTTTTCAACAATCTTGTCATGATTGTCAACTTGGGCTTCTTTGGCTTTCTTGGTTTCATTTTCATATTCTTGAATCTGCAATGCCAAATCAACAGCCTGTTCTTGATGACCAACAATGATTTGCATTGCTTTTTCTTGGGTAGCAATCTCATTGGTCAATGCATTGCGAATCTTGGCAAGTTCATTGTTCAAAGTTAGGTCATGTTTGGTCAGGTCTACAGACTTATTCACGCCATCAGTCAACAGCTGAAGATTGTTCAATCTTTCTTTTTCAGTATCTGAAAGCAATTTTGCATTCTCAATTGAACCAAGGTTTGCTTGCATCATGCTGTTAATCAATACCAGTTCTTCTTTGCGTTGGTCAATCACAGTCTGTTGTTGGTCAATGTTGCTTTGGAACATTGCTTTGGTATTGCGTTCAGTCTGTCTCAGTGCCAGTTCATATTCACTAATCTGACCAGTTAACACAGCATATTTGTCTTGGATTTCTCCAAGTTTATTCAATGAATCATTAAAGTTGGCACGCAATTCTTTGTAACTGTTATTCAAGCTGCGCTGTGCTTCTCGCATGTCCAAGGTCAGTTGTTTTGCCTTTTCAATCTCCTGCTGGTAGTGCATATAACCAAGGGTCAATGTTCCAATGGTCGCAGCAGCAGCAATCACAAGTGGATTCAGTGCAGCAAATGACATTGTCAGACCTTCAGTGACTGCAAATGCGTCAGCAAGTCCATCAGCTGCTTCAGCCAACTGTGGATTCACACCACGCAATGCAAGACCAAGAGAACTAAACCCTCGGTCAATGTCTCCACTGGCATCACCTACCCTTTCTATTCTCTCTTCTGCACGCCTTGCAGCATCTGCCATTTCATCAAATTCTTGTGAACCTCTTCGAGCTGCTTGTGCGGCATCTCTGGCAGCCTTCTTGGATGCTTCAGCAGATTTCTTTGCTGCCTTCTCTGCCTGCTTTAGTTGCCTATCTAATGCAGCCACCATCTTTCGGGCTTCTTGGTCTGTCAGATTCGGTATTTGTTTCAACTTGGCTGTCAAGTCTTTCAAGTCAGCCTTATATGAAATCTGTATACTTTTTTCAACTTCTGCCATTTTACACCCTTTTCATCAAGTCTTCACCCAATGCCTTTGCAACTTTGTTTGCAGTCTTTCTGTGTGGTTTTATCAAGGTTTCATCAGCAACACGCCTGCCCTGTGGCAACAATATATCTTGTCTGCGATAGTTTTCGGAATCTACACCAAATTTAATCATGTAACTGTATGGGGCAAGTGTTCTTCAAAAACACAATCAACTTGCCACCAGCACCAATTTTAATACCACGTTTAAACTTTTTATATGATTCCAACGTTGTCTTCTCAGTCTTGACAATGGTGCCATCTCTGTCTCTTCTGATTATTGGCTTGCGTTTTGGCCAATTCAATCTGGCTTCTTTTTCAATGCGCTTCAGTTCTGCATCCATTATGGCTTCAGCACCAGGGGCAACAGTCTTCAAGAAACCCATGAACATATCTTGCATATCTTCTTGAATAGTGACTGTTGCTTTTCCTGACTTGAAGTTTTTCATTGTTGCATCCTTCTCTGAATCATTGCTTCCATTTTAGCCCTTTTTATGGCTTCTTGCCTAGCCTTCTTTTCATCAGGAGATTCACAATGCAATCTATGTTCTGCCAATACTTTAACTTGTGTCGATGGGTCCAATGTGTAGAACCAGTTTGGTCCTTGTTTCCATCTTTGTGCAATGCGCATGACCATCAAATCAAACGCACCCCACCGACTTATGAAAAATTTGCTGTGTCCTCAACATCTTTTTCAGTGGGGATATTTTTCATCATCTCCACAAGCACTGCTGACCCTTGTTCATAGATTGCTGCAGGAGTCATGCCGGCATCCAGTAATCTGTCCAAACATTTGAACCCAAATGTGATTGGGTCACCAGTTGCAACCGGGTATGCAGGAAGACATTTTGCATGGTCCACACCAACTGCAATAGCAGCTGCGCACAATCTCCCAAGTTGTGCCCGGTTAGTTTGTTCAGAACCCCATATGCTAACAAAGTCCAATTGGATAGCAATGGATTTGGGCAGAACAACTTCATGTTCTCCAAGAGTTTTCAAATTTACTTTCATTTTGCACCTCTGATTTCATGAAAGATGGGCTACCCATCGAATAGCCCAAAGTATTTATAAAACTTCAGTATATTAGGTTGGACCAGTGACTGATGCACCACCATAACAAGTGAAGTTCAATGTGAATGCACTTGGGTCACCTTCAGCAAAGTCCAAAGAACATACACACTTGGACAATGTCACTGTGTGGTCTGCACTGTCACCAAAGTTAGTACCTTCAGCAGTGTATTTGATGTCTACACAATAGTGTTCAACATATGGTGTGCCACTGGTACCAGTTGAAGTGTTTCCAGAGTAGTTTCCAGATTGGTTGATGAAGTCACGAACTGAACCAACTTCACTGCCATCAGTAAACTGTCTAAAGTGGAAACTGAATGAACCAGTGATTGCCTGTTCATCTTGTTTCCGAATTGCAGCAAAGTTGCCACGGTCCATGACTACTAGTTCAGAGAACTGCTGTGGTTGTGAGAATGAAAAGTTGCCATCTTCAAAAGCAACATCAAGTGTAACTGGCACACCAGTTCCATCTAATAATGTGATGACCCCATCACGTTTGGTTTTGGGTACTACAGAGTAAGCCATTTCTAAAGCTCCAGGTTAATTGTGTGTAAGGTTGTAAAGTCGATATATATTAACATATATTCTTGGGAGTCTGTGACATCTCTTGTGCTGGATTCATATCTGATTGTGAACTGATTCTTTGGTGATGAATAAGCACCCAAAAGCGCAGCATGATTTCTTCTTCTTTGTCCATGGCTAAATCATAATCAGTTGGATATATGTCCAAGGGTCGCAGCCTGTATGAAAAGACCACTTGAACTGGTGTGCTGATATATTGCCCAACTGTTTTTCGTTGTCGTTCATCCATGGCTGAACTGGATGCCATTGAAACTGTGAATGCCAGATGTGCACTGTGTTTTCAGTGCGCCCAAAGAAATCTGGAGTGTGTTTGGACTCCTTGAAACCTGTCAATGCAGCTATCTTTTCTGCAATGGCTTGTCTGACTTGGCTGAACTTCATCTTCTGCGACCTGCTCTAAATCTGTAGAATGTTCCAGATTGTGTTGTGTATATAACTGGTTGCGCAGCTTGTCTTTTGTTTGGTTGGTCACTTTGACCATCATGGTCATAATCATAGACAAAGTTGATTTGTTTCCATTCATGCTGGTACTGTTTGAAGTGCTCACTTGCTAGGTCTAAATATCGACCATTGGACTGTCCAAGACTAGAATGAAAGTCTCTAAAAATGTAATACAGAGCCAAGTTCTGATGTGCAGCACGAAATGCTTCAGCACTCATGACCAAGTATTCAAGTCCACCACCTTCAGTCCGCATCTTTTGAATCATGGTATACCACGCTTCATCAATGTATGTCTGATAGCTGGTCAAGTTGCTGGGTCTGATGTCTGCTAGCTGTGAATAAGTGCTGGTCAAGTCTCCATCACTTATGACCGGATACAATCTGCGCTTCACAATGGCTGCATTTCTTCTGAAGTTATATGTGCCACCTGAAAAAGTGATTTCCCACTCTTGCAAGTATCCTTCACCCAGCACCAAGGTGGATGCCAAGTTGGATGAACTGTGAGTATATTGCGAAATGTTACCAGGATATGTCCCTGCGGCTTCATCAACAATCTTGGTTCCATCAGGTGCAATCAAACTGTATCTGACATCTGTTGGAACCACCAACGCACCATCACGATAGACTGGCAGGGTTGTCAGTTGTGTCTTTCCACGTTCCAGCAACTCTGGAACCTTAATTTGTGGTGCGTATGGTGTCGAGTTACTCATTTGTGAAATCCTGATAGATGTCTAAGCCTCTTTGTTCAAACTCTTTTATAAAGTCTTTCATATCTTTGACTGTAGCATGGATTTGGTCCAGTTTCTCTTTCATTTCTGGAAGATGTTGTTGTTTGACCAAATTATCAATTGTGCGCCCTTTTCCTTTGTCTACAATAGCCAATTCCCAAAAGTGGGGTTCAGGCATGCCAAGAATATTGCTGCGCATCAAATTCACAGACCAAAGTTGAAATGCAGCTGTGTCCATCTTTTGAATCAATCTATTGGCAACCACTTTGATGTTCATCCACTTTGGCACATGGTAGCGACCACCACGCACTTGATAAACATGCATATAGTCATATTTTTGTGGGTCAAGGTATATCCATCCCTGCTGCTGCAGTTTTCCGATTCTTGAACCGGGGTTGCCAATCTCACCTTGTATCTGCTGGATACCGTTAACACCTGGCACAACTCTTTCCATTCTGATTTGTGGAATGAAAAAGCCTTTGCGTTTTGTAATTGTTTTAGCCTTCTCACCCTTCCCAGTAACAACCTTTACATCTCTGTAGACAAATTGCCAATTGGTGGGGTGCCATTTATAATAGAATGGGTGATTTGGTCTTGCTGGCAACAAGTTCTGACTTTGTTGTGTCATTGGTTGCCATGGGTTTGGTGTGATTTCCATTTTGTACCTCATTGGAAAAAGAGTGCAGGCCCCTGAAGACCTGCACTGTGTTTGAGTCTCTGATTAGATTGCAGAAATACAAAGAACACCACGGTCATTGTCAATGACAGACATACCCAAGTATGCATGTCCAACAACTCTTGTGAGTGCTTTGTCTGCTTCACGGTCCATTTCAATCATCACTTCACCCATTTGCATTGATTCAGCAGCACCAGGAAGACCAGCAGGCATTCCAGTTGCATAACCAAGAGCACCAGGTGCAAAGATAGCACCTTGGTGGTCAGTTCCATCATTGGTGATGTATGAAGAAGTGTAGATTTCAACACCCATGAAGTTTCCTTTGTAGTGTGAACCTTTTGCACTGATTGCTTCATAAGATGCTGCAACAAACTGAAGGATACCAGAAGTTTGTGCAAGAATGTCATCCTGAAGGTCAGCCCATTGGTCAGGGTGCAACAATGCAACATAAGGACCAGGGGCACCAACATCACTTGCAGCTGATTCCAAAGTTTGAATTCCAGCAATGAAGGCATCCAAACTGAAGTCAGTTGCAGTTGTTCCAACTGAAGCAGTGAAACCAGCAACTGCAGCACCAGTGATGTTTGCAAACAATGCTTCATAAGATGCAGCGATTGATTCAGCAATGCGGAAAGGGTCAACATCACCAGCATTCAAACCAGTCATAGAAGCCATGTCACTGATTGCGTACGCTAAAGAATTTCTTTTGCATACTACATCAACAAAAGCATCAGTAAGTGGAGTATTGGCAACAGCACCAATTTCAGTTGCACCAGAGAAGGCAGAAAAAGCATCATATCCATCAAGACCGGCTTTTCGTACACGGATTGTGTCAGAACCAAGTCCATTTATGCTGCCTACAAAGTCAACAAAAGGAGTGTTGCGGAGGTTAGTAGAGTCAGTCAATAAAAGTCGGATTTCCTGACTTATCATTTTAGCAAGTCGAAGGTCCTCTGTAGGGTTCGACAGATTTCTTTGGGTAATTTCATTAGCCATGATTAACACCTATAATGTGAAAGTTTTTGTGGGGTGGTTTGGTGTGGATTTCTGCTGTTTCGGGTGCGACCCTTCCACTTCAAGATGTCGTTGACTTATTGTAAACGATATAACAAGGTATAGCAAGGACAAAAAAAACCCCGCTGAGGACAGCAGGGAAAAGGGGAGGCACAACCCTTTTTTTGTGGGGAGATTATAGAGAGACAACAATCTCAGCACCAGTCACATTGATGACTGATTTGACCTTGACATTGTTAGAATCAACCAACTGAACATCTAACTGAACCAAGTTGCCACTGCTGTCATATGCAGACACGTGAACAATCTTTTTACCAAGTCCATGGTTCAAAGTTGCAAAAGTGTTGGCACTCAAGTTCTGTGGTGCAAACTCAGTTCTGAAGTCAGCAATGTCAACCAATACTTGACCATTGGTTACACTTGCCAAGTTGCCTGTAGCACTGTCAGCACTGATTGCAGCTTGTGCACGTGCATCAGTGAAGAACAAGTTGGTTGAACCTTCAGAAATGTCATCACTGTCAGCAGTTAATGCAATTTCACCAGTAGAACTGTTGTATGAAAGACCAGCGGCATCAACAGAGATTGCAGCACGGGCACGAGCATCAGTGAAGTACAATCTTGAACCTTCAGCAACATTTGAAGTGGTTGCATTCAATGAGTATTCACCACCATCAAATGAAAGACCAGTTCCAGCACTGAATTCATTGAATACATCTGAGAGAAGAACAGACATTACACCAGCATTTGATTTGGTCAACAACTGTACATCTTCTGAACCAGCTGCAGCAACAGTCAATGCAGCACGAGCACGAGCATCAGTGAAGTACAAGTTTGAACCTTCAGCAACATCACCAGTGTCAATGGACATAGAGATGACACCAGTACTACTGTCATAAGCAAGAATGTCACCAGATACAGAGATAGCACCACGGGCACGAGCATTACTAAAGTACAAGTTTGATGAACCTTCAGAGATTCCATCTGTATTAACATTTAATGAATATGTTCCATTTTCACTGTCATATGAAAGACCAGTTCCAGCAGCAAAGAAACCACGGATTTCACCTTGGTCAGCAGTGAATGCACCAGTTGCACTGTTGTAATCAATACCTGAACTAGCAGACAAAGCACCACGCACTTCAGCATCAGTGACATCAGCACCTTCAATCTCTGCCCAGTCAGCATCAGTTCCAGCAGTTCCACCATTGTGGATGAAAGTTTGTGCACGACCTGAAACAGCAGTCAAAACAATGATGTCACCTTCTTGCTTTTCATCGCCTTCAGTGTAGTTTGCAGAAATCCAGTTTGCCAATGAAGTTGCAGAAGTATCAACAGACACATCAGTGATGGTCAATGGCTTCAGTTTCAGTTTCTTTTCACCATCAACAGTGACCAGTTCAGCATAGTTTGCAGAATCAGTGTGAATTCCAACAACACTATTGGCTTCAAGATAGGCTTTAGTGACAGCGTGATTGTCAGCTGAAGGTGATTGGTTTAGTTGAACAACGCCTTCAAATACATTTGTGGGAGCAAGAAATTGCATGATATTTTCCTTTGTGGGGAGTGGTTATAGTTGTGTCCAAGTGGACTGTTGGTATCTTATCTGATGAAGACAGAACCAGTGGTTGCATTTGCGAAACTCACCACCAATTGATTCACAGAAACATGTTCAATATCTGCAATCACCACTTCATTATTGATTAGAACCTGAACATTTGGGATGTATCCAAGATTGTGTGTGATGGTCACTTCTGTTGAACTTACAAAAGTGTATTCCACCGGTCTTGATGGAAAGAAGATTGCTTGTGCCATGGTTAGTGCCTCTAGTTGTTATTAATTTTCCTCAATAATGACAGTGACTTCAGCAGAAGATGAAGACTTTGTTGCCACTTGAAAAAGTGTTGTGTTGATTTGTTCCACGCCCCACTTTGATTGACATGTATCCACCAGACTTGATGAACAGTTTGTTGACACTAGTGGTCGCCTGTCCTTCAGTCCCTTCAAAACTGACAAAGATGTCATGTTGTTCACATCCAACAGTGATAACCTTGCCTTTGCTGGGCAAAATCACTTCAGTCCAGGTTTGGATGGCATTGAAGTTCTTAATGATTGGATATGTGCGTTCTGTTTTGTAATCCTGTGACATTATCTGCCTCTACCAGGCCATGCCTTTCTGATTGCATCTCTGTTGGCTTTGTAGAATTCAAAGTCATCTGCACCACGGGTTAACAGATTTGTCGATTGCATTGGTGCTGGTGCTGTGCCAGTATTGGTTTGGGTGCAATCAATGCTGGTTGTTCTGTGACTGGTGCTGGAGTTGATTCAACTGTTGGTTCAGAAGAAGGTTCTGCAGCTGCAGTTGCAGTTTCAGTTTGTAAATGTGGTCGCAATGTAACTGGTGCTGTTGATGGGTCTGCCTTCATTGCTGCCAACCATTCATTCAATGCAGGTGCCTTGGCATCTCCTTTGGTTGCCTTCTCATATTGCCATTCAACTAATTCACGCACTTCTGCATCCACAATCCCCAAGTCTGCCATTGCAGTATGTCTGGAATAGCGATTGTTGGCATTTTCCAATTCACCTTCCAGTTCCTGGACACGTGTGGACAACTTTCTGAATCTTTTCCAGTTCTCCACTTTGATTGTCGTATTGTTCTTGGATGGTCTTTGCTGCTTCTTCAGCCTGAATTGCTCTGGCTGACAGTTTCTGAATACGGTCTTTGAATGCATTTTCAATGTCTGCTTTCAATACAAAGGTCTGACCTTCATGTTCTATTGTTTTCATTTTGTGCCTCTTGTGCTCTTTGTTGTTGGTGGTTGATATAATCTTTAAAGATTGCCATTGCGACTGGTTTATTGTCCCATTCCATATCATCTACTATTTCCATGTAATCTGCCAGAGTCCAGAATGGCAACCAATG
>FUIF01021043.1_pt1 | contig 11952 bp, 9 predicted proteins | sample 1003461 | NCBI WGS metagenome assembly FUIF01 (sample SAMEA80401918, study PRJEB19352) | marine metagenome | reverse complement strand
GTAAATCTAAATGGATTAAATAACTAACATGGCAGAAATTAAAAACAGTTTTCTAAGATCCAAGATGAATAAAGACTTGGACGATAGATTAATACCTAACGGTGAATATAGAGATGCGCAGAACATATCTGTAGGTAAATCTGAAGCTGATGATATAGGTGCTTTAGAAACTGTTTTAGGTAATACTTTAGTTAGTAATTTTGGTTTAAGTGGGTTTGAAATAATAGGTTATAAAGCAATAAGTAGTAGAAATGTTATTATTGTGTTTTTAACAAATAATACTAATCATTATATATATAGTTACACACCTAATGTTGCCCCTGTTCTTTTAGTTACTGGTTCATTTTTAAATTTTTCAACATCTAACCCTATAACAGGCGTTAGTGTTATAGAAAATCTTTTATTCTGGACTGACAATAGAAATCAACCTAGAAAAATAAATTTAGACTTAGCAGTTAATAGTGTTTACTATACAGAAGAAAATCATATATCTGTAGCAAAATACAATCCTTACCAACCTATAGGTTTATTACAAAAAGTTGTAACACCTACAACAACTAATTCTTCAACAGCCACTTTGCTTATTGCTAATACAGCAGGTATACAAAAAGGCATGCTAGCTGTACAATATAATAATGCTAGTTTTGGTGCTGAAGATTATTTTTATGTTACAGCTGTAAATACTAACACTTCTGTTGTTTTAAACGCTGCACCAACCATTGTTAACGCTGGTGATATTACTTTTTTAGCAACAACAATGACTGGTGAAAATATTACATTTGATTTTAATCAAGGTTATGATTGGCCAGGAGACCCAGATTATTTAGAAAGTAGATTTATTAGATTAAGTTATAGATTTGAGTTCGATGATGGTGAGTATTCTTTAATGGCACCTTTTACTCAAATATGTTTTATACCTAAACAAAAAGGTTATTTTTTAGAAAACAATGAAGATGAAGCATATAGAAGTACTATATTAGAATTTATGGAAAATGGAGTGCAAAATATAAATTTATTAATTCCTTTTCCAGATGTTTTAAGTAATTGCCAACCAGGTGACGATGCTACTTATAAAATAAAATCTATAGATGTACTTTACAAAGAGTCTGATCAAACTGTAGTTAAAGTAATTGATTCAATAGATTACAATGAGCCATTTTTAAATGATAGTCGTGATAAGTGGACTTCTATAACTAATAGTAATATTTTTACATACAACTATCAATCAAGAAAACCTTTTAGAACGTTACCAACGAACCAAACCATTAGAGTTTACGATAAAGTTCCTGTTAAAGCTTTAGCTCAAGAAACAGCTGGAAATAGAATTATATATGGTAATTTTAAAGATAAATATACATCTCCTGAATTTTTAGATTATATAGTAGGTGTTGGCCCAAAATCTTTAGCTAACAATTATAATAACTGGGTAGAATACCCTAATCATTCTGTTAAGCAAAATAGAAACTATCAAGTCGGTTTTATTTTAGCAGATAAATTTGGAAGACAGTCAGATGTAATATTATCTGGAATAAAATTAACCGCTACAACAAATCCTAATGATGGAACGGTTTATGGTGGTGATACAATATACAACGCTTTTAATTCAACAGCAAGCGATTTAAACAATTGGTTTGGAGATGCTTTAAAAGTAGATATACAAACACCTATTACAGTGGCTGAAGACGATACACTTGGAACACCTGGTTTGTACGCAAACACAGGCACAGGTTATAATACTTTTAATGCTAATAGTTTAAAACAACCTACTATAAATGGCAATACTTACACATTTACTTTAGGAGCTAATCAAACAGAAATACCAACTGTAGATTCATTTTTAGAAGGTGAATTTACTGATTACGTTAAAGTTACAAATGTAAACAACTCAAGTGCGCCTGATTATATAATTACAACTGATGGCCAAGCAAGCTCTATTTACTTACAACAATCACCTAGTGGTACAGATGTAAAATATAAATATAGCATCAATTCTAAAGGTTGGTACTCTTATAAAATAGTTGTAAAACAACAAGAGCAAGATTACTATAATGCTTACTTACCTGGTATATTAAGAGGTTATCCAACCCATGGTGGTGGTGGAACAAATCCTTTTCCAATTAACGAAAATAGTTCTACTGGTCATATAGTTTTATTAAATGATAATATAAATAAAATACCTAGAGATTTATCTCAAGTAGGTCCAGATCAAAAACAATATAAAAGTTCTGTACAGCTTTCTTTAAGAGTTACAAACGAACTTATTGGAGGCTCTTCTTTAAATAATGTACAATATTTTCCAGGTATTTTAACGGACACAGCTTCAACAATTGCTACTAACTCTAACGATTTAAATATGGCTTACGCTGATTTAGATGCTAGAGGACATCAAAATATTTATCAAACATCAACAAATCCTAGTATTGCTAGAATTACTTTTCTAACGGCTATGATGTTTTAAATCTACCAGGTGTTTTAGATGATAGTAATCAAAACGCTAATATGCAACCGTATTTAGCTATATATGAAACAGAACCTCAAGATTCTTTATTAGATATATTTTGGGAAACACCAACGGTAGGTTTAATATCTACATTAAATGACGCTATAAAATCCGATTATGAAGGTGCTGTTGGTTGGTCAACTTATAGTTCTAGTGCTTTTACAGAGGCTATGACTGGAAGTTTTTTAACAAATTTGTCGCCAGTTGATCAATCTGGTAACGACCTTATTAACACAGAGTCTTCTACTATAACTGTTCTTGATATTAACGGAACTGATGTTTCTAGTCAATTTAGTATTACTAAAACAGGTGCTGGTATTTTAGGTGATCCACATTTATATAATTTTGCTAAAGTTGGTGATGCTTTTGTTTTCAACTATGATGCAAACGTGAGATCCTACACTATATCAATGGTTATAACTAATAATACACCGGCTACACCTGTAGTGTCATCTACATTAAACATACAGGTTAGTTTACAAAACTCTCCACCTGTTATTAACGGAGGTGTTGCTTTACCAGCTGTAAACAATATTAATCAAAATTTTGAAGGAACTATAGCAACAATAACAGGTGACAATGGAGCTGTTAACTCTACTTTAAAGTTGCAACAATTAAAATGGAGTATTTCAGGTGTTAGCCCTTCTGTTTATAATGGTGTTTTTTCTATAAACGAAACAACAGGAGTTATAACTAAAACAGGTACAGGAGCAAATCCTGGCACATGCACATTAACCATAAAATTAGAGGACGCCTACAATGGTTCCGCTTTAGCTAGTGGTTCTTTAAACCAAACAGCAACACAAGAAGTTAACGTTGTTTCAGCGGCTATAGGTTTTCCGTTTTACGCATCACCCCCTAGTGTATTTAGTGCATCTTGTCATATCAATGGTCAACAAAATCCAGATTGTGGTTCTAATTTATATTATAACAACACAACAAGCAGCCCACCACAGGTTGGTGATGTTATAAGACAAGGACCAAATGGATCTAGCTCTCCTTTAGCGGCATCAGGAGTATATTCTTATAACTGTGCTCAAACAGGTTTTGGTAATAGAAGATATTTCGATATTAATAATAGTAACGGTGTCGTAGATATTGTAAGTACATGTTAAAATAAGTGATAATAAAATTATGGCAATAATAGAAGTAAAATATTTTAATACTTTCTTAATTAAAAAAATTAAAGATATTGTCACGGCTAGTCCGCAACCAATAGCGCCTTACGCTAACGTACCTGGAAGTTACACGTCGGTTGCTGCTGATGATTGGTATGTAGAAGAGTCTAGAATCAGAGGAGGTTACAACAACACAACAGTTGATTTTGGTGTTAAAGCTTATTTAGATGAAGAAAATACTAAACAACAACACAGGTTTAACACTTTGATATACTCAGGTATATTTAATTCAAGAACAGGTGTAAATAACACTAATCAGTTTTCTGTAGGCGAAGACATAACTAGATCTACAGACCCAGCAAATGGTTCAATACAAAAGCTTTACGCAGAAAATACTAACTTAATTATATTTCAAGAAGATAAAGTTAGTAGAGCTTTAATAGATAAAGATGCTATATACTCAGCAGAGGGTAATGGAACTGTAACTTCTAGTAATTTAGTAATAGGACAAATAGTAGCTTATGCAGGTGAATACGGTATTGCTACAGATCCATTTAGTTTTGCTGTATATGGTTATAGAAAATATTTTACAGATAGAAAAAAGGATGTGTTTTAAGGTTGTCTGCAGATGGTATTACAGAAATATCATCATATGGTATGCATGACTTTTTTAGAGATGAATTAGCTTCTGCAACTAAAATTGTCGGTGGATGGGATATTCATAATAAAAATTACATTCTATCTTTACAGGGTTCTAACGTAGGGCCTTTGCCAACAGATCCTGTAAGTTATGAAACATATAAAACATTATCTTTTGATGAAGGTGTTTTAGGTTGGACTAGTTTTTTTACTTATAAACCTAGTTTTTTAACTAGTTTAATTAATAATTTCTATAGTTTTTATGATGGAAAAATTTGGTTACATAACTCTGGTCAATACGGTAAGTTTTATAATAACGCCGCCGCTGACTCTACTGTCACAGTTATTTTAAATAAAGAACCATCATTAGTTAAAAACTTTAAAACAATAAATTACGAAGGTGTTGACGGGTGGCAATTAGAAAGCATGGTAGCTAGTTCTAGTGACATTGCTTCTCCAGTAGGTAAATTTACATTACAAACTAATTTAAGCTCCTTAGAGTCAGATATGTTTGCTAATAATTTTAAAAGAAAAGAAAATAAATTTTTTGCTAACTTAATAAATGTTTCAACATCAACAGGTGGTGAAATACTTTGGGGTGCCAGCTCTTCTGGTATAAAAGGATTTTGGTCAACAGTTAAATTTAAATTAATAAACACTGACTACCCAACAACTAAAAAGAATTATTTGCAGTATCATCTGATATTGTAGAATCATCATATTAAATTAAATGGAATTAAACATACGTATGCTAAAAGATTCTGATTGGAATACTTTAGTAGAATGGTGGGATGCTTGGCCTGAATGGCGCACACCTGCAAAAGATTTTTTACCAGAAAATGGTACAGGAGGTTTTATTGTTGAAAAACAAGACAAACCTATAGTTGCTGGATTTTTGTATACAACAAACTCTAAAGCAGCTTTACTTGAATGGATTGTTTCTAATCCTGAATATAGAGAAGATGATAGGCAAAAAGCTATAGAGCTTTTAATAGAAGGTGCTGAAAGCGTTTGTAAAAAACAAGGGATAAAGTATATATTTAGCATAGGAAGAACCAAACAATTAATAAATACACATAAAAAATTAGGTTATCATGTAGATGATAAACCTTCACATGAAATAGTAAAAACAATATAATATGGCAATAGGAACAGCAATAGCGATTGGCGCAGGTATTTCTGCACTTGGTGGAGCCGTACAAGCTAATCAAGCAAAAAAAGCAGCGGGTAGAGCTCAGAGAAATAAAACCGCGGCACAACGTGAGCTAGATTCTGTAAAAGCAAGTAGACAAACTATTATAAACCCTTATTCTGGTGTTACAGATTTATCTGCTTCAGCAGAAGATTTAAGTGGTATGATTTCTAATCCTTATGCTAATTTAGGTGTTGCTACTAGTGCAGCTGAAATACAAATTGAGCAAGCTGACATAGCTTTAGCAAATACATTAGACACATTAAGAGCCACGGGTGCTAGTGCGGGTGGTGCAACTGCTTTAGCCCAAGCTGCTTTACAGAGTAAAAAAGGTGTTAGTGCTAACATAGAACAGCAAGAGGCTCAAAACGAAAAACTTAAAGCTCAAGGTGAACAACAGCTTCAACAATTAAAAATGTCCGAACAACAAAGGCTACAAAGTATTGCTATTTCAGAAGGGCAAAGGGTTCAATCAGCTCAAGCAGCGGGTAAACAATTTATGTTTCAAGCTAAAGAAAATAGAACTAATATGGATATGAATAGAGCTGCGGGTCAAATATCACAAGCACAACAACAAGAGGCTGATGCAAACGCTGCAAAAGCTAGCGCTATTGGTGGAGCTTTGAGTGGGTTAGGTAATATAGCAGGTGCAGCTATTGGAGCATATGCGCCGGGAAAGTAAATAGTCCGACGGGGCAAACAAATACGTCTACTTTTAATACACGATACAAACCTAATGATACTGTAGGTTTTTATGGAAATTTATTTAATAATTAATATAAACGCATGGGAGCATACGAAAATCCAGCAATAATACGAGATACCTCAGGTCAAATATATGGTCAAGCTATAGCTAGTTTTGGCCAATCTATAGCTAAAGGCATATCTATTTACGGGCAAAAAGCACAAGAAGCAAATAAAAAAGCTCAAGAAAAAATAGAAAGACAGCAAAGAATAGCTTATGATATTGAAGACAAAGCTTATGCGCAAGCTAATAAAAACTACGCTCAATTAGCATCTAAAGATCCTTCATTAGTTGACCAATTTAAAAGTCAAACAGAACTTCTTTTACGAGGAAATGGTGAAAACATTGGCGCAATAAAAGCACAAACTTTATTAGCAACTCAAAACGATTTAACTAAAGAAGAAAGGCAAAACTATAGAAATATAGTAAATAGAGCTCAAACTTTTCAAATATCAGCAGTAGAAGGTGGTGGAAAAATTTTAGCAGATTTAGAAGATCAGCAAGGTATATTAGCACAGGATATAGCTAGCACGCACGCTTGGGTTGGTTCTAATGAATTAGAAAAAGACACATCTATGTTAACATCTTATGTTTTAGGTGGTAAAAAAGCTGACGGTTTAACTGGTGGTAAAGAACTTATACCTGGTGAAAACGGCTCTATGATAGTTAAAGTTACTTCCACTGTGGATGAAAATTCTAGTTTATTTAAAAACTTAGATGAAGAAACTAAAGAGTTTTTAAAAAATAATGACTATAAATTAGAATGGAAAAAAAATATAAACGAATGGAACGAAGGTCTTATAGATGAAATACCTGAAAAAGCAGATTATAATCAAATGTCTATAACCAATGGGTTTGAGTCTAAAGAAGGTAGTATAACACCTGAATACATTGTAGGTGGCGAAACAGGTGTTTCTAAAATAATTTCAAATGGAAAAATATTTGATGCAAAGTATATCGATGTAGATGGTTTTATTAACTCACAGTCTTTTCAAAAAGACATGTTAGGTAAAGCTAGTGGTTATTTAGCTAGAGGAAATGGCCAATTAAGTTCTTTTATGACTTATAAAATGAGAGACGGTAGTTTTAACGTGAATGAATTTAAAAAACAAACAACATCTCAGCAAGAGCAAGAGGTTACCAACGCTTTAATAGAAGATTTTAAAAATACTAAACTTTCTGACTTAGAGCAAAGAAAAGCTACAACACAAGATGTTAAAAACCTAAGAGCATTAGGTAAAAATGTTAAAGTTGGTCAGCCTATTTATGTGGAAACTATTGGAAATGGTAAAGATATTCCTTCTAGCAACTATGTAGCAACTTTAGGTGATCAAATTGTTAACGACGTTATAAATATTAAAATAACACCTATAGAAACGGTTGGTGGTTTACAAGGTGATGAGGCAAAAGATAAAACAAACGCGGATAGAGTAAGAAATGCAAATATAGAAATACACAAAAAATACTTAAGATCTAAAGGTATAAACGCTAAATCTAAAGCTGATTTAATTAGTCAATTAGAAAAAGCTAAAGGAACAAAAGACGGAGACGGTAACAAAATAGATGATGATTATATAGAAAACTTTAGAAACGCAGCTCAAAATTTATATGTTTATGATGCTGAAAATAAAAAACAATATGAACTACCTAGTTACAATCCTGATAGTAACGAAAGCTTATTACCTATATTAAATGAATATGGTGGTTTTGGAAGCAAAACAAAAGAAAGATTAAGCACAACTATATTGCCATAAATAATTAAATTATGTTTGAATATAAAGGATCACAATTCACTTTAGACCAAATAGAACAAAGGGCTAAAGAAAAAGGTTTGACATTACAAGAGTATTTATCTGATAATCCTGAAATTACAGAGGTTGCTCAAGAAAAACCAATAGAAGAAGTAAAGACAACACCTGTAGCAAAGGATGCGACTGCAGGAGAAGAGACAGCATCCGATATGGAATTACCTTCGGATCCTGGTTCATCGGATTTAGTAGGTCCAAGTGAAACACCTAAATTTGATACAAGCTTTATTCCTTTTGAAAGTCCTGAAGCCGCTAAAACCGCTGAAGAAGAAATAAAACTTGAACAACAAGCACAAAACCAATCAGCTTTAGAAGCGATGAATTCTTTTTTAGAAGAAAAAGGTATTGAACTTGGTCAAGCTGGAAAAGACGAAGGTGAATTAACTGAAATTACCGCTTTTGAACAAGAGCAAAGAATATCTAAATCTGATATAGATGCCAGAAAGGCAAGACAAAAAGAAAGAGAGTATTTAGCTAAAAATCCTAAAGAGTTAACTAAACTAAAAAGTTTGCAAGGCACTGCAGGTAATTTTTTGCTTTCACTAGAATCTTTTAGTCAAGAAGCTAAATATTTAAAAGCTTGGATAGAAAAAGATATAGCTGATACTATAACTGAATTGTCTGGTGAAAAATGGAATGCTGCAGAAGATGCTGATAAAAGATTGGGAGAAGCAAATGCTGAAATAGATAGAATAAACTCTTTAAGATCTAAAACTATTGGCTTTGAAGAGTTAAAAGAAAGAGGTGATTATGTTTCTGGAGGAATTGTTGCTGCGCTAGATGCTGTTGGAAGCTTTGCATCATCTGCTGTTATTGCAATACCAACCGCTGGTGTTGGATTAGGTGTTCAAATGATTTCCGGTGGAATTAAAAGCTATAATGATCAAAAAGCCGCATCACAAGGAATAAGCACGAATGAATTGTTTGAGAAAGGTGAAGGTGAAACTATAGTTCCCGCTTTTATTGGAGGAGTTGCATATAAATTGGAAAAAATAGGATTAAAAGGTGTTAGTAAATATATTAATAGTAAAAGTATAGGTTGGCAAAGAGGTTTATATAGTTTTCTTGGAGCTTTTGGTAAAGAAGGAACAACGGAATGGGTGCAAGGAGGTTTAGAAAAAGCAAACGAATTAATTGCTAGTAGAGAAAAAGCAACTGAAATTCCAGGCAAAGTTATAGATTATATGTTTTCTTCAGATGGAAGAGAAAACGCTTGGAAAGGTGGATTTGGTGGAGGTATTTCTGGTTTTGGAGCAAAAAATGTTAAAGCTGCTATGGCTATAAGAAGTTCTAGCGAAAATGAAACTATAAATAATTCAGTTCAACAGCTTTCAGAATTAGAAACTAGCAAATTTAGAAAAAACTTAAATGATAGTGAGATTGCAGAAATTAATGAGGCTCAAAACAGGTTAAGAGCCGATTTAATAACTGGTTTCAAAAAAATAATGAAATTATTAATGTTTTAAACCAAAACGAAATAAATGATGTTAATAAAAACTTTAACATAATAGAAAGTTCTAGTTCTAGAATACAAGAGGTTATAAACTCTGACAAGTATACTCAAGAAACAAAAAATCTTATAATTAAAGGATTAAGAAAAGATATTGAAACAGCTAATCAAAGTATTTATGATGTTAGAAACACGGCAGAAAAATAACTCGATCAACTGAACAAATAAAAGATCAAGCTGAAGACATAAAAGGAGTTCAAGTTAAAGATTTTGAAACAACAAAAGAAGTTGAAAACTTTGTTAAACAACAAAACCCTGATCAAGACACTACTAAAGCTTCTGAACAACAAGGTTTTATAGTTCAAAACCCTAACACTGGAGAACAAACTATAGTTATTAATAAAGAAGTTGCTAAACAAGAAAAAGCTGTTAATGTTGCTGCTCATGAGTTTTTACATGCTATATTGTACAAAACTGTAAAAGATAGTCCTGAAACTTCTGTAAACTTAGGTAATGCATTGTTAAATGAGTTAAATAAAATAGATGCTAGCCAAGTAAAAGATAGTAAGTTTAAAAAACGAATGGAACAATATGCTGATCAAAGCAAAGATGTTCAAATGGAAGAGGCTTTAACTTTGTTTTCTGATGCCATAGCTACAGGTGATATTAAATTTAGTGAAAATGTATTCACTAAAATGGGTGATGTTATAAGAAGATCTTTACAAAAACTAGGTGTTAATATTAAATTTAACAATGGTAGAGATGTATATAACTTTGTAAAAGATTATAACGCTAGTATTGCAAAAGGAGATTTAAGTTTAGCTCAAGTTAAAGCCGCGGCTAGAGGTGTTGAAGGTAAATTAGTTACGCCTAAGCAACAAAAACAAGAAATTGAAAATATTATAAAAGAATCTAAATCTGATTCTGACGCTGTTCAAACTATATTTGAACAAAAAGGTAAAGAAGGTGCATTTGAAATAATAGAAAAGTTTAAACCTATTACAAATAAAATTGTACAAAGAAGAAGTGAAGCTCCTGGTTTTGATAGACAATTATTAACCGACGAAATAGAAACTGGTAAGCGTGGTATTATAGATTTAATAAATGAATATGATGCTAGCAAAGGTGTTCCTTTAGCTGCTTATATAAATAAGTTTTTACCAGCAAGAGCTATAGAAGCTTCTAATAGAGTTTTAGACACTGAGTTTAAACTAGATGTTACAGAGGCTAAAGGAGTTACAGATACAACTACTGAAGAGGTTACAGAACGTGTAGCGGAAAAACCTACTAAAGCAAAAGAAAGTTTAAGAAAAAAAATTAAACTAGACAAAACTACTACACAAAAAGTTGTTAGTGCTGTTACAAAAACATTTGGTACTAAACTACCACCTGTAGATTCACCACAGTTTAAAAAAGCTTTACAAAAAGGTTTTAGAACAGAACTTAAAACCACTATAGCTAAAGATGTTTTAGGATCAAGAGCTGCTTACGAAACTTTTTTAAGAGATAACTTTGAAAATATTTATGAAGCTATACCTCAAGACATTATAAATAAAAGATTTAGACCATTTGCAGAGGACACTGGTAAAAGAGAAAAAACTAAAGAAGGTAAAAAGATATTTAAGAAAAAAGATATTACTAAAGCTGAATTTATTAATTACTTTTTAGGTAGAGATGTTGGTACATCGACTAAAGGTACTAGAAAAGATGCATTAGCTGAAGCATTAGCAGAAGAATTTGCTTTTGATGCGACAATGGAAACTATACAAAAACCAGAGGTTATAGAAAAAAGAGAGTTTGTAGATAAAACACAAACCACTGAAAAAGTTTCTAAAGCAATTAAAAGACCTGTTGATTTAAAATTTAGTAAATCTATTAATAAAACTAATTCTGAAATAAATTTAGAAAATAAATTACAACAAGACCTAAACAAAGGTAAGTCAATAAAAAGTTTATATAAAACGGTAGACGACAGTAATGTAAAACAAAAGCAAGAGTATTACGATGTTTTAAGTAAATTAGAAAACTTACTTGATGTTGGTAAAACAGAAATAGAAAAAATAGATTCCGAAAATTTTAAAGAATTAGCTGAAAATTTAGGTGTAAGTACTGTTAGAATTAAAAACGGTTGCGCTTCCAAAGGAGATAGAAGTACCACTGATTGTTCCAACAATAGCAGTGCCTTGACCAGAGTTACCATTGTCTTGATAAACTACTACTACTTTATTACTACCTATAAAAGTAACTTTGTTGTAATCACTGCTACCGTCATAAGCAACTTCAGAACCAAACGACCCAGATGTAATACTTACACTACTCACAGTCCCATCTGCATTCACAACTACAGGCTTGCCGTTTGGCAACGTACCACTGGCGACTTCTTGTGTCTGTCTTGGTACGTTTGGATCGTTACCAATGATACGCATGTTGAGTCCTACTCTTCTTCTTCAGGCTCTACATAATCAGGATTAGCTGACCACGTTGTGCCATCTAACTTATA
>FUIF01004844.1_pt1 | contig 11955 bp, 23 predicted proteins | sample 1003461 | NCBI WGS metagenome assembly FUIF01 (sample SAMEA80401918, study PRJEB19352) | marine metagenome | reverse complement strand
TTTTTCTCTTTGAGTTTAACCTCTATTTCCCCTTCTATTTCTTTGGCTACTTTGGCAATTTCTGAGTGATCTAGTACAAATACGTGGCAAGTTTCGACTGTATCTGATTGCTTGCTACGAATACGGGCGCAGCGCATCCAATACTGATAAAGTGATTGTTTGGCTTTCTTGACGTGCATGTATAACATGACTTGCAAACGGGGTATGTCTGTCCCTTCACCTATCATATCGACCGATATTAACCACTTATCTGTACCGCGCTTGAATTGGTTTATTTTATGGTGTGCGTTGTTCATTGCTGAATGAACCACAAGGCAATCCTGCCCAGTTTTTAACATGATCCAGTCAGCGTACTTGTGAGCGGTTTTTATATCCTTAGCGACAATCATTCCACCAGCGTCGGACCATTTTTCTTTTCTAACCTTTGTTAGTTGCTGGTCAGCCTCGGAAAACATTTCCATGAATACACTTTCAAATTGCACCGAAGCCCTATAAAGCGCGTTTTCCTCTTCACCACCGCCAGTCTCTTCAAAGCACGAGTATTCAATTTCCTCTTCTTTTCGAAGAATGATACCGCCAATGTCTCGCTTGTGAATTTGAGGTCTTTGACAGACACGATCCGCTACAGCTTGTCCGACAGTGTATTGAAAATCAGGTATACAAACGCCTTTTTCGTCGTAATTAACAAACGGTATTGCGGTTCCTTCAGTTCGCCAAGGTGTTCCACTTAACAAGATTCTAAAATCAGCCTTCTCGAACGATTCTAAAAGACTATCGCCCCATGAGTTTTTTTCACCACAGTGATGAACTTCATCGAGAATGACCAACACACCACCTTCACAGTATTTTCTTAAGAGTGTTGTGTTGTTGGCCATATAAGAGTAAGTGATGCTCATGCCTTGGTATTCATGATAGTCGCGATCATAAGGAAGGTGTGGGCCGGTTTTTACCTGAAACCCAAACCTACACAAGTCCTCTTGCCACTTGTCTCTCACGTTTTCAGTCGGAGAAACAACAACGACCCGTTCCATGTTCCATTGGTCGCGCATCATTTCCAGCGCAGAACACGCAAAAAAAGTTTTCCCACTGGCGGGTGCTGAAGAAATTAGAGCGCTATTCCTATCGTTTTGTAAAAGCTCTACAACTTCACCAATTGCGTCTTTTTGCCAAGTTCGTAGTTCCATCGTATCTATCACCTTTTTTAAGATTGCAGTGAGCACAAAGCGCCTGACCATTAACGATGTCAGTACTGCCGCCTTTTGAGTGCGGTTTAATGTGATCAGCGTGATAGTTATCAGAGGACAAAAGGTCACCGCAGCACTGGCAATTGCCACCACTGAACAGGTAGAGAACATAACGAGACTTTTTGCTGAATAGCCTAGCCATACCTTTACGTCCTTAGACACCAACACGGTCAAAGTTGCCTTAAATTAACGCTGGACCAGTCGAACTAACCTGATCCAGCGTTAAACCAGTCCTATACCCTCAGGCAACACAACCTTTATACATCAACCCAAAAAATAATCAAAGCATTCATCCTAATCAACAACACTATCTAGCCGACGAATAGGAGGTTAGATAGAACATAGATTAAGAGTCTGGACTGTCCATAGAGTCATTAAAAGATTGATTCGCCTCTTCTATAGTAGGAAGCAAGTCTTTATAGCCGTTTTCCTTTAACCACTGAATATAGCCCATTGCCAGGTCGTAACTGTCTCCATCCGTGCTAGGTCCAAATAATCCGATTTCTGTAAGCATGTCAAGATAATACCTGTCTCGTATTAACAAAGAACCATAGCTTGCTCTTTCTAAAACAGTAAATGCACTCCGTATGAGTAGCTGATTCTTTATTTCATCAATTGTCATAAATTCACCTATAATTATTTGACTAAAAACATAAGCAAATATATAGTTATATACATTGAACGTCAATAACAAAGGAGCAAGGAAATTGAAAGAGATGACTATCACCGAAGTACAGCAGCAGATTGCTACGGCTTTCGATACCGCTATACAGGAGCCTCTACGGGTGCTTACTCTCAGGGCTAAAGATGGAGTGCGTAGAAAGCCTGTAATTATGATTAGTGAATCTGAGTACCAGAAGCTAAAGGGTGAAAAGTAATGTCTCACGGTTGGATAAAGCTTCACAGAGCAATAACCGAGTGGGAGTGGTATCAAGACCAAAATACATTCAGGTTATTTATTCACCTGATTGTTACAGCGAATCACAAACCTAAACGGTGGCAAGGTATCGAAGTATTACCAGGTCAAACCGTAACCAGCAGAGAGAAGCTATCTAGTGAGTTAAGGTTAACACCGCAAAAAATACGCACATCACTAAACAAGCTAAAATCAACCAGCGAGATAACCATCAAAACAACCAACAAATTCACAGTCATTACTATCAATAAATGGCATGAGTACCAAGGGGCGGAGCAAAAAATGGAAGCAGTAAATTTTGAAAATCAACCATCAAAACAACCAGCGAGTCAACCATCAAATAACCATCAAATAACCACAAACAAGAATGATAAGAATGAAAAGAAGTTAAGAATAAGAAATACCCCCCAAACCCCCCAAGGGGGCGCGGGCATGCCGCTATGTGTGTCTGACATCAATCACAATGATCAGCTATCAAACTCAACACATGATACGCCACCAGACGCCACAGAATTACACACAAGCGAAGAAAAAACCCTAACTGCACCTACCCCTAAGGGTAAGGCAAAAAAGAAGCGTACAGCGGCACCTAAGCCCGATGGGGTAGACCAGCAACATTGGGATGATTGGTTGGCGGCCAGGAAGTCAAAAAGGCTGTGTGTGCCAACAATAACTGTTATGCAAAAAATACAACGAGAGGCGGACAAGGCTGGTCTCTCGTTACCTGAAGTGATCAGAATTTGCGCTGAAAAACCATGGGGAGGTTTTGAGGCCAACTGGTTAAACAACACTAACATAGTCAAGTTTGGAGGCGATAGTGACGGACCACATCAGCAAGCACCTAAACAAGCACCTAAACCGAGCTGGAAAGAATCATCAGCAGAGTTCGACGAGCGAATGCGTAGAGAAGTTGAACGCATCAGTCGAGATGGTATCCAAGATTTTCTCGGAGTTGAAAACTTCGACGCGTTTTAATGACTTTGGTGATAACGCGATGGAAATATGGACGAGGACACTTTCACGCAGAAAGTGTACAGAGGGTAAGTACCTGAGAGCAGCTATTAACGCTTACATTGACAACCCTAGATACCGACCGACTCCTGGCCAGTTTTGCGATTTTTACCATGAGGCCATGCGTAAAGATCTAGGTATACCTACGGTGCAATTCGTTACCAATACCTTGTTGTCGATCTTTAAAGCCAGCAAGGATGCGGCTAAAAAACTGATAGCAGATTTAAGCCCTTTCGTGTATCGAGTTTATCGAGGTGTTGACATAACGTGGCTAAGAGAGACAAACCAGAATCAGAGAGAGTACGAGAAAGAAATCAAGCGTATTTATGATGAGGTTGTCGATATTGCGATGCACGATGGACCGGACGCGAAAGATCAGAACGGCAATAGAGAATTTGTTAAGCCTAGATTTATAGAGGACGGATCGGACGATCACAAAAGGGCAATGAAAAAACGACCTAAGAATTGGCAAGAAACAGAGGAATTTAAAAAGGGTAAGGAACGATTGGCGGCTATGAAAAGCTATACGGACTAAAGGGAGATTAAAACCATGGAAAGAGCAATATCGTTAGTATGTGCAGTGATTTGCATTTTTTTGATGGCTGTATCATTTAGCGTGTGGATTAGATGTTTGATTTATGCGTTTAAAGAGTATGGGCCTTCAGATTTTAAAAAGTTGGTTGTTTGGAGCGGTTTTGGTTGGTTGGTGGTAAGTATTGTTTAAGGAGCAAGAGATATGATAGAGCACATTGAAGCGTTGATGGATGGTCTTGAAATACCTAATAAAGAAAAATGGTTTGAAAACGACCCTAGATGTTTATTTGAATTGGGCAAGGCGATAGCTGGTCAATGCAAAGAGCTAAAGCTATTAGCTCAAGAGGTTGTTGATTGCGGGTGTGGCCATGTTACAGCGGGACTGCAAGACAAAGCTAAAAAAATAGTCGAGGAATAGTAGATATGGATTATAAAAAGGCAATTGACGAATTAGAGCGAGTCTATAATGACTATGGAAAGGAATTAAACGCACTTGATGAGTACAGTAGGACACATTTTGAGAAGCTTAGAAACCTCGTGCTAATCTCAGAGATGTTTGAACTACCTCATGAGATTTTATCCTTAAGATCTTGGAACTATTACAAAATAGATGAAGAGCGTTCGATAGGATTTTTCTGTGAAAATGGTTGTAGAATATCTTGGTCAGATGACGGCACTCAACCAAAAGATGAATGGCTTTACATCATAAGTTTTTCGAATGGTCCGTATTTTTTTGGCCGCGAGTATTTATCCGAACACTTTAATTCTTTTTTTAACGATCTTAAGTCGTATGATCCTGCATTTATTGATACTAGGAACCACTGCCTGTATTTCCGGGGTGAGGAATCCAAAGCTATACATAAGGATTATAAGATCATTACGGATAAATATCGCGATACCTATTCTGCCGCTACCAAACTGGCGAAAATTAAGCAGTTAAAACGCGAGCTTGATAAGTTAGAGGAGCAATAGAGATGGAAAATACATATATCTACAAAGACCTTGGTTTGCTATGCAACCACTGTGGTAAGCCGATTGTATCTAGGCCGGCGCTACAAAACGGCGGCATAGTAATTACTGGATTTGAGCCGATGGAGCACCGCCACATCCATGATGGGTCATTGGATTGTAAGGTGGTAACCAGAGATATTGCCCACCCGTATACCGACATGGGTTTGCGGGATAAATACCTAAACGCTGAGGATCAATAGAGATGCGTATAAACTGGGAACAACTTAGTGAACAGGTACAGAAACTTCAAGACGAAAATCCCGATATTGATGTGAGCAAACTAGACATGTTTTTACCGATCAATAACGGGCTTTTTGAAGTTGTTGAGGCTGCTATCAGTACGGACAAAACAAAGCTCTTAATTGATTTCATTCCGTTTTGAGGGGGAATTATGTCAATTGCAAAATCAATACTTGAAAATGAGGTTGGATTAGATGAGACGCTCAAAAAAATACGCATGCTTTCGTTAAATCATCGCGTTAATGAGTTTGATAAACACATTACTGAATACAGATTTATGGACGGTAGTGAGATTCACTTTTGCAGCAAACGAAACAAAGCGCTTGGTTTGTGGGATGATGGCAGCGAGCTAAAGAGGTTTAATAAATGGCTATGAATTGCTGGTGTTGCGGTCAGAAAGTCTCGGAGAAAGCCAGGAACTACAAATTTCATTGCAAGTTGTTTGTGCTTTTTAAGATTGGCTATGACAATTGGGAGCCGGAAGGATTCCCAAAGATGAACCGCGATCAGTTCAGAAAGAACGTGTTAATTCTGGCTGGCTATTACACCACTTATTTTGATTTTAATGGCGTGCTACAAACGGAGGCAGAAAGTATTTCTTATGCTAAAATGGGAGCTGAGAAATTCGAGCAGTGCTATCAAGATTGTTTGGATGTGATAGCTAATAGACTTTTAATGTGTGGTAAGGCTGATTTACATGATATGGTGATGGAACACTTTTAAATGAGCAACCGAAAGCGCAAGTGTAAATTTTGCGGAACGTTTAAAGTTCAAAGGCTCGGCGTTATTACTAACGTCGGGTTTTTTTGCTGCTACGATCATGCTGCGGAATACGGTTTAAAACAGGCGGAAAAAAAGAGAAAAAAAGCGATCAAAGCAAAAGAAAAAAAAGAGCGCAAGGAACGACAAGAGCGACGGGAAAAACTAAAGGATAAAAGGTGGTATTTAAAAAAGGCTCAGCAAGTTTTTAATCGGTGGATTAGAGAGCGCGACAAGAATGAACCATGTATAAGTTGCCAGCGTAGACACAAGGGACAATACCACGCTGGTCACTACCGAACGACAGCAGCGGCGCCACAACTTCGATTTGATGAGAGCAACGTTTTTAAGCAATGTGCTCCATGTAATAATCATCTAAGCGGAAACATCGGAGAATACCGAATAAATCTAATAAAAAAAATTGGATTAGAAAACGTCGAAGCGTTAGAAAACAACAACGAACTAAAACGCTGGACGATAGAAGAGTTGAAACAGATAATTGAACGGTATAAACTACACTAGATAACGCAGTTGCCCTCTTTAGTTTGTTGACACTCGTTAAAAGGGGGCATGTTATCCTTGATTAAATTACTACATATTTTAGGCTGTATATTGTTAGCGGCTATTATTGTTAGTATTCCGCTTGGAATACTATTTGCGTCTATATGCCCTTAGATCCATGAGTCCATGCTAAATCAATCTCATAATCTAGGATCTCATCTAAACAGTCATCTAACGTATTGCAACTTCCGTGTAAATCCTGACAACCATCGGGTGCACCATCATGATTCTCGTGCCAATAATGCCAGCCCTGGTCTATGTCGTGATCGACTGACCACTCACCAATTTTTATAGGTAGTCTAATTATCATGTTAGTTCCTCCGAATCCACACATGTTCAAGTTTGGACCCATCTGAATCAATCGTTGTAGTGCTAAACGCTCCAGGGCCGAAAATCTTGACTAGATTAGATTTGAGGTTAGCTAGACCTCTCAGGTCTGAAGTAAGCACGCCAGTCTCCACTTGCTCGCCCACTGACATACGACTAGCCAGCCGCTTTACGGTTCCGAGGCTCCAAAACTCTTGGTTGATCTCTTTAAATTTTGGTTTCATGTTCTTTCTCCGTGTTGTGATGGCCCCCAGTAATGAGGGCCGTGGTTGGTTAGGCTTTTGATAGATGAAGCACTCTTTCATACTTTAAGAACGAATCCCCCGAATAACGCTCTACAATGCTCCATCCTTTCGCGCTCATCTTCTTCATGTAACGCGCCTCTATTTTATCCATAGCTGCTTCATTAGCTGCTTGACTTCCCTTGTTTGTGCAAGTTAATCGTTTGCGTGTGTATCTCATGATGTTTTCTCCGTTTCGTTAAGTTCTGAGTACATTATTTACCATACAAGTCAACCAGTCAACCATTCAACCTAAGATTAATTAGAACAAAAACGCATAAGAAAGGGGATTGATATAACAAAACAATACTTGCAACGATTCAACCAATCAACTACTATAAAGATAGTTAAACAAACACGGAGCAACAGACATGACTTACGAAGAATACAAAACGCTTTATAGGCTTATGTTAAAACGGCTTTTATCTAGCAACGATCAACCTGGGTCCGTAGAATATGAATTAAAATTACGCGAGTTGTCTAAGGTAGAGGATGAATGGCACGTACGCTTGACCAACCTTTGATTGACAGAATAAAAATTAATGAAAAGCAGAAAGAAAGGGACAGGTGTTTAAGTATTATATCTCAATATCAAGTGGTCACACCAAGAACCACGACCGGAGATACTGCGCGCGAGTTAATAATGCAGACACTAAAAGATATTGGCATGAATATCGTTAATGATAAGGAGCAAATAAATGAAATTTAATCCTATTATATGTGTGGATTTTGACGGTGTCATACATAGCTATATCTCTGGGTGGAAAGGCGTAGATATTATTCCTGACCCACCTGTACCTGGATCGATCAATTGGCTTTTGATGCACTTGCCAACACCTGACCCTATCGGCAACCTAGAACCGATCTATGATGGGCCAATTGTACAAATTTACTCCAGTAGATCAAAATCCTGGAAAGGAAGACGGGCCATGAAAAAATGGCTCATTAAACATGGCATACCAAAGCCGTATTTTAGAGACAAAATACTCAAATTCCCTATCAAAAAGCCAGCCGCTTTTCTAACCATAGATGATAGAGCTATCTGTTTCGACGGGAAATTTCCAACTACAGACGAAATGATGACATTTAAGCCCTGGTATGACAGCTTTTGTCATAGCTAAAAAATAACCAAAAGTGACAATAATTGTCAGTATAGGGTAATAAGTAAGCTATTGGTTTACATGTGAGATTTACATGTTAAATGGGCAAACCTACCCCGTGTTGTGGATACCCAAGAAAAGTCTTGAGGCTTTTGGCCCCTGGGGTACTCGCCACACTCTAGGCTGAGGGAAACATGGTCTATCGAGCCTACGTCGCATTAATCCGTGTATTGCTAGCACGTTTTATAGTCCGCCACGACTGGATAGTGCCTTAGCATACTGGCTGGGGATGCCTTGCTGTATATTCCACATTAAGCTAGTTTGTGACCGTTGTCTGCGATAACAATTGGGTCGGCATGGGGTTTACTGAGTATCGGACGCCCACGGATTGGTCAGCTATTTAGTTATCTCCGGCACTGATCTTGCTATTCTGGCGCTTGATCTACCAAAAAACGGGCAGTTACGATTGTTGTTTATAGACGGGAGTAATCAGCCTAAACATTCGTCTTGTCGGCTTGATTGACGCTAGATTGGTGTTATAATGAGTGAGTCGGGTGACTCGATTCCAATCTGGTTACCGTCGATCTTTGGGGACTGGTCATCCCACCGACAACTCAACTCTAGTCTAAGTCCTCACAACTGTCTAGAGATGATTGTGGTCGGGTGTTGGTAGCACCCTATCACGCGGGTTACTTAGCTCGTGGCTTTAGATAGGCTCATTACTTTGGACGGTGGTGAGCCTTTCTTCTTTCTGGCTAACGTTTACAGCCTGTACACATCAATCAAACGTGTACGGTTTCCTACTGATTATCGACATATGATATACTTAGAGACGCATCCTTTGATGCGTGCTGTAACGAGCATTGGCCTTAAGTGGCCTTTTTTTTACGTAAAAAGCCCCCGTAGGGGCTTGTGGTTATGCTGCAATAGATTCAAAGATCGGTCCTAATACTTCATCTTGTTCCTGTGCTGTTAGCGCTGCATCGATCACAATAATGTGTGTTACACGCTCCCAAGCGTTAGCGCTATCACCCACTTCGAAGCGCTCTATGTTGTTGTTCCATAGCAAAGTAGCCGTTTTTTTGGTGAAGTAAGTGGTGGTGTTGATTACTTGTGCTTTCATGATATTGCTCCGTGTTGATTACTGTATGACTTAACTATAACACAACCAATCAACGATTCAACCTGATAGTTAGAACGATTAGTAATATCAAACGAGTTTTATATAATGCTCGAGGTGTGACAACTTTGGGCACTATTTGACAAAAATTGACAGTTGACATACTATGATGACATCGTGTATAGGCGAGGCGGTAGCGTGCAAAGATGGTATCTTTTAGCAGTCAAGACTAATCAATCAGCTAAAGCTCAAGCATTGCTTAATCAGCAAGACATAGAGACGTACTCACCACAAATAACTATTACTGACGGTAAAACGACAAAAGTAGAGCCAGCATTCAGCACGTATATTTTTGCTCACTTTGACCCTAACCTAGACTCAGTACTAAAGATCAACAACACCCGGGGTGTTCGTCACGTCGTTAAATTTGGCGGTCAGCTTGCAATCGTGGCTGATGACATTATCGACGCAATGCGATCTCAGTTTGATGATGTGGTTGTTGACGCGGCGCCCAAGGCTGGTGACAAAGTAGTAATAACATCTGGACCGTTCGAGGGGATAGAAGGTATCTACAAACAAACTGACAAACAGCAGCGCGACATACTACTGATACAGCTAGTGCATAATACGCACAAAATAGCAGTCTATCGAGATCAATGGGTGAGTGTTTAATGTATCAATATACGAACAAAAAACCTAGATGATTCGATTCCCTACGCGATGAACTCACGGACCCACAGTGACGAACAAGTAAATCAAATAGCGTCAAGCATAAAGGAGTTCGGTTTTACTAATCCAATTTTAATAGATGAAGATGGCGGCGTAATAGCTGGACACGGAAGAATAGAAGCAGCTAAAAAGCTAAGCATTAATGAGTTACCGTGCATCATCCTGGACGGACTTACAGACGCACAGAAAAAGGCTTATGTGATAACTGACAACCAATTGGCTTTAAATGCTGGTTGGAATGAAGAACTTTTAAAGCTTGAGATTGAAAGCTTGAAAGAGCTGGACTTTGATATTGATTTGCTTGGGTTTGATGAAGATTTTATAACCACACCGAATTTTGAAGAAGCGTCTGAGTTAGATCAAGGGAGTTTGCACGAATTGTCTCCAAATTGGATTAGCTGCCTCATTGCGGGAAAGAGTTTAACACACGTGAAGAACCTTAAAGTGGGCTTGGCCTCACATAAAGCTGTAGAATATGCTTGCAAAAACTGGCACTACAGCAAGACATTACCTGTGCCACCGCTTTATAAGGTCGGAGTGTGGGAAAGTGAAGTATTTATAGGGGTTGTAGTGTTTTCAAGGGGCGCTAGTTCAAACCTTCACGCGCCTTATAATCTAAAAAAAACTCAGGTATGCGAGCTAACGAGAGTGGCACTAAACAAACACTCATCGTATGTATCAGAGATTTTAGCAAAAGCAGTAAAACTTTTGAAAGAATCTAGCCCTAAATTAAAAATTAGTTGTCTCATTCGCTGACCCAGAAGAGGGTCACTATGGCGGTATATACCAAGCGTGCAATTGGATTTATTGCGGACAGAGCGGAAAAAGTAAAAGTTATATATACAAAGGAAAAAAACTGCACAGCCGTCAAGTATCTCCTAGAGGCTACAACATACAACAAGGGAAAATTAGGAAGTGCCCGAAGCCAGAAGATTGCAAAATAATTAACAACGAGGGAAAGCACCGCTATTTGATGCCGTTAGATAGAAAGACAAGAAAGAGGTTAATTAAACTAAGCAAACCCTACCCAAAGCGTGTTGAGCATGGCAGAGAAAATGCGCCCACCTTCCAGGCGGGAGAGCTAGGGGCAGAACCTAGAACACGCTCCAATAAAGGGGTATACAATGCCAAAGAAAAAACAGCCTGAAACTAAACCAAAAAAGAATAAGGGCGGCAGACCTCGCGTTGTTGTTGACTATGATAAGCTAGATAAGATGTGCGCAATACATTGCACGGGCGAAGAATGCGCAGCATTGCTGGAAATAGATTACGAAGCGTTAAATAGAGCTGTTAAACGCGATAAGAATATGAGTTTTAAGGAGTATTATGCGCAAAAAGCGAGCGGTGGCAAAATGTCATTGCGTAGAAGGCAGTATTCAGCGGCAATGGATGGAAACTCAACCATGCTAATTTGGCTTGGTAAACAGTGGCTTGGACAGAAAGAGCCAGAAAAAGACAAAGACAATACTGCCGAGCAGCTAGCAGAATTAATTAAAGAGTTAATCAACAGTCAACCAGATTAATGGATTTACAACTCGCGCATCAACTAAAAAAGCAAAAAGAGCGATGGTATCCGCTGCTAGATCATCCGGTACAGCACAAATTAATACAGGCAGTAGATAACGGTATTCGATTTCCGCTAGTTCCAGCAGGTCGCAGAAGCGGAAAAACAGAACGAGCTAAGCGGCATCTAGTCAAGAAAGCTAACACGATCCCAGGCCTTTATTTTGCTGCGGCTCCGGTTCATGACCAAGCAAAAAAAATATGGTGGGATGATTTAAAAGCCCTTTCATTTTCAGCATTACACGCTAAGCAGCCAAGCGAAACTGAAAGAAAGATATTCTTGCCAAACGGTTCAGAAATTCACGTCATTGGATTAGATAAGCCGCAAAGGGTCGAGGGTATACCCTGGAAAGGCGGAATCATTGATGAGTTTGCCGATATACACCCTAATGCATGGTCCGAGCATATCTTACCTGCATTAAATACGGTAAACCCTCAAGACCCTAATTATCTGGCGTGGTGCTGGCTTATTGGTGTGCCTGATGGTCTCAATCACTATTTTGATTTGTGCGAAAACGCAGGACATTTAGAACAGTACGAAGTCTTTACATGGTATAGC
>FUIF01019796.1_pt1 | contig 11975 bp, 22 predicted proteins | sample 1003461 | NCBI WGS metagenome assembly FUIF01 (sample SAMEA80401918, study PRJEB19352) | marine metagenome | reverse complement strand
CAAGCATATTATAGTTGTCTTGTACATAGCTATTCAAGCTCATTTAATAGTTGCTGATAGTGTTTAGTGAGATTGATTAAATCAAGGTTGCTGTACTTCGTGATCTGGTTTGATTGCCTTACCAAGTCCTCTGCTGTGCCTTCTCCATGTATCTTGTCTATCTTCAAGCCGAATATATACTGCTGTCCTCCGTTGTACATATTGCACCCTCCGCATTGAGGAGCTACGTTCAGCTCATGCCATCTGGTAGAGTACTTCTTGCGAGTTTGAAAGTGACCACATTGTAAGTCTTTCCAATGAGCTTTTCTACCACACGTGAAACACTCAGCAATGCCATCATGATCTGCTTCTCTTTTACGAATGTACCTGGAGAACACAGTATCTAGCTTCTTAACTATTGTGCTTCGTTTTGCTTTAGCCATGCATCTAACTGCTTGAGTTCTTGCAAGATAGCAATTTTTTCTTGCATTGACAATTCTATGGTGTCTCGGTACAAACCGAGTCTGCGCTGGTAGCAGTATTCCTTCTCACCAGCAAGTAGGATCTGTTCAAGCCCTTTCTTGTATTGTTCTATTGCTTTTCTCATTTGTGATTCTCTAATATATGTTCTTCCATTTGATCCCATAGCTGAGGACAGCATGAGTCTATCATCTCACTCACTTCTGTCTCTCCTATGTATGCCCCATGTATCTCTATTGCATCTGGCAAACCTGGATAACCAGAGCCATCTGGATAGTAATATATGGTCTTGTCTCCTTCGTGGAAGTCGTACTCAATCTCAAACTCTATACCGTATTTTTCAAATATCATATTCATTAAATTAAGCTTAGTTGGTTTCCTGGTGGTTTGTATTTGTTTAAAGCGCATTCTAGGATGACTTTACCAGCTTCATAGTCTACTAGATTACGAGCTATTTTATACACAAATTGATTGCCTTTATATTTTGTAAAATCGTAATCATGAAACTTAATCAGTCTTTCCATCTCTACGCCCTTTTTGACTATTTTCAAATTTCTATCAGACAGACAATTCGGTAAGTTAAAATTAGTCCAATAGAGATGTCTTCCTCTTTTCTTAGCTGGTATCAATGGCTCGTAGTATGGTATCACATTCTCTACACAGTACAAGCCTTTGAAATAATGCTGTAAAAAAACAACTTCTTCATATAGCTTAAAATCTGGATATAGGGCTTTCGTTGTAGCATCGTAGTTACTACAATTCCAGTATCTAGCTCTGCTATGAGTAGGGCAAGGTGGAGAACTCCAGATAAAATCAAAGTCTTGATAGTAATCCAATAAGTACTGGTGAGCATCTGCTACTATTACTTTGTCATTTGGAAACCTTTCTTGATACAGCTTTGTAAGTTCTTCATCAAGCTCTACTGCTGTCACTTCAATGTCTGCTACCTCATCCCACTTATAACGATTGCCACCAAGACAAGCGTAAAGATTCAGCACCCTCATCTTGACCAGTTTGGAAGCGTTAGTATTTCAATCTGCTGGCTGTAACTTTCAGGAGTACCATCCCATGCCTTGAACCTTTGGCAAAGATCATACAGCAGTTCTTGACCTCTGTCTTTGAAGTCTTGATCTGGTGCATAGATAGCTACGTTATGAGGTGCTTTGTTTTCTACTGCTACCCAAAAGAAATTCTTTGCTCCAGACAGCTCCAAGTAGATAGCGCATTGAAGATGGTACATCAAGTTGTATGCTTGCTTTTGAAAAGCACCTGGAGAAGCATCTTGAGTAGTCTTTAAGTCGATAACGCTGTTGCTGTTTACCGCATCTGCAAACCCTCTAAACTCAATGCCATGTATCTCTCCATTTAGCTCTACTTGCTTTTGACCTTGAAGTAGTTCCATAGCTTCTCTGTGATGGATCACAGCATCTGCTATACTCTTTGCTTCTCGGTATGTTTCCATCTTGACTAGCTCCTTACCTTGTGCATCTTCTAGGAATGTCTCATAGATTGCCTTCCCCTCTTTTGTTCTTCTGTCTATCTCTGGCAATACGCTGTATTCTCTCTCAAACCTTTCAGGAGTTAGCACCAAGCAATCCGCGATGCTTCCAAGTTGCATGGCTGGAGTTGGTTTGATCTTTCGATCCTTGTACAACAAGTAGTGGTTTGGACTCTTGGCGAATGCCTTCAGTGAGCTGTATGATAGTCTAGTGTTCATCTGTTTCTTGTTTTGGTTTCAATTGTCCTAGCTGTCTAAGGTCTTCCTCGCTTAGTGAGATGTGATCTCTTAGCTTTTGGCTGAACTTCTTTGGCTTGTAAGTTATGTTTTCTGGATCGAAATACTGGTGTTCTTTGTAATCATGAGCTTTGGCTTCTAGCACCTCTGCTCTTTGCTCTCCTTCGTATCGCTTGCAACAGTCGCTTATCTCTGCGAGCTTGAGCCGTTCATATAGCTTGCCAAACTTGCCTTGCTTGATCATCTTGAATACCAGCACAAACTCCTCAAGAGTCATGGCTGGAAATTCTTCTATCAATGTCTCACAAGTGAATAGAAGCTCCTCCTCTGTCTTGAGAGTCTTCTTTGCATCTACGAAGTCAACGAGCTTCCCTAGCTCCATGACCAGCATGGCTATTGTCCATTGTGGATTGGTCTTATATAATGCTCTGATGTTATGCCCTTGCTCCCAACAAGTAACTGGATTAAGCTCTGCGCCCTCTCTAAGAGCAAGTCCTCTTTCAGTGCTTATTAGTAATGATGCTTTGGAGCTTACTTGGATCGAATCTTGTTTTTTCATTTGGTTTTGGTTTAGGCTCAAAGATACCTTTATATCCATTAGCCATTGAATATTCAATAATTTCTTGAGCTGTTTGCTCGTTGCCATCGGAATACTTGACTAGCATATTCAACTGAGCTTGCTCACTCTTACTAGATGCAAACTTGAATTTGTGCTGTTCATACTTGTATTCTTTCCATAGACTCCAGATAGGCATAAAAGAATCAGAAAAGGAAAAGATATATCTTCTTTTATCTTATCTATTCTATTCTTATCTACTCTACTCTTATCTACTCTTATCTTATCTGCTTGCGTTTGCTTGGATTTGCTTGAGCTTTTCTTAGCATTGCTTCCTTTTGCTTGAGCATTGCTAAGCATTGCTTGAGCATTGCTTGAGCTTGCTTTACTTGCTTTACCTCCTTTACGACCAGCTTCTACTCTTCTCTTGTGCTTCTCTGCTACTTCTTTGAGCTGTTCTTGTAGGAAGTCAATGTGGATCATGCCATCATCAATGTCGATTACTTTCTGCAAGGCTTCGAGCTCTGCATTTTCAGAAGCATCTTCAACTGTCAGCTCACCCTCTTGATACCAATACATACAACAAAGATTGATATAGTCTGATTGAGCTTCTGCTGACAGTCTCTGATACTTTGGAAGTAACCATTTTGTCACTGGAAACTTGAACCACTCCATTAGGTAAGCTCTTGAAGTTCTTGCTTGTCATAATTTAACAAGGCTCTTAATTTAAACTTAGCTTGCTCTAGCTTGTCGTTGTAAAAATCAACGTCATTCTGAGCTTCTTGAAGCATCTTTTGATATGTCTCTTTTTTCATTTGATTTAATTTTGCGGTAATATACTAAACTTATTTATGATTCATTATTAACTCGTACAAGGTCGAAACACTTAAACCAGTTTGCTCTTGTAGCTTTGGCAAGTGCTTGAGAATCTTAGTACGATCCTTCTTGAAGTTAGCTACAGTCATTTGAGTCACCTCTAATTCTTCGGCTAGTTTCTTTTGACTGCCATACATTTTGATCAGCATTTGCCAACCTTGATCTTGAGTCTTCCCCATAGCAATGATATGTATTTAGGTTGTTGATTAAGAAAGGGTAAGCACCGCTTGATACTTGTCCTCTCGTTTTGAATTGCACCAGTCTGCAAGAATTCTTCATACTCTTGAAGCCATCTCTTTGCATCTCTCTCAGGTATACCTCTGCTCTCATAGATTAGATGGTATGGCTTGTTGTGCATCATTCGGTAGTGCATCTCTCGAATAAGAGACGCTTTTACCTTTGGCTCAATGTGGCTTTTAGAATGGGAGTTTTTCATCTTCTTTGGTTGTTAGTGGCATCTCACCAGTTAAACAATATTGAACTAGCATCTCGGCAGTACCGATCACTTGCTGTACATTCCATTTGCTACCCTTGTATAGTTCAGCACTAGCCTTTATACAAGTCTGTCTCACAATCTTAGCATCTCGATCTGGACTCATTGGAGCTGACTTGTTAAAAGCACCTTGCCCTTCCTTTTGAATCTTTCCTTGCTTGCCGTATTGAGTCTCCTTTGTGACGTTGTACGTGACCTTATCTCCTACCTTGTAAGGCGGTTTCTCAGTCTTTGCATTGACCTTTAGAAGTACATCATCGTCAAATGTTACTTCGAATTGATACAGCGTTCCGTACTTGCTTTCCCAAGTGCCGTTTCCCGTAATCTGGGTAATTATTGCTTCTTTCATTTGTTTTGAATTTTGATATAAATTGAATTGCTCTTTCCGTCTTTGCTTCGTCCTCCGAAAAGATATAAGGACATATCTAGTTTGTTAAGTTGCTTGATTAAGGTGTACAACGTGTTGCTGTTTAGGCAATGAGCTTTACCTATAATCATTGGCTCACCGTCTATCTTGTGCCATTTGGCTTTAGGTGATACTCTGCTCACATGACGTAAAGCCATTTCTCTCTTGAAGTCTTCCATTTACTTTGGTTTATGTTCACAAAAAAGGAGAGTCTCCTCTCCTATATTTTTACTCAGCGTATTCTCTAAGTCTTCCTTTGTCTTTGCTTTCCATGTAGTCTTCTCCGAAAGCTAGTATAAATAGCTCTTTTTTCTCTGCTTTTGTGATTGTTTCGTCAGAGAGTTTTCTCTTTAAAAATAAATATCTTTCCATCTTTTTTGGTTTGAATTTTGTGCAATATATAACTTTTTATAATTACTTCCAAATTATGTAAATAAAAAATAGCCCTCCACCGTTGCAGAGAGCATTCCTTCCTAAACCAAATAAATGAAACTATTCTACTTCGGAACCTTTGCTGAGCTACCAAAGAAGTAGGTAAATATAGACAAAGCAATGCCTTCTACCAAACCTTTGACGTGAGCAAATTCGATTGAGTTTTTGATCTCAGCAAAGAGAGCATAGCACACCACCATGATAAGTAGAATCAATCCTACTGTACCTACTACTCTTTGAAACATATCAATCCTTCCAGTCGCTTTTGCTACCTCCGCTTCCCTATTCCTGGCACTTTGAATGTCCTGAAGCTGGAGCTGATATACTTCTATTCTCTGTTGATGCTCTAGCTCTTTAAACTCTGCAAGCTGTTCTGGCTTGATTTGAGTACCCTTAATAAGCTCCCCAACTTTATCTAATGCTTCGATACCAGTCAAGTCGCTAGCTACGCTTAAAACGTCTGGAAAGTGTTTCTTGAGCCATGCCCCTACCTTCGTCTCTTTGAACTTCTTCTTATCTGGCTTCATATACCTCTATGTTTTTAACGAGTGCATTTTTACGTTTCACTAATCCAATGTCAACCCACCAGCCTCCTAGAGTCGGATTGTTGAAGCCTTTCTCTGTAGCCCATCCAGCATATCCGTCTCCAAGATACTTGTAGCTTCCAGTATCTATGTTGTAGACTGTCTCCTCTCTGATCTTAAACTCATGGCTCAATCGTTGAATGCTGATAGGGAAGAACCACTTTTGATGATCATGTCCAGTTGTGATGATGTCAGCATCTGGATGGTTCTTCATGTTGATGTCAACCTTTAAAGCTCCCTTTGATCTCGAAGCATTGCCACCATACCCATGATGATAGAATTGCTTGATACTATTGCGACCGCTATTCTTATCTATTTGAACTTGGTACACGATCCAGCCAGAGTAGCCACCATCATAGACTTCAAGACCTTTGGCTTTCAATCCATCGCACAATCTCCTTATTACGTCTGTGTGTTGACGTTTGTATATGTTGGTTTCGTGATTTCCTCGACCTAAAAAGTAGGTTACATTGAATTTAGAGAAGAAGTTTATTGCATCTTCTACAACAGCATCAAGGTAATTAGTGACAAGGTACTCACTTCTGATATCTGAGTAGCTTGATCTTGGGTCTTTAGCACAACCCATCACATCGAAGATGTCTCCATTCATGACTACAAATGCCCCTTTCTCCTCTGCTTGTTTCAGGTGTCTTTTAAGTAGTAACCTATCACACTTTACACTATCAAAGTGAATGTCTGATATCTGCAAAGTCTTTAAAGTGTGTTTCGGTTTGACCGTAACCACATGAATGTTTCTTTGCTTCTGTACTACTTTTAGTATGTCCATATAACTTGGTCGATTTTCTTTGGGTCTGCGTCCACATGAATGAACGTCTGAGCTATGCCAATTCTTTTGAATCCAGCCTCAAGGAGAGCATTGACAATGATCCACCTAGTCAATGAGTCCTTGCATGAGATATCAACTGCATAGCCTCTCATATGACTGCTGTTAGGTGAGCCACCTATCTTTGCGTTATGCTCTTTTGTACGGAATCCACTGTTGATCACAAATGGTACTCCAGCTATTTCTCTAGCTTTCTCTAATTGCACCACAAAGTCGAAGTGCATAAGCTCTCCACTTGATGGAACATCTGGAGAAGCAAACTCTCTGCTCTTGAAGTATTTAAACATCTTGCTCTCGTTTACGGTCTTGCCTCATCTTGAGGGCTTTCTCTATGTTGTACCATGCTAAAGCTAGACCACCGATACAACCAATCCCCATTGGAAGCCACTCTTGTAGAGTAGCCACCGTTATCCCTATGTACGCCACATTATTTAGGCTTGTTTCCAGCACTTTTTTTATACACATCCTTTTGCTTTTTTAACCAAAGCTCTAGGAGCTTCACATTCTTTTTTCTGCTCATCTAGTCTTATATACGAAATCAAATCGCTGGTCTCTATATGGATTCTTGCGACCTCCTACTTCATAGCCAGCAACCGAGTAAACGTTCTTCTCTGGTAGTATGTCTCCTGGCTCGCTATCGCTATACTCTGGAAACAAGCTAGTGTTATTGCACAAGTAGTCGATCATGCGCTGGGTATAGTACTGTGCATTCTCTCTAGCATTATCCATCTCTCTATTGAGATCCGCTTTGTAATGCCCGTTGCATTCTCACTTGTCCTTACCACAAGTCCACCGTTGTGAATCTTAACGTGCAAGTGCGGAAGCATCTCCACAAGAGTCCACCACAAGGTCACTTTTCTCACATGGTTGTCCATCAATGTTACATAGTTTCCAGCTAGTGATCCGCTTCGTATGTCTGCTTTGAGTTTCTCAAAGAGTCTAGTGCCTAGATAGGTTTGACAATGCTTGTCCTGAGAAAGCATCACATGACTATCAAGATAGGCTTCTTCTACGCTTTCATTGATGTGTGAATAGTGCTTGACATAGTCAGCATTCACAAATAGTACTTCTGATATTAATGCCATGCTAGTTAAGTTTTCCTTTTGATTCTGTTTTTATTGGAGCTTTTCCAGCTATTCCCCAGTCTTTGCTGTCCTTTAATGGTATGTCTGGAGTACCTGCAAGCAATCTATCATTGTCTAGCCCTTTGTTTGGTAAGAACTTTCCTTTGCTCCGCTTTCTAAAATAGACTTGTCTTACCCACCGATGATGACAATAAGCTCCTCCTTTCCACAAAAATATGTTGTACTTGTTTTTACCTTTTGGAGCAAACTCACCATTGATTCCATCATTACTCATCTCTTGAATATCTTCAAAGCGATAGACCACACCCATCTTAGCATTGGCTACCATGTTCTTGCAAAAGAGCCTTGAGTTATCTTTCAAATTTTGAGAGTACCTATATCTGACTTTGTATAGTCCGCTGTCTATCTCACTCTTTTCATCTGGATCAGCAAACCGCTTAAAGAATTTAACGTCTTGACCTTTCAGGTGAATGCCGTATTCCATCTCTGGCTCTTCTACTTCTGACTCACTAATCAAATCCCACTCTGATAGATCAACTTGCTCTCCTACTGTTTCGAGATAGTCAAAGACTGGGGTCCAGTCCTTGTCATCATCGTGAGAGCATTCAAGATCATGACTGCATTTGTGCGAGCTAAACTGAGTATCTTCTTTGAACATCGCTTGAGCTACCTCTGGCTCGAAGTTCAAGAGACTTACTAGTAGCTGTGTAGCTTGGCTTGAAGTTATCTCTCCAGTCTTAACCTTTGCAATGATATCTACTGCTGAACTGATTTGGATACCAGTATATGATTGAGTCGCATCTGCTCCTTGTTCTACTTCTTTTGCTATGAATATCTTGCCCCCTATATTGGTGTACTTGATAACCATACCAAGTGCATCATTGATGGCTCTTTGATATGGTTGTATCACATTGGTATTGAATATCTCAGAAGCACTAGCAAGCTCTTGACTACCTCCAAGCTGTCCTTCTGTCTTTACTCCAAACAAAGCTGGAGAAGTGACTCTATGCCCTATCATGATCTTGTCAGTACTCTCACCGCTTAAGAATTGGAACTGCTCGCTTGCTTGAGATAATTCAAATGGTGTTATGTCTGGAGCTGTATCTCCACCATCTGAGAAAGTCATCCAAAAGTTACCAGCGTTTCTTACTCCACTAAGCTGTCTTTCAACATCTCTACGTATCTCCTCTCTTGCATCCTTTGGCGGTATTCCGTTCTTCCAATGGATCGCAAAACCTGGACTCATTCCGTTCTGCAAGTTGTTATTGTGGAAAATCGCTATCTGCTTATCTACCTCTATCCAGTTAATTGAGCCGATATAGTCTGGCTTTGGATAGTACATTGAACCAACTGAGAAAGGTTTTACGCAAAGGATTTGGACTGGCTCATTCTTATTAGGATCAAAGCTAGGATAAGACTCTCTTTCTGCTCTTTGGTCTTCCCAGTCAACAGAATGGATATACTCATTAACATTCCCATCTCTGTCCATCTCTCCTTGTCTCCATTGCTCAAAGGGAGTATGCGTAATGCTCTTGATTTGTGTGTGTTCAAGATTCCATTGTATGAGCCAATAGAAGCCACCTTGTAGCTTCAGGTCAATGCAAGTCTTGCGAAGCTCATCATCTAGTCCACCACTCTTTGCCCAAGCTACTCCAAGAGTATTGCCTTGTACCCCATCTCCATAGATCATGGTAGCAATAGAGTTAACTAGTGCATGATGAGTAGGTGAGCTATTGTAGAGGTCAATAAGGTATTGTGGGAAAAGGTTGTCTGCTCCGTATTGAATGAATTCACCGTTGGAGCTTGGTCTTTCCTCATAGCTTCGCTCAACGTATTTAGCAAGGTTTATTCCGTGTATCATTGATAGTAAACTTTGTTTGGTACTTCAACTGCTGTCTGTCTTGTGTAGAACGTTTCTTGCGTCTCTATTAGTAGCACTCCGTCTTCTATATTTCCAACTACGCTTGAGTCTGTCGGATCAAGATTGCTAGTGCTGTTCTGACCGTAGACTCTATACCAAAATTGACCAGTTTCTGTGATCTGGATAGAGCCGTTGACAGCGTCATTTGTGTTAGTACCTATTGTGATTTTTGTGTATCTAGCATTGTCGCTAGTTACGTTGGCAATAAGATAATACTTTTCTCTTGATATGCAGTTCTCAAACTCTACCAAGTAATCATCAAAGCTGGCAAAGTCACGTACTGCTTCTTTGAGAGTTAAGTATATCTCTTGGCTTGCTGTGTTTGGTAATAAGTGTATCATATCTATAAAAGAAAAAAGGTGACAAATTATGCCACCCCTCCTCCATATCAATTAAACAAATGAAAAAAGCCTACTCTTAGTATGCTGGTGATATAGTAACTCCAGAAGGTGCGCCCGTTACTAGGTTATCGTTGAAAGGAGCTGGCTGTTTCTCTTGTGCTGTGAACACTAGATTGTAACCATTTAAGTCTCCTTTTGCTGTACCAGTACCAATAGTCCCGCCAGTAACCTCTGCACCAAACTCATATCCCATCACGTGAAAATTATCGTTAGTATCTCTAACTGTGATGGCAAGTCTATTTTTCAATAGATCATATATCTCATCATTAACACCAGCTTCGATCTTTGGGAATTGTATTGTAAGCACTTGCTCATAGAATACAGTTCCATTTTCAACGCTTGAAGTAACTGTCTGCTGAAAGCTACCAGAGTTTCTAGTCAGCTCATAGCGGTACAATGTCAACGGATCAGCAGTGATCGTTGTTAGTCCAGTGTTAATTGGTGAGTAAGTAGTAGCAGAAGCCTTTGAAAAAAGCACCTCTACAATACCACCAATAGCATCTTTACAAGGGAATGCTCTACCCGCTGCTAAATCACAACTCATGATTGTAAGTATTAAGAAGCTACCCCACCCAAGAAGGGCAAGGTAGCTTTGAAGTTATTATTACGATGTTCTACGAACAACAGAAATCTGGCTCAAGTCTGCAACTTGTGTACCACCAGTGAAGCGCATAGCAACTCTTACATTGTCTGATCCATCAGTCTGAGTCATGTCAACTACTACTGCTTGGTTGAAGTCAGAAGCTAAGTCAGTTCCGAAGTGGAAGTTATCTAGTCTTGACAATACAAGAGTATCGTTAGGCATACCAGCTGGTGTAATGATAGGGAAACCTAAGAACGTAGTTGGGTTTGCCGCACCTACAAAAGTTGGTGAGATACCTCCGTTTGAATCAATCAAGCCAGCCATAGCTCTTTGAAGCAAGAACAAAGACTTGCGAGACATGCAGATAACTGCATTCGGATCGTTTTGAGTAACGCTTGGCGCGCCACCTACAAGTGAATCTAAGTGAGTCAAGATACCAGTATCTGCATGAGCATCAGCTGTGAAAGCTCCAGCAACAGCATCTTCAAATCCAGAAGTACCGTCAACGATATGCCCCATGATACCTTTAAAAGTACCAGTGATTGCATCACCTCCAGTTTCTGCTCCAGTAGCGCTGTCATAAGCGCCTCTCCAGATTGATGTTTCAATTGACTCTTGTACTTTGTTAGCTAGGAACAAAAGCAAGAACGCTTGAAAGTTTGGAGGGATTTGATCGTTAATGAAACCAGCTCCAGTTTGTAATGCTTCCCAGTCTTGGCGGAACTCTTTCTTGCAGAATTGCTCATTTACCATTAGCTCCGCTGGAGTGAGTAACACCTCTGTCAAGGTCAAGTCTGCACTGCTATTCCAATCGCACGCAGCGGATTGAATTGTAGAGCCCGCTAATTTTTTCATTACGATGTTCTTTTTCACGCCTTCGTGAAGCACAACATAGTTGTTAGCGATTGAATTTGCAGCGAGTATAGCTGGAGCGATATAAGGTAACGCCAGCTCTCCTGCATAAGTTGATGTGATTGTTAATGAATCAGCCATTGTAGTATTGATTAAAGAGAGCCGACACTCTCTGTTTTTGATTTAATTCTTTAAAGTTTACTTTTTCTTGCTTTTTTACTTTGGCTTTCGCTGGTAGTTGTGCTGTGAAGCTCTCCTCCATTTTAGCCATTTTTGCTTCTTTCTCTTTCTCTTTGTCTTCCATCTCCTCCTTGTACTTGTTAAGAGCTTCCGCTACTTTCTCATCTACAAGTGCAGTGATGCTTTCAAGAGTAAGTTCTTCTTTCTCCTCTTTTTCAGCTTCAACTTCTTCAACAGTTTCAGAAGATGCTTCTACTTCTTCTGCTGGCTCTGCTGGAGCTTCAACTGGAGCTTCCTCAATGGCTTCTATCTTGCCACCTTCAACAGATATTTTAGCTCCGTTTTCTAGCTCGTAGTCTCCATCAGGTACTGGCATCTGCTCGCCATCAGCATTCACTACGAATACTTCAACGCCTACAGCCATTGCCTCAGCTGGAGTTACTACGGTTGTGCCGTCTTTGAGCTTCGCCTCAGCTAGCTCTACTTTTTGTTCTTCTTCCTTTAGCTCCACATTGTACTTGTGAGCAATGGAGAAGATACGATCTAGTACATCCATTTTCAATTTCTT
>FUIF01000046.1_pt1 | contig 11983 bp, 11 predicted proteins | sample 1003461 | NCBI WGS metagenome assembly FUIF01 (sample SAMEA80401918, study PRJEB19352) | marine metagenome | reverse complement strand
AGTACATTTTTAACATCATTAAATAGTCTTTTAGCAAAAATATCACCAAAAGTTTTATTTCTAAGATTTACTTCTTTAGATCCGAAAGGTTTTTGCTTGTTATAGCTTTTTCAGCTTGTATTGTAGCCATTTCGCCAAGCTTATTTAAGTCTTCAGATATTTTATCATTCAACTTTAAACGCTCAACTACAGGTTGTGTAATCTCAATCTGCTGTTCTCCTGCCTCAATCTCTTTTGACTCAGGAGCATCAATTTTTTGAGAACCAATAAAGGAAGCTTTCATTTTATTCTCAAGCTGTCTAATAGCCCGAGCTGCTAAAAATCCTTTAGCATAACCACCAAAAGAGCCAATTTCTGGATTATACGTCTTAGCCAAGCCCAGTAAAGAACTTGCTTGATTACCTCCAACAGGGATAACAAGCTGCTCTACTAATTCTTGTCTATTTGTTGCATCTTCCAAATAGCCCATTATAAGGTTATTTTGCTCTGCTGATCCGCTTGCAATACCTTTATTTGCTAATGTGTTAACAACTGCTTGAGCTAATGGCTCATATTGATAAGCAGCCATAGCGTGGAATGATTCAGGAGCATTATTAACTTTTTCCGTCGTGGGTAAATGCTTTAAACTGCTCGTTTATTGAATCATCTTCAAACTTAACTTCTTTGACTACTTCAGAAGCAAAAGGTTGATCGTCTTGATCTGCTCCTTTTGCTACAGGTAATGAAATAGATTTTATTGGCTTATTATTGTAATTGTTGTATTTATCAAAAAATGTGATAACTTCTTCAGCGTTTTTGAATCCACTAAAGTCAACAGCACCTTTTGCTTTTAAGTTAAAAAAGTCTGCTAATTTATCACCTATTTTTGACAACACGGTAACATCACCGACACTAACATTATCCAATGATAGATCTGATCTAGACATGTCTGACATTCTAGCGAACACCTCTTCATTAAATTCTCTAGTGCCTTCTTTAGCCGATGTGCCTTCTGTGACTGTCTTAGACATATTCCAAGCTTGCCCATATTTAGTATCCGGGTTTTGCTCAGCAAACTTATCCATCATAGCATAAAGTTCTGTAATTTCTTCATCAGTTGCGCTATCCATTACAGCGTGTGCCCCTTCGTGAAAAACGACATTACCTCCTGCTAATCTATTTAAAAAGCCACCTCTTTCTGAATCAACTGTTTCTTTAACAGCTAAAAACACTTTTTGATCTGGCAATGTAACACCAAAAGCTTTTCCTTCAATGGCCCCTTTTAAATGTGCATTTTTTTCAGTATTGTAGTCTACGTCGTTATCTTCAGCCCATTGCTTTAAATCTTCCGTAGTGTTAAAAAACTTAAAGGTGTAACCATTGAAAAAATCTTTATTATCATTTACAAAGCCTCTAAACCTTCTTGCTGAGTTAAGCATTTGCTGCTGGTATATAATACCATTTCTTTCGTCTTCTAACTCAGCTAATCTTTCTTCGTTTTTAGCTTTTTTACCTTTACCAAAAATAGAAAAATCACCCATTAAGCTTTGGTCAATTTCTTGGTTTTCTTTTTCTAGCTTTGATTTTTCAATTTGGTTTTTAATTATATTCTCTTTAGCCTCTGGCTCAAATCTTTGTATTTTAGGTGTATTATATAATACGTCTTCCGCTGCGTTTAACTCATCAATTTTGTCTGAAACTTCTTGTGCGCTAATCTCTCCATCTTTATAACTTTGTTCAAGATCAGCTTTCTTTCTGTTTATACTAGACCTAATAGCATCTTCTGACATAAGTCCAGAGAAACCTCTGTATGCTTCGTTTTTTGCTTTTCTTACGCCCGTTGATATGCTCGTTATTGGCCCAGTCGTAATAAGCGCTAAACCAGCGGCTTCCATCATTCTTGCTTTATTAAACAAATCGTAACCTGAAGCGGCACTAGCGGTTGTCATGCTTAAATTTTCCTGTAAGGCTTCTGTTCCTGTTTCAGTAGCTAGAATTTTAGAAAATTGTGCTATAGCATTAGGATCAGTTAAGTTTTTACGTAGATTTCTCATTGCTACGCCTCTTCTTGCTTTGCCTTTAAAAAGATTATTTATAACACCTTTAGGAGCTAATTTAACCCCGCCTAACGTAAGGTAGCCTGAAAACATGTCAAACCCACCAGAGGTAAAAGCTGCTCCAACAATGCCGTCTAGATCAACATCTCCGTTATCAATAGCTTCTAACATTTTTTGGTTTTGCTCTTTTTGAGACAACGAATAAAACTTAGCCGTTGCTTCTTCGTCCCCACCTTTTGTAACAGCAGCTTCGAGCGCTTCCATAGTCATCCCAGCAATTTCCTGAGGCACTGTACCACCTACTAAAGACAATACCATTTGAACAGTTTGAGAACCCATACCTTTATTAAAGTTTTCAGCATCTAAACTAAAAGATGACAAATCTCCGTTCTCATTGAATAACTGAGGGCCGCTTCCTAAAGTCTCTATGGTATCTTGGTACTCTTGACCTTCAGCTATTTGCTTTAAGAATTCTTTTCCTGCATTTGTCTTCATATCCTGAAGTCCAGCTAACGCTTCTTCTTTCGTTTCAGCGTTTCTTCCTTGGTATTGTACAGGGCGTCCTGTACCGGGCATTTGAAATGACGACCGCAGCGACTCTGCCTTTTTAGGCCCAATCTCTCCTTCAGCTAAAGCTAAATCAATCTCAGCATCTTGATTGTTTATTTTTGCTATAGCTTCATTTGCTTCAGCTACCTTTACTCCTGCCGCGTGCATTTGGGTGTAATCCAAACTTTGAGTAAAAGAAGCCATTGTTTGGAGTGCACTTGTTCTGACATAATTAGGCAAATACTTAAATGGCCCACTACCAAGTACGGGATGAAAATCTATAAGAATTTGTGCTTTTTCTTTTCTTATATTTTCATTTTCTTCTGCTATCTTGTCTGCTTCTGCATTATATAACTCTAAAGCATAGTCATTAACCTTTCTATTTACAGCGTTTAATATTTCGTCTCTACGCTGTTTTACACTTGTTGAATTTTGATAGGCATCGTTGTATAAGTCAGCAATATAGCTTTGTATATCTTTATTAGCTTTAGCTACAGCTTCTTCGCTAGTTAAGTCAATGCTTCCTTTTAATTCATTTATTCTAGCGTCTATTTTAGGTTGAAGCGTAGGTGTAATTTGTTCGTAAAAAGTACTTAACAAATCATCTTCCTCAAGCATCTGTTTAGTTATAGAATTTAGCGTTAAATTAAAATCTTTGTTTTTAATTTGTTCTGCTGGTATATCTGAAAACTTATCATCAACTCTAACGCCTATATCTCTACCGTTTGTTAAAATAGGATCTAAATTATATTCTTGCTCAAAACTAGCTGGCTGTTGAAAATCCAAAGAACCATTTTCCGACTGCGACTCCGTATCTACGGGTGTTACTGCTGCCGCAGGCGCAGTTACATCTGTGGCAGCTTGTTCCTTTCCCCCAGTACCATCAAAAGTTTGTTCTTTAGCAATACCGTGTTTACTTATATATGAATCAAAGCTTAATCCAGCTGCTGTAGCCGCATCCATAACTTCTTGCTCAGTATATCTTTCTCCGTTATATTCAAACATAATTATATTTTATTTATTTTGGTAGGCCCCCTCTTGTGTCGAAATCTTTAGCAGTTCTTAATCCAGCCGTTTCAGGCTTAAACTTATATTTTGCTTGTATTTCTATAATTTTTTGTTTTGCTTTTCTGTAGTCAGAAAGATCTATAAAGAAGGCTTCATTCCCATCTTTATCGGTTAATACTAATGTATTTTCCTGCGCTTTAACTTCTTCATTTGGGGATAAGCTACTAGGATAAGCATCAGTAATACCAGGAATTGTCTTAGCTAAATCATATGCAGGTTCTCCTGCGGCTTTAGCTTGGTTTATGTCTAAACCTTCAGAAAATATTCCTATAATATTATCTGCGAATAAAGATCTACTTTCAGAAAGAGCATCAGCATTCTTTTGAGCTGCTGTTCTATTATCTTTTGTGCCACCGCCTTTTTCTCCGCCGGCTGCGCTTTTCATTTTTTTTCTTTTTGTTGATTCTTTAAGTTTTGGAGTCTTCTTTGCTCTGCAGCTCTTAAGTTTATTTCCTGTTGTCTGTATTTGCTTTTTATACCCGCACCTTCTTTTTCTTCCGTCTGGCTCATGTACCCCGATAACCTATGGTGTAGCATATCAGTCATTGCTTGTTTAAGAATATTTCGGTTGTTTAAAGGATCATTGCTCTCTCTTCTTTCTCCTGCGGCCCATCTTTGGTATGCACGTGGCCCTTGGTACATAGGTAGCGATGCCGCTAATGACTTAATACCGTTTTCATTTATAGCTTGTTCAAATTCAAAATCAAATTGTTGCTTAAGCTCTTCTTTTGATAATGGTACTTTGCGTATAATTCCGTCAGCATCTACTGTTTCTCTAAATAGTTTTTGCTTTTCAATTGAATCAGCTATACCATCAATAACCCCAAAAGTATCTGCTTTTTGAGCAAATTTAGGTAAAGCTTCGCCGGAAACTAAACTATCTAGTGATTTTTTATAAGGCATTCCACTGTTGGTTTGGCCAGCTAAATATACTTTACCGTCTTCGCCAATAATCATGCCTATGTTTTACCATTAGCTATAGAAAGAATTTCGTCTTTAGCTTGCGGTGATTCTAAATCAAATGCTGCGGTAGACATTCTTTCTCTTAAACCTTCTATTAATTTTGTTTTAGCAGCGTCAGCTTGATAAACATTAGCCATTACCGCTTTTTATATTAGTTAAACTCTCAATTCTTTTGCCGGGGTCGTCTGTCTTCATTGCATCTGCGAACTGATTTTTATATTGTTTAAGCATAGCTACAGTAGACTTGTCCATTAAGCTTTCTTGCTGCGCTTCTTGAACTAAACCTTTCCATTTATCTTCTCTAAAGTCTGCTAAATCAGCTTCTACTTGCTTTCTATAGTTATCAGCTTCGATACCAATATTAAACCCTTCTAAAGCAGCAGCTCCGGATGTGCCTTGTAAATATGAAGGAACTCTTAAGTATTGCTCTTTTTCAACGTATGTTCTACCTTGTACATATTGAGACTTATCTGATATTTTAGAATTAAAAGTGCTACCTATCCCCATTTGTCTAGCTTCCATACCAGCTAATAAGCTTGCAGCGCTAGCCGTTCTGTTAAGAGGGCTTAGTCTTTTTATTGGGTTTGATTTTGCCCATTCTTCGTATTGCTTAACATGCAAATCTTCATTATAAGTCTCGCCTTGTGCTAAATTTTGCTGGGCCCATAATCTTTTGTGCTCTGTTACAGCGCCTCTTGTTGCCATATCACTAGCATAATCTTGGAAGCTTTTATATTTGCTTCGCACTCCCTCAAGATCCGTGTCCCAAGCCTGCTGGTAGCTAGCTAATCCGCCTCCGCTTTTAGTTTCGCTTGTTAGCTGAGCTCTTCTCTTTTCCATTTCTTCAAACTTCTGTCGATTATTCAAAATATCGTCGGAAGTTAACTTTGGCTCAGTACTAAGGCTCCATCGCCTATTTCAGGCGGAGTTGTTTCGCCAAAAGCTTCTCTTGCTTTATCATATAGTTTATTTTCCTGCTCTTCGGCTTTGTCTACCCCTTCTTTGTTTTTTGCGCCTTGTTCGAATAGCTTACCTATAATCTTACCTACAGCTGCGTAATCGTCACCAACTGTAAGCACTTCATTTGCTAAAGCAGCAGCGGCGGTATCAATGCCGCTTCTTACTATCGTTCTTTTATATAATGGACTTTTACTCATATTATTAGTCTTTACCTGGTAAGCTAATTCCTTTTGGGAATAATCCCTGGGTTAGTGTGCCAACACCACCCATGAGCATTGCTTGGTTTTGTTTCTTTTGAATATTAGCAGCTCTTAACTCGTCAAAGGATAAATTAGCTAATTCAGCAGCTTGTATATATGCTTGAGATTGTACATCTTCTTCTCCTTGAAATTTTAACTCTTGCACTTTCATTGCACCTTGTGCTGCTAATGCTTGGTTTTGAGCTTCCATTTGCGCTATCTTAGCCGCGGTTTGCTGCTGAGCACCCATTTGTTGTGCTAATATAGATTGTGCTGCTCCAGTTCCGGTAACTCCAGCTGCAACCATCGATTCTAATGCTGCTGCTGATGCTGCATCTTGTGCTTGTGTTTGTGCATCAAATGCTGTTGTAGATACTTTTAAATCTTCCATAGCGTTCTCCATTTGTTCAAATGGATTTGTAAATTGAAAGTTTTTGTATCTATCACGAGCTTGTCTAAACTCGCCTTGCGCTTCTCCTAAGCGCTTGTTTATTGCTTTTCTGTCTTTCATAGCGCCATACATTTGCATGCCACCTGAAATTAGCTTGCCTACACCGGCTCCTGCTAAAATTGATCCCATATTAATTCTTAATTATTAGTTCGTAACTTGGTGTTTCATCTACAGTAAATCCTGCGTCTTTATATTTATCTAATAAAACTCCTGGTTTAGCCCAGGCAAATGAATACTTATACCCCATTTCTTTTGCATATAAAGAGGTATATTCTACTAATAACTGTAATGCGTCACTTCTATCTTCATCTCTATACTCTTTGTTAGAAACAACTATAGCTGGAATTGCAGTATTTGAATTGGTAAAATAAAGGAACATAGCCGCGATTGGCGTATGTCCTTTATATACCATAAATCCCCCTAACCCATCGTTAGGAAGAAAATCTCTATCTACGGCTGGTTGGCCGTAAGCTTCCCACCATTTAGGCAGGAGTTCCCAATCTGATTCAATTAAATGTCTTACTTGTAATTTCATTAAATTTAATACGATGATATATAATATTCCGCGCTTACTGCGAATAACTCAGCTCTTGTAGTTTCTTCATTTCTTAATCTTACTATATTGTAAAAACCTTTTACACCAGCAACATCTCTATCTGTTCCACTATCTTGCAGCGGATAATTTCCATCTGCATCAGGAACGCCGTTGAATACTAATGTATATACATCTTCTGTTCCTACGATTGAGCCAAAATATTTACCTTCTTTCTTGAACCATTTATCATCAAGAATACCTACGTCGCTAATAATATCATCTTCTTGATCAGCTTCGCATTTTATTACATTCCAACCTGCTGTACCTTCATAATTTAATGATACCCATTCAGAACTTACTGTGGGGTTGTCATTGAAGATAAACTCACATTCTGAATTATATTGTGTGCCATAAAAATTATTATGATCAGCAGTTAATGAATTGTGTAAATATATTTTTCCGTTTTTATATGTATAAAAATGACCGTCTAAAGATACTCCCCATTCTGGATAGAATGAATATCTACTAACCCAGCCACCTTGACCGTTAACTAAATATCCTAGTGTCATATATGCTTCACTAGCACCAACCTCTTCATCTAATAAGTTAAATGTATCAATATATCCTTCATTAGGATTGTATCGTTCCATTGTTAACATGTACATGCTAGAGAACCTATCATATGCGCCGTGTATGTGCACACAGGAGCTTATACGGTCTCTAAAAAAGTCACGCATGCCATTACCACTAATTTCAAATATTTGTCCATTATTTGGCGTTAATTGCAATACACAACCTTTCGTTCTATCTGTAAAATACATGTTATACCCATATGTAGCAAATGACTCAGGATTAGTGCTTATACCATACTTACCTTTAAATGCCATCGCTTGACCTAGTACATTTGGATTAGATATTAAGTTCATGCTTTCATCAGCATTAAACAAAGCATCTTTATTAGCTAACACTTTTACTACTCTGTTCTCACAAAACGTTATTAAATCATCAGCAGCATATAGTTTTTGTATACTTCCATACTTTGGATTTATTTGTTTTGTTATCCCATCAGCTTTTGAAAAGTTGTTAAAAGCGTTAAAACCTGTATTTGGATTTAATATTCCTGAAAATATTAAACCACTTGTATTAATATCTTCTTGATAGTCATCAACAGGTGTATTCACCCTAACTCCTTTGCCAAATATAACCCCGTTATAGGTATCTTGATGTTTGTCTATAGATACGCCAGTCCCATTATTACCATTAATAAGCATTATTGCATTGGTAAAAGGGATTACATTGTCTACACCAAAGTCGGCTGTAGCATCAAAGCTACCTGCTGATTCATAATAAATATCAACGTTTGACTTTTCGTTTGCTTCTATTTCAAAAAATGCTATCGTAACCCCGTCTGTCCCTGCTTGTGCCGAACTATCTCCTACATATTTAGGTATTGTAAAAGTTTGGCTGTACGGCAAAATATCTGTTCCGGATAAAGGTTCTCTTGTTGTTTTTATAAAAAACATTCCATCTAACCCGGCTAGTTTTTCAGTATCTAATTCTGCAGTATAAAACTGTATTGTTGAAGTAGATGTAACATTAGAAACATTTGCAGCTATTAGTTCTTCCGCTAAATTTAAAACAGCAACATCAGTATTGCCTGTAGAATTTTTAGCTGCATCAATTGACTCAACACGCACCTTACTTATTGTGTTACCTCCTAATGAAACATAAACAACCTTACCTGCTGTAATTTCATCATTGAATTGCGTAACAACACTGTCTCCCGTTGCATTTATAACTATTTCAGTGTCGCCAGCGGCAGGCGTATGCCCTGTTGTCCAGCCAGCAACAGCTTCGTTGTAATAAGTAGGCGAAGATATTGACCTAACTGATGTTGCTAACCTTGAATCTATTGTTCCAAATTTTACAGAATCTGGCGCTTCATTTTTTATTTCAAGAACTTTTCTTTTATTTAAAGTTCTGCTTCCAGGGTAGAACGCGGTTTGTGCTTGTAAAAAACTATTATTAGGTTGCGTACCATATCCAGGATAGTGATCAATTTCTTGAATACCCCTATGGTATATTGTATCGCCTTCTTCTACTTTATTAACATCTTTTGAGGTTACGGCTAACCATAAATGCGTTGGTGTTTCTCCTTCACCTTCTTGAGGGAATACACCAAAAGCTTTCATGTTATGGCGCTGCCCTGTAATGTCTTTTATATAGTATTTATAAGAATCAACCCAAGATGGTAGACTACCCGTGAGGCTTGCTTTTAATTTTTTTGTTTGTGTTGCAGCAAAAGGCGTTGATACTTGGCCTAAATCAATTAAACCTGATTGCCTGCCAAACTTATCCATAAGCACAACCCCAACACTATATGTTGCGTTAAATCTAACGCCTTGTTTAAAGGTTTTTGTTGTAGCACCACCATTATCAACATACTAAGAGTAGCTGTTAAAGAAGGTAAATCAAACTTCTCAGTATAATTACCATATATTAATCTGTTCCCAATAATCTCTTGTGCCTTTGCTAGTTTAGGCACTTCATCAAATTGTCTATTAAGTTGTGATTGAGGCAGAGCTTTATAATAGTTTCTACCTTCAACAGTAAAAGTAACTGTTCCAGCTGTTCTGTCAGAGCTTGTTATTTCGTGCTCATCAATAATATAAACAGTTTGAGATATTGTTTCTGTGTATAGCAACTCGATTTTTGTTGTATCTGGGTTACCTACAGGAACAGTAACTGTAAAAGACGCTAAATTATTCTTACATCCTTCAATGTCACCTGATTTGTAAATATCTTCATAGGTCCATTCATCACCAACAAAAACAGCTTCTGTAAAAGGAGCGAAAGGTGTATATTCATTATCGTTGTATTTCCATCTATACGATATACGAGGATATACATCTTCAAAAGGTGAGTCATCTGTTGTCGATGCTGTAGTTGCAATAGTTGCCGCAGCTGTAGGATGTACTTTTATAACCGTAATATCTTCCTCAACAAAATCACGACCATATATTTGGGTTGTACCTGAAGTATGGTCACCTTCGTCTCTGAACCTCGCAATGTCTATCTTACGAGGTTCGTTTCTATTATCAGTCCAATAAAGCTTTCCATCTATTACATTCACTCCTGTAATTAGATTTCCAACATCTAAATTTAATGTTTGACTTGCCATTTATTGTTTTATTATTATGATGCGCTTCTGCTTAATGATATATTATATGAGGATGTAGCACCAGATGATGATGTTGCAACTATATATAATCTTCTTACAATTAAACTTGTTGATCCTGATGGCGCTGTAATTGTTAAATTATATGTACCACCTTGATGCGAATTAACCCCACTAACTAATGAAAATAAATCTGTAGCATTACTAGATGATGTCCCAACATTACTTCCATTTACTAAAAAGTGAGCGTTACCGTAATCACCTGTTACAAAACTTTCATAAACTTTAATTGAGCTTATTTCACTAGCGTGAGTTCCTGTAGGAGTAACAGTTATTCTAAGTACATTGTCATTTGGGTTACTTCCTTGTGCGGGACTAAATGAAGCTTGCTGAAAAGAACCGTTGCTCATGTAATAAGTAAGCTGTGATTTTTCCTGCAACCCGTTAAACTCATATGTAGTAGTAGGAACAATTTGATTTTGTGTTATAACCAATGTATCTCTAACAGCATTGTTTAAATCATTTTGATTCCCATCATTAATTCTAGCGTCAAATGTATGAGTCCTATCTGCTCCTGAATTATTATACGCAATATTAAATGTTTGTGTATGTGTACCTAAATATGTAGAACTAGGTGTTGGAGTTATCCATGAAGGCAATGTATCGTAAAAACTCCACTGACCTAAAACATTGTTATTCGGATCAAACGCAACTGTTGCTGTAATACCATTTGTACCGCCTAATTTATTGGTAGAATTAGCTGTAGCTGATAATGATATTGAAGCACCTAGTGTTTGTGAACAGCTTAAATTTGCTGAAACACCAGACGTTGGGTTAGTAAATTGAATAGTAGCAACCCTCTTTGTAGGCGACGTACTCGTTTGAGCAGTCATTGTTGCAAACGTTATATTGTAATTATTTGTACCAGATATTCTTGATACGCTTGTTATCCATCCGCTACCTCCTGTAACATATGTTATAGTAGGTGTATTTAATAAACTATTTGGTAAATTATTTAATGTTAAATTTACTTGATATGTTGATCCAGCTGCAGGTTTATCGCTTAGCGATACAGGGCTAAATAATATTTCTTGTGTTCCTGCTGCATTTGTTGTATCTGAAACAACATCGCCATAACCATAATTTGAACCATTATATGCCCAAGCCACAACATCATATGTTGTACTTCCTGTAAGTCCCGTAACAACTTTACTAAACGCTCCAGTCCCAGTGCTTCCCTCTGTAACGGGTGTTCCGTTGCTAGTAACATGTGATTGTGAATACGCAGTACCAGTTGAATTTGCAATATAATAAAACCCTCTATCAGATACACTTCCTGGATTTCCGCCGTGGTTTATATAACCATTGAATTGCATTTCTGTTGTAGCAATGCCCGAAATAGAAACAGTATCAACATCTGGTGTTCCAAATGTTGTAATGCTAACAGATTTATTTGCGCTTGCTGTTCCACCATTAGCATCAGTTACTGTTACTGAATAAGTGCCGCCATTTACGGACTGTGCGTTTGTAACAGATATACTTTGACTGGTTGAGCTAAAACTATTAGGCCCAGACCATGAATAAGTATATGGCGAGGTTCCATTTGATGGATTAGCAGTTAAACTTATGGTGCTCCCCTGCGTAACGGTCGAAGATCCACTTATTGAAACAGATACAGCTGGTGTATTAGCGGATATAGCTACTTCTGCTGTTGCTGTCCCAGAAACATTCCCAGAATCTGTAGCTATAACTTTAAAATATCTTGTTGTTGCCGATGCGGGTCTATTCTGTATTGATGTAGACCTTGTTGCGTCGGGCTGATTGCCATCAGGCGCTAGGCCTGAATCCTGGGGCGAAACTAAAGTTGTATAGTTGCTGTCCGTGAACTCTTGAAAAATATATGTTGATATATTTCTTGTCCCCGCGGGTGTGCCATCACCTGTAGATGTAGCAGAAGCAGTTAAGTCAATACTATATCTTTCAGTTGTTCCTAAATTAGATTCT
>FUIF01002353.1_pt1 | contig 11987 bp, 22 predicted proteins | sample 1003461 | NCBI WGS metagenome assembly FUIF01 (sample SAMEA80401918, study PRJEB19352) | marine metagenome | reverse complement strand
ACTTATGCTGGCGAAATAAGCTGGGATATTATGACGTTCTGACGGGGACATTGTTCTTGATGGGGGTCAGTACACAGTTACTGGAGTCCCTATTATTGAGGCGGTTTGTCTTCCAGTAGGAACAGAGTTCAAGGTAAACGTGTATGACACCTTTGGTGATGGTATGTGCGGGAGTTGCTACGGTGGGGTTGACGGAAACATATCTGTGACGACGCTTTGTGGTGACACCTTGTACTACGTAGGTGACACCCTCCAGTTCGAGAGCATAGGTAGTGACACACTCACGGTACAAGAGTGTATCCCTCCAGTCCCTCAAGGCTGTACTGATCCATGGTTTACAGAGTACGATCCCGCTGCAGTGATTGATGATGGAAGTTGTCAGACAGAAGTGATCTTAGGGTGTACTGATGAAGAGGCTTTAAACTATAACCCTGACGCAAACATGCTAGACACTGAGCCTCAATGTGAGTTCACGTTTACATTGACTGATGGGGCAGGTGACGGATGGTTCGGTAGCTGGATAGGCGTGGTTCAGGGAGACGAGATCTTCGGACCGTTTACTATGAATCCACAGGACGGATTTGAAAAAGAGTTTATCATCCCCCTCTACTCTTCAGAGGCAGTGGATGTTTTGTTTTTTACACAGGGTAATGCCGAGACTACAGCTGCTCAATGTGGCTTTTATTTTGAGGGTCCAAGCGGTGTGTTTATGGAGGGTGGTACCAACCCGTGGGCTGATGCAATCAAAAAGTTTCCATACAGATACATTGGAACTCCTTTGTGTGATGACTTCTGTGTAGAAATAGTGGAGGGGTGCATGGACCCTGAGGCTTGTGACTACGATGTCTTGGCCAACGTAAACACTACATGCACGTTCCCGATACAATACTATGGCTGTGACAACGAGTGTATCAACGATACGGACGAAGACGGTGTATGTGATGAACTTGAGGTAGAGGGTTGTCAAGATCCTACAGCATTTAACTATGACGCCACGGCCACCGATTCAGGAGAATGTGAGCCTGTAGTTTTTGGATGCACCGACCCTACACAATACAACTATGATGAGAATGCAAACACCGACAACGGTAGTTGCATTCCATTCATTTACGGATGCACGGATCCAGACGCTCTGAACTATGACGAAGACGCTAACACTGATAGCGGAGGATGTATTGAAGCTATTGCGGGATGCATGGATTTGGATGCATACAACTTCAACCCAGAAGCAAATGTCGCAGACAATGATGGATGTCTTTACGATGCTGGTTGTGTCACTGGCCCAGGTAATCCCTATTGGTTGAATGATGAATGCTATGCGTGGGTGATTACAGTAGACCCATATTGCTGTGAGTCTGAATGGGACGAGGTTTGTATCGAACAATACGAGTACTGCTCTAATCAGGTGTCCTCTGTAGATCTTATCGCGGCGTCTTTACTTCACATCTTCCCTAACCCCACCAATAGGTTCGTAAACATCCAGGCACCAACGGGGACTATCGTTAAGATTGTAGACTCATCTGGAAGGCAGGTACAAATCACAGACCCATCAAGGTTGAGCTTCCTTCACCTGGTATGTACGTCATCATGGCCAACTACAAGGGTAGAATCAAAACAGAAACAATCGTGAGACAATGAGATGTTTGATATCCGCCATATTGATTCTTTTGCCTTTAATTGGTCAGGCTCAAACCGACTTCTACAAAAAGGTTCTAAGAAGGGCAACGTTCTACGGGGCAGTCAATGGAGGTAACTCCGTATCCGACAATGACGTTTACTCTGTTTCTACTGGATCCCTGATTACAGATGTCATCGAAACTCCATTCGACTACTCGCTTACCCTTGGTGTAAGAAAGATTGCAAGATTTGGATATGAGAACAGAGCTAACGTGTTCTATGATGGCACGGAGAAAACTTACGGGGATGCAGCCACCATTGGTAAGTACGATGGCTTTGAGTTTCTTGCTGAGGCTGACTGGAGAAGACAACAGGGGAGAAACTTTTTGGATCAAGACTACTTCGTAAGATATGTGGCGGATAGTTGGGTGGTGAAAGCGGAGTGGCTTCAGGATGGTTTTGCTGACGTCAAGTATTTCGAGGCATCAGAAAGACTTAGAGCAAAGATTGGTAAAAAGCTATCACTCAACGCTGGGGTAGTTCAGAGAATATCAGAGCCATACGGATATGACCCACTTCAAGAGTGGCTTCTTGACAACAACCAGATACACTACACTTCTCTTGCACTCCAACAAGGATATACAGTAGACATAGTTTCTGGTGAGTTCTTTGATCCAGACGGAACGCTTGTGGCCAATGATGCCGCAGTATGGGAGCAAGTTGTCATACCTGAAGTGCTTGACGACTATGTATCAGAAAAAAGATCCGAGCTTGACAACCAGTGGGTTCACTCTTTGGTTGTGGGGTTTGACTTCTATCACTACAAAAAAGACTTTTGGCTTCACTCTTGGGGAAACATTATGCCGTATCACCTAAATACTGACGGTGAGTATTCGTATCACAACTTTGTTAACAGCAACCAGTGGATTGATTTAGGGGCGGGCCTGGTGTTTGGCCTCAAGGCCACAAAGAGCCTCGGCTTTTTTACTGAAGGAAGATATAACAGATATTGGAACAGGGAGTGGCACGACTTCTCCTTTGGTGTTAACTACATACTAATGTGATGGCAAAACAAATTGGAGAGGATACTAAAGTAACGTTAGATCTCAAGACGCTTGGGATGGTCGCTGCTGGGATTGGTACAGTGGTAGCAATGTGGTTTGCATTAAAGTCAGAAATTGCTGAGGCAAAAGAGCTGCCAGTGATTGAACTTCCAGACCCAGAGATTACCAGGATGGAGTTCGATATGAAAGACCAACTGATCCGTCAAACGATCATGAGTACGCAAGAAGATGTCGTTGAAATGAAGGAAGACATGAAGCGTATAGAAGAAAAAATAGACCAACTCAAATGACATGAAAAATGAAAACTGCACCACTCTTTGCAACATTGTTTCTGCTGTCTTCAACGGAGGCCAATGTATCCAATCCAACAACAACGGCCCCAGATATAGATGACTCTGGAATCTGTGTCGTAGAATTCAACGCTTCATTTAATTCATCGAACGCTACACCATGGATAGAAAATATTAGCGACTGCAATCACAGCAGGATTGACATATCAGCTAATCCAAATCTTCAGTCAAAGTATAAGATCGTTGTTGTCCCAACCATCATTGTGTTTAATAATGGCGAAGAAGAGGTAAGGTTTCAAGCAAACATCATGATGCAGATTGATGCCACCGAAGAGGAGGTTCAAGAAGCAGTAGACGAAATTGTGTTGGGTGATTTTTAATTCAGAAGCAGAACGTGCCCTGAAGCTATTGATTGGCTGGACCCAACGCCCATAATAGACCACACGTAAATCCCCTGGGAAAAACCTATTCCGTCCCAGCAAACACCGTTGAGCACATCGCCTTCGTAAACCAGTTGGCCCCATCTATTGTAAACGTTGAACTCAAGTTCGTCCCAGCATAACGTTTCAGCAAAAGGACAGAAGGTATCGTTTACTCCATCACCATTAGGGGTAAAAGAATTAGGGACATAGATTTCATAGTTGCAACCATCGCAAGGGGATCCAGTAAAGCAATCAACATTCGACACCGAATAAATTGTATCTGCTGGCAGCTGCACGTATTCCGTTACATAGACCGTGTCTGGAGGCAGATCAATGTAAACCGTATCACATGACGGGGTTGGTGCTCAAGAACGCCACACTTCCATGCCACCCATGAAGCCCATATACCTTCAACACCGTGATAATCGTCACATAAAAGCTCACCGACTTCATACGGAGTCGTGCAATCAAGACACGACCCGTCATCGATGGTTGCCTCGTCATTGTAGTTGCATGAGTTTGGCCACATGCACCCGTAAATAATCGGCAGCTCTACAAAGACCGTATCACATTGACTAACAGCAACTAACGGAAGAAAAAAGAAAGAGAGGAAAAATTTTTTCATTACGCAAAAATACAAACAAAAAGGAGGGGGATTTGTTTTCCCCCTCCAACAGATTGCGAAGTTCCACAGCTAACTAACCCGTGTAACAAAGTAAATATACGAACTATTCGCTTTGTTTCTTAATAATATCAAACCATTCTGGATCAATATCCTTAATCGGGTCTATAAAATTTTTATTACAATAATCGTTGATTTCTTTTTGCTGCTCAGGTGTGTTGTTTACACACACGCTGTTCGCCTGATATTTGGCGTTTGCTTCAAGCAATCTGTCAATGTTCATCTTAATTTTCTTGTGCCTGTTTACTCTCATGGGAGAGTAAAGATAGTCAATACTTCTGATCGTAATCCCATACCCTGTAAGACATTAAAGACTTGATGTCGTGCAACTTAAGAATTGAGATGACATCTTCCCTGTCTTTTCTGGTGTACTTTTTTAGGTATGCTTCTCTTTTGTCTGTGACTTTTTCATCCTTCACATGCTTCTCGCAAAAGAACGCTAGCTCCTCCCTGTCAACGATCGAAAACCCTCCCTCTTCAGGCATGTCAAAAGCAATGATGGACGCACCCCCGTAGAGCCATCCATCTTTTCCTTTTACGTTCTTGAACTCAACCCAGATTTCATCGGGCAAGTTGTTGCCCTTTACATCTACACCCCACTTCTTGCCATCTCTATTCATAGCAAGCCAATAGTCTATATGTTCGTGAATGTCTTCTTTTGCGGTAGATTTACTGACAAGTAACCCCTTGTTCCTTGCGGCACGTACGAACCTAACCTCGGCAACCCTTCCAGTGCTGCCTGAGTAAGCCCTTCGTTTAGAGCTTATATTGGCCACTGTACTCACCGATTAGTTCTCTTATCAAATCTATCTCGTGGTTTACCCACTCCCTGAAGTCTCTTATATTCTGTTCGGTTTCAAGTAGGTCCGCATGAGGGTTTCCATCTGGGTGCATAGCCTCGTACATGTCTGTCGTGGCCTGATGGATTCGATCACACGACGCATGGATGCGGCGGCTGAGTTCAGATGTCTCCATTCTTGATTGATTTTAGGATTTCTTGAACAGCGTGATCTACCTGACTGCTATTCTTTGCTAAAAATACAATCGTATTGGATTCATTTCCAACTAAATGACGAAGAAAAAGCTTCCACCTCATCGGGAAGTCATGGTGAGACGGTAGATACCCCTTGGTTTCAATGATCCAATCATGATCTCTGCCTACGAAATCAGGCTTGTATGTGATGGGCAGGACGACGGACCCTGATCGGTCCGTCATGTCCTTGCCCTTGGATGTCATTTTAAAATACTTGTTTGGGAATCGGAACTTGTCCATCAACTGAAACGTGTGTTCCTCGTAGTCAAAAGCTAGCCCGTATTCTTTAAGCTGATCAGCACAATACTTTTCAAGAGAGCTTGCGTAACGACCCAGGTGCTTTTTGCGAGCACTGGATCGTTTCCGCGTCGTCTTCTTTTGTCTCTTCATATATCGAAGGTACCAACAGAAATAAAGAAAGTCAATTTGATCTATCCATAAAGTCCAAACCAATAGGCATTATTTGTCCAACATTAAATGTAATCGCCTCATAAAGAGCACGTTTGCCAATCCTGTCTGTGAATCCAGTGTGGGAAAGGTTCATCATGAGATAGAAAGGATCTTCGAGTGGGGTAGGACGGCCTCCTGTTTCTACATCGCGCACTTTTCGTACATGTAACTCACTCATCCTGCGGATGTCAGGTCCATTGATTGAACCTTTCGGTGAATTGTAAGGAAGCAGTCGGCCCGATTCACAAACTTACCACCGCCTTCTGTGTCTTCCGCGTATGGAGCAACGGGTAAACCGTCGTCACCCTTGCGTCTCTGGGCCTCAGTCACAGCGTGCATGTTCAACCACACTGCCAAGTCGTTAGCCTTGCTGAATGTGAGGAACTCAGACGCAGCCTCGTAGTGATACTCATGACTTGACACTCCCTTCTTACCCATGTCTAGTCGTAAGCTGTTGTACGGGTCGATAAAGATTGCATCTACGGTTTGCTGACGAAGGACTTTCTCGACAAATAGTATGATGTCGCTATATCCGTACACTTGATTGTTGCTAATCACAACGAAGTGCTCGCTCACCCATTTGTACGCCTCCTTGCGCTCCATGTATGTCATGTCCGCAACCTTCTTATCCATTGCAAACTGCATCAAAGTCATCTTTATGGATGCGGTTCTGTTCTCTGAGGAATACAGCACCCACTTCCATCCGTGACGGATTGCAGAGTTGGCAATTAGATACAGCATGGTGGTTGTCTTGCCAACATTAGAGTGCCCGTTGACAACAACAAACTCTTTTTTATATCGGAAGTGTTCGTCGAGCTTGGGGTCGCCAGTATCTAGACCGACTTGTACTTTGCCCTGAGAGTAGTCATCGATCCACCGAAAGTCTTCGTCATCTGAGAGATAAACGACATGTCCCCGTCGTTAAGCAGCATCTCCCGTTGGACCGCCTTCTCCTCTTCGATGATGTCACGGATCGGCATACGCTTACCAATCTCGATGCCATCGAGAATAGTGTTGAGTGCGTGATCCTCCGAGTCAATGTCACGTTTGCATATTTCACGGTGCAAGATGCGCACGACCTCATCGTGCTCCATCTTGCCAGCCGCAATGTATCCTCCACACAAACGAGAAGCATTCACTAGCACCCTATGTTTCTCTCCGTCGGCTGCGTTGCGTATCATACGCGCCGCCAGATTGAGCTTCATGTAGTCGGTGTAGTCGTATGCTTCGTTCGTTGGAACCTGCGCCTCTGCATGCTCGGTCGTGAAGTGCCCGAACTTAGTGTATTCCTCCTTGATGATGATGTCAGGGTCATGAGACTCGAAGCAAGCACGAGATTCATTGATACCTGACTCATCTAGCTCAAGTCCATGTGTCCTTTCGAAGTACTTGATGAGAGCGCGGAAGTGATCGCGGTGCCGCTCGGGGTGTGTGATGTGGACCAGTGCCTTGACTCCGTTTCCACTGGGCGAAGTCCAGCATGAATGAATAAAATCATCCGTGGCAAGAGCCCGCTTGGTCTGGTCAACGTCAACGTGGTCAAAGTCTAAAATAATAAATCCCGAATGCTCGAAGAGCGCCTCATCTGAACGCGACGCAAACTCCCCGCTAAAGCATACTACAGGTAGTTCTTTCTTCTTTTCTTTGTCTCCATCACGTACCTCAGTCACCAAAGTACTCGACTTCCCAGTCTGAATCCTTTGTAGCGCCTGTGATATTGGGATGTAGTGAGGATTTGTTTTGTCCCAAACGTTCTTGAATATCGTTACTTGCATTTTCTTTCGCAATCATAAGGAGGATAAGATATCCAGCAAGATCCTGCAACGTATCCTCCGTTGCGTCACATAGACCTGCGTTCTTAATGCGCTTAAGCTTGTCATCGATGCGCATTTTGATACCAGCGACAGCGTTAGCTTCTGAGAAAACATTCAGCGGTTCAAGAGCTGAGTTCCCATACTTCGCATTCTTGGCAAGCAATAGTTCTTCTAGCTGCTTACACTTTGATTTTATCTTGTTTCTTGTGTTCATCTAGTGAGAGGGTTGAGTGGGAGATCAGCTTCTTCTCGATGATTTCCCGAATGATAATATGCTTTTCGGACTTTGCGTTTTTGCCATAGAGCTGAAGCTCTAGCCTTGTCATTGTTTTTTCGTCGTACACACGTATGTCATTCGGGTCATCGAATACGGAAACTATCCACACGACACGCTCGTGTACAACCTTTCGTTTTTTGAAGGCGACACGAGCGGTCATGTAGTAGATAGGAGCCTTATCAGAATGGGAGGTCATCCGTTTCTGCGACAGGAGCTGGGGCCTGTTGTGCTGCCTGAGCCTTTGCCTCACGCTTGGCCTTAGCAGCCGCGCTGTTCGGGTCGAACACAGAACAGCAAGGCTTTCCGTTCTTGCTGAAGAACAACTTAAGGTAGACGTTGCCGCCTTGACCTTGTTCGTTCACAGTGGTTGTGTACTTGTCGATCATCTCTTGAAGCTCAGAGGCTTTGAGTTTGACAGACCAGCTTGACAAATTGTCCTCGTAATAACGAGGCTCTTCGGTGTACCCTACGAGTACTGAATCATATTGCTTATCGCTCATGATGAAAAAAAATTAAATTGGAAAAAGGTTTACAAAAGTGTAGTGAACGCAGAACGCTAGAAGCGCATACCACGTATAAAGAAAAGTCTTATACAATAAATTCCGCATAATGTGTAACTGTTTTGTTTTTGCCATCGAGCCACTTGTTAATGTTCTCTACGGCTTCGTGAAACTTCATCTCACCCTTGAAAAGGGTTTCGTCTGAGCACTTGACGTCAGCAGGGAAGAAAGGGTAGGCTTTCTCCTGCACAACCCAATAGAAATCCTTGATGTCAAACACTTTGGTGTATACGTATGCTTGGATATCATAGCTGAAACTGTTAACGTCATATCTAAACTTGCTAATAGAACGAGAAGATTTAGAATCTATTATGCAGTCGTCTTGTAGGCAGTCGAGGAATCCTTTCAAAGGGATTCCGTCGACGTCCACATTGAACTCGACCTGATACTTACCACCTGCAAAGCGCTTGTCGTACAACCCGCAATCTTTGAGGCGCTGGATCATTTCGTGAGCCTTAGTCCAGTCTGCTTGACTTGCGACGGTCTTGCCTTGATGAAGCTCTTGTTGCTCGGCCTTCCAGTCCCTGTATTTTTTAGTAACACGGGGATTCTTGCTCCGTTCTTAGTCATGCGCTCTACGATGTAGGTGTCGTCAAGCACGAAGTAAGTGTCGTGTGCTTTCTCTGGCTCGAAGAGCAGCATATCGTACAGGCTACCAAAGTACAGAGCCTCTGACTCTTTCTTCAACTGCCCCCTCATGTACATCTCCCAAAGCTTCATGTCTCCGAGTGCGTACTTCAGGGATGAATACGACAGGTGTGGCTTGCCAACTGCGGCTGTAAGTTTGTCTCTCATTGTCTACGTAATATGTATTCGGGTTCTCTGCCGTTCTCAATTAAAAAAATGTCTACAGCCTTTAATGCTTCTCGTTCCGTTTTAAATACTGCTTCAAGTCTTTTGCCGTCAATCCTTTTGTCAACGATGTATATATCTATGCCATGCTTTGGTGCAGTGCATCTTTGGATGGCGGGTTTGATCTTTTCCTTATTAATCATAGCCCAAGGAATTAGTTTGTTTTCCTTGCCTCTGTTTTTAAGCGGTACGAGAATGCCTGACTTGGTGAGCATTGTGCTCATCGAACAAACTTCTTGAGACCAGACACTTGCTTCTCGGTAAGTTGGTTCCCGTATTTTTTTGTGATGGATTCGAAAGCTTTGCGCTTGTCACTTTGACCCTTGATGTAGGCGACCGCCTTGTCCATGATGTTTTCTACTGGCGAGTCGAGGGTTTTCGCCAGTGTCTGTACATGAGGATTGTCGACCATCTTTTGTTGCTTGGCAATGGCTTCCTCAACTTCATTAGCTGACGCAATTGACGTGTCGATTCCGATTCCGAGCATTGCAAGAGCTCTTCCGACAGCGGATGTTTCACAGTTTTCGACATAGGATGTTTTGTTGATGTTGGACGACCCTTTCTCTTCGTGTGCATGACCCTGAGCTACGATCTGGCCCGCAGGGGTAGTGATTGTACACAAACAAAGGCATTGTGTGTCATCGATGACTGGGAACTCCGTAAGAATACCCCAGTCTTTATATCGGTCCTCTTGTCGGAAGAACTTGATACGTTCGTTTACCTCGACGTATTGCTTGCCACGGATATTCGTGGTCTTGAATTTGTAATTAGACATGAATTAAATTGTTTATTGGTTGTCAAATGTACTGCTCTTTCTTCTGTCCTGCAAGCTTTCAATTAACCTATCTCTCCTTTTTTGCATGGCTTTGATAGCTCGATTCGCTACACCTACCTCGAACTCTACGGTGCTTGCACTGCCGTGTTGATTGTTGACCCGAGGCAGGAGGCGATGTCTTCCCGCAAGTTTTTCAACAACCTTAAGAGCAACGGAATAGTTGAGTCGATATTGTGGTGAGTAGTTGTGATAAGAGTCATGTTCTTTTACGCTGTGGCATATCGTGCTGTGGTCTGACTTGCCAATCATGTCGCAAGCTGAGCCATTGTCCCGTATGGGCGGGCGGCATTAACAAGGGCATTCCTCAGCTCCACTTTAGACCTAAGTCTGCACTGAGGATCAAGGCCCTCTCCCATCTCATATTCATACGCAATGCGCATGTTGTTGAGGATTTGAGGAATGTTATTGTCCATGTTGTGTTGATTTTTCTCTGTCGTCTTTGAACAGTTTTTTTAGTTCTCGCTCCATTAGTCTTCGCCTTGCTCTTGGGGATAGCTTGTCACCCTTCACTAGGTTTTTAATAAATCTTTGATGTTTGTCCATCGTCTTTGATTTTTAGCTTCATCTTGGCTTCGTAGTCAGCAACATACACTCAAGAATCATATTGTTAATCCATGAAGGTTCTTTTTTACATTTATTTGATCATATATTCTATTTTATTCAATAATCGGTTCATGTATTTATCAGTCACGGGTAGAGGTTTTCGATAATCTCGCAAAGATCTTCACTTGACATCTTGTTGTCACGAACAAGTCGAGAGCACTTGACAATGATGTTCATTGTTGTTACGACATTTTTTGTTGGGACACTTTTTGTTTCGGCTTCTTGTTCTCGGCTAAAATCAAGAGTCAATTCTCCACGTGTAACCCTTTTGTTGATTGCAGTTTGCACATTCTTGAAAGGCATTCCTATTGTGTTGATTGAGAATTCATTGAGGGTATTTGCTTCGCTTTTGCTCAGTTCTCTGTAAGAAAGGAACAACTGACCTTCTCTTGTGCCTGACTTTACTTTTCCGACAGATGTTTTGTTGAATTGCGACTGAAAGAAGTTTTCAATGTCGTTGACGGTTTCTTGTGTGTACTTAATCGGTGTCATCTGATATTAATTGATTGATAAAGTTTGTAATTGGGTCGTTGGGGTCGTGTTCGTAGCATGAGCAATTCCTTGGTGGCTTTCTATTGTAATGACGTTGGTATAGTTTGTTGTCAGTTACACCGCCACACACTGGACATCTGCCGCGCTTGATGTATTCTTCAATCTTCATTTTTATTGGTTGTCAATTCCGTGGATGCGACACATGAATCCCTTTCTTTCACACAGCCCTTTGAGCAAGCGAATAATTGAGTCCGACGCCTTAACCTTACCCGCTTTCATCCCTTCACGGAAGATGGCGATGGCTAAGTCCTTGGGGGATGACGGGCATAGTAGGACGCTCTGGTTGTTTGACCTTGAGGTCACGTTCGAGGGTTTCAACTTTCCTGTTGAGTCTTACTTTGTCATCTCGTAGTTCTTCCACGAATGTTTCAAGGTCAATGACCACCTTTTGCAAGCGGATGTTCTCGTCATCCAGTGCCTTCTCTCGTCCTGTGCGCTCTTCGTATTCTTTCTTCGCCATCTCTTGACGGAACTCCATTGATTCGATCGTTGATTGTGCCGCTGAGATAGCGTTTTCTGCGTAGCGGATAGCCGCTTCGAGTTCGTTCTTGGATTCTTGAAATGAGTTCATTCTGTTATTGCTTGAAAGATTGAATTGACGCAATCAATGACCGCGCTCTTGGGTTGTCCTGTGTTTTGTAAATGCTTTTTGAGTAGTCGTGTAGTTTCAGGCGCTTCACGTTCGATGTGCTCTACTCGCATGCGGTAGTCCCCATCGTATGGGTTGGCGCTGAGAAGGTCGTGTACATGGAGCCGTTTGCTTTTGACTCTATCGTCGTAAAGGTTTGAGAGGTCAGAATAAAGGTTGTACAGGTCCACGTAGTCGTCGAAGTGAGGGTCGTGGTGTTGCTTGTTTTTGTACTCGCCCATGATGTGCATGAAGGCGTTGGCTACTTCTGATTTAGTCATTGTCTTGTTGAATTGAAGTTTGAAATG
>FUIF01026414.1_pt1 | contig 11994 bp, 10 predicted proteins | sample 1003461 | NCBI WGS metagenome assembly FUIF01 (sample SAMEA80401918, study PRJEB19352) | marine metagenome | reverse complement strand
TTAGCTAAATAAATAACTTCATTTATTAAGTCATTTTTCTTTTGAATATAAAACCTCTATGTTTGTGTCACCCCATTTGTTTTGAGCAATAGCAATAGCTTGTGACTCTTCCATCATCTCATCTGGTGTGGCTTGCTTCTTTTTAATCATTTCACCTGAAAGAGGGTTATACCATTCATTAGGTATTCCGTCTTCATCATACTGTTTAGAAAAGTAATCTTTTCTTAATTTTAAAATTTCATTTCTATGAAAATCTATTTGTTCTAAATTTTTAGTAAAATTAGCTCCATAACCAACTCCCAAAGGATTCATTTCTTTGTTTTCAGAGTCTAATCTTATAAGTTCTCTTTGATGGAAACCAGCTTGCCCAACAGTTTTATTACCATAGAAATCACTTAAAATTTTAATGTTCTTTAAGTTAATATTTTCTTTAGCTTTTTCAATTATCTCAGGATCTAAAACAAAACCCTCTTTTAAAGGAAATTTAAGTCCATCGTCATTAAGTATAGTTCCTATTTCACTATTAAGAGCTTTTGTGTAATTAATTTTTCCACCATATCTTATACCAGTATTAATATAATCTGGGTTATCCGCAAGACCTTCTTCTATTAAAACATTATCTTTTTTCCACCAGTTTTGCTCCCACCAAGCATTACCTTCATCGGTTGTAAACCATTCCTCTTTAGTGGTAGGTAATCCAGAAGCTCCACTTACTCCATCAACATCAGCGTCTTTTTTATCAACTATAGATCTATATTTATTATCTAAATAACTAGGCTCATTATAAGTTGGTTGATTTTGATCGTTAGTAACACCTACAACTGGGACACCATCTAGTCCAAGACTAGGTTCTTTTAATTCATAGTCTTGACCTGGGATATCTATAAATTGATAACTTTGTAAATTTTTTAAATTATCTTTAGAGTCTTTTTCTTTTTTTTCTACAGCAGTTATTATTTCTTTTGATTTTTCTACATCTTCCTTGCTTAAAGGATCAATCTTAGTAGGCTCACCTCTTCCTGTTACAAACTCACCTGTTGCATTAGCTAAATAAGGAGAATCTAAAGACTTTTCTTCTACAACAGCTTCAGGTTCTTCAACTTTAACGTCAGTGCTCATTTCTACTTGGCTAGAATATTCAGGATATTTTTCTATTATTTTTTCTACTAAAACAGAATCTTCAACATCTTCGTAAGCGTTGTACTTACTTCTTACTGCTGATGCAAAATCTGCTATAGTTAATTTTTCTTCTGGCATTAATTAGTTTTTTAAGTCTAAATTTAAAGGATTGTCATTAGTTTTTGAAGCTTTAGAATTTCTAGTATATTCTTTATTTTCTTTTTCAAGTCCCTACCTAGCTGATCTAGCTTATCTAAAGTGTATACTTTTGTATCAATTTGATCTCCTTTTGCGTTAGTATAAGAAGGTGTTATAATTATCTTGCCATCATCATTAATATCTACAAACACTTTTGATATTGCTCTAGTATTTTCTCCAACTCTAATATTGTAAGTTGAAAATTCTTTTGTTAGCTTTTCCTCTAGTTTATTAGTTAAATCATTTACTTTTTTTGTTCAAAAACTGGTAATAAATCATCATTTTTAATCTTTTCAATTTCTGCTTCTATATTATTTCCTTCTGTTTTAATATCAGAAAAATCTACAGAAGCACTAACATTAACATTACCAGGTGGGTCTGTTTGTTTGTTTCTAATACTAGTACCTGTAACAAGCTCTACACCTACGGTTGTTAAATATTCATCAACAGAAGTTTTAGCTAAGTATGCTGCAGCTTCTGCATCTTGTAAATCCATTTCTTCTTGAGTGCCTCCATGCCAGCTGTTAGTTCCAGTAGCATCATTACCCATTTTATCAGTCCAAACACTAGACATTATATCATCATTTTTTAATAAAGCAGTAAATTGACCATTAACAACCATATTTTCCATAGCTAATTCTGCTTGCTCTAAAGTTGTTGTTTTGGTTTTGACCTCCATAATTCTCCCTCCTCCTTGATCTACTTGTTTAGAACCAAAAGTTACAAATTTAGAAACAGGATTATTTTCTCCAGCTGGAAAAAATGTATTTTTCACTGCGTTTTTTTGTATTTCAGAAATATCAGGAACTGTTTTTATATATGTTTTACCAGACTCTTCTAAATTAACAAACTCATTGCCGTTTATAAATGCTCCTTTTCCATCGTTTCCTTCTGGATAATATAAAAACATTTGATTATCTTTATTAACTATTCTAACATCACCACCTTGTGTTAAATTAATTAAAACTTCTTGTTGATCAGAAGGTATGCCAGCTAAACTTAAAGATCCAGCTTCTCCTATAGGTATTTTATAAGCTTCTTGTAATAAAGCTCCTTTAGCCAGTATCATAGGTGCTAATTTCTCGTATAACACTAGCTCAGCCTCTATGTCTGACAAAGCTTTATTACCCATTGCTAAATTATCTAAAGTACCATTACCCATAGCATTTTTAATTTCAACATACTTACCTATTCTATCATAAAAGTAATCTTGTTGATTCTGATCAAATTTTTCATAACCAGTAGAACGAAGTGATCCAACTTTGTCATACATGTCATTATTAAACTTATTAGACTTTTCAGCGTTTTTTTGTTGTTTATTATACCTATCTATAGTACTTTCTTTAGGTACAATAGCTAAATTAGCTGCTACATCTTTATTTGCTTGCTCAACCATGCTATTGGCATTGAACATAGTATTTGTTATTTGTTGTGGATTTCTATAACTCATTTATTTTTTTTTAAAGACCTACTATGCTTAAACCTGCTTTCCACATGTTGCCATTAGCAGCCAATCTATTCATACCTGCTTGATACTCTTGATCTTCCATGTTTTGCTGTCTTTGTGTTTGTTGATCTAATAAGTTAGAAGTTCTATCTAGTTTTTGTAATTCTCTAGTTTCTTGATTATTAAAAGCAATATTTCTACCTTCAGCTTTCATTCTTGAAACTGTAGCAGCTCCATCAGCAGCTAGCTTTTGATTATTAACTTCTTGTTTTTCTAAACTTTGTGATATACCTCTTTTTGATTGTAAAGCAGCTTGAGCTAAGGCAGTTGCTCCACCAGCACCTGCTCCAGTAGCAACCATAGCATCTAAAGTATTGGCTAAAGCTATATCAGCTTCTTCTGCTTGAAACTCTGAAGCTTGAGTAGCTACGCCTAAATTAGCATATTCATTTTGCATTTGATCATACGGATTTATGATCTCTTGCCTATTTGCTTCTAAATTACTTAATTGATCTTGGAGTATAGCTGCCTTAGCTGCAGCTTCTCTTTTTTCATTACCTGCAATTTCTTGCGCCATCTTAGCTTGCTTTTGCGCGTTTCTAGCACCACTTATTTTACTCATGTTATATCTGTTTATTTACTAAATGAAAGTTTTTATCATGGTTTGTAAAACCTAATTTTTTAATTTGTTTATAAAGTTCATGTTATCACCAAGAAACATTAAATATTTGTAACCTTGAGATTTACAAACATATTCACATCCTTTTATTAATAAGTTAAGAACTTCTTCTCTATTTTCTTTATAATTTTTATCAGATAATGGCCAGCCTAGCCAAACTAATTTAGAATTTGAAGTGTACATGAATATACTAGCTACAGGCTTTTCATCCACTTCTACTATTAATCCTCCAGTACCATTGTTAGGTAAAAAATCTTTTGCTGGTATTTCTTCCCAACCCCAGTCTTTCCACCAAGAAGACATAGTGTCCCAGTCTTTTTCTGTAATTTTACGTATTTGCATTTAATTTAATTTAATTTGACGAAACAACAAACTCTGAAGCAGCTGCCCATAGTTCTTTAGGACCACCTGGTTGAGTGTTGTTATCTGTTTCTATAGTTACCGTAGCAAAATAACCTTTAATACCTGTCATTGAGTTTCCAAAAATAACTTCACCTGCTCTAGCTGCTGACTCAGAAATAAGATTAGCTACGTATCTATTTTCTTTCCTGTTAAACCCGGCTCTTAATAATGGAGGGTTTGAAGCACTTGCATTTAATCCAGTTCTTCCAAGCCCATCATATGCGCCTTCTTCATAGCTAAGTACGGATAAAGATGTGGTAGAACTTGTTGTTTTATCTTGATTTTGTACAAAAGGTGGAACACTAGATATTGGATTAGGATCAAACCCTTCAAAACCAGATACAAACGATGTAACTTCCCAGCCATTACTACCTTGATAAGATATAGTTTTAAAATTCTTCATAACTGAAGAGTTAGGGTTGAATACAAAAGTAACGTTAGCAGGTAGTTGAGTGTTGTAAAATTTACCTCTATTGTTAGCTACTGTGTTGTCGTAATGTAAATATAGCTGCTCTTTATTTAGTGAATAAAATTTATTTTTTAAACTACCCATAAAAGTAGGTTTGAAAGTCATAAAGCTAACCCAGCCATTAATTTTTCATCAAAAGTTATAGTTTTAAAACCATCACTAGTTATTATTGGCGGCTTTTGCTGTAAAGAAACAACGTAATTTTTATTATGTATATCAAAACCTCCAATTACTCTACCAGAAGCTTTATTAAAAAATCTTAATAAAGTATCTACGGTTAGTGGAATTGCTGGTATTAACGCTGAAAAATAAATTTCAGTGTATAAACCTACTATTTTAACATCTACAATATAGCCAGGAACCACGGAGTAAGAATTTCCAGCATCTGTGCTTAATGAAAATCCCATACCTATAACTATCTCGCCTGTTAAAGTGCTTGATATTGCTTTTATTATTATACTAGTTCCATCAGTTGAAAAACCTAATTTACCATCAACATTATTGGTTACAGGTTGTTCATTTATTAAAGCTAATTCATCTCTAAAAAAATCTTGCATACCATAAGCGCTTATTTCGGTAAGACCATCATTAGATAGTCTCATTATAGAATTTCTATTTCTATCAGAAAAATATTTTCTATAACCATAGTAAGCAAACGATTCTGGGTTTGTGCTAATACCATACTCACCTTTGTAAGGCACTATTTGACCTATAACTTTTGCTCCAGACTGCGTTTGAGTACCACCTTCGGCTGTATATATAGTATCTTTATCTATTAAGGCTCTACTTACTTTGTTCTCTTGAAAAACTAACAAGTTAGTATCTTCAGCGTGAGTATATTGTATAGATCCATTAACTGGATCTGCAGATCTAGTTATAGTATCAGCTACAGAAAAAACATTAGTTTGGTTTATTCCAGTTCTACTATTATATATACCTGAGTAGATTAAAGAATTAAATCTATGTTGTTGTAAAGGTTCTGGATCATCTAAATAAGCTCTAGCACCATAATCAGTTGATGTATTGTTAAAACCTCCTCTTATTCTAGCTTCTTCAACAAACCAATTTATATTCCAAGGTGTTGAAGTAAAAGAATTATTACCAGTTGAATCATCTATACCTAAAAATCTTACTTGTTTTCCATTTCTTAAAAAACCTGGATAAGCAGTTCCAGGGTAAAATTCTCCATAAGGTTGAACACCCGCGGAGCCTAATGGACTTGGGAACGTAGGTTGTGGCGTTCCAGATCCAATAATATTTGCAAGCCCACTAGCGCCAGCTAGCTTTACCTGAGGAGGCTGTTGTGCCCCATCTTGTGATGTTACTTTTTTTAGTAAATAAGAATTAAAAAAATCTACTTCTATAATTGCTGCCATAATATATTATCACTTGTTTTTTAGCTATTGTTACCCTATAGCATCGTTAAGTTCTGATATTAAACCAGATGTAGAAGTTTCCCAGTATATATCTATTAGAGATTCTAATGGCTTTACTTCTAATATTCCAACACAAGGCTCGTTAGAAAATACCTCATCACCTGCTCCAGATAACGAAGCTAAATTACTCAAAAATGAATTTGAGCCTGAATCTGCCTCAGCTTCGCTATCTTCATATACTCCAAATATTCTACTATCAGAATCATTGCCTATAAAATTATTTTGAGTGTTTAGTTTTGCCACAGTAGGATTACTATTGGGATTGTATATTCCTCTAGCCTCTGTTTTTCTATTTATTTCTTCTACAGCCGTAGATGCTATTTCATATTCTGCTTTTACATAAAGCCATTTTCTATATGTTCCTGGGCATGGATCTCCAAATTGAGCATCGTTAGCTATAAAGGTTTTAGAATTAAATCCTAATAGAATTGTCTCCATGACTGATTTACTAGATACTGAGTGGCAATTTTGTTTAATAGCAAAATTACCACAATTGTTATTAGGAGAATTGCTACCATCCCCTCGTACAGTACCACCTGTAGGTCTGCCATAACTTGCAAATAATATTTTTGTAAAAACGCCTCCGGGAGGACATTGCATTGTTCCAGGGAACTCAAACCCGTTATTGTTGTGTGATTGTATTAGCTGTAAACATACTGTTCCAGTCTCTGGTGTTGCTGTTTGATTTCTTGGATTATTTGTATCTATACCCATATCAGTTACTTTAGCTATGGTTTCAACAGTTACAAATTCAGTGCCGAGGTTGTATTGAACGCTGTTGTAAGGTTGTAATGTGTCACCTAAAGATTGTGAAGCTCCAGGCACTTCAGGTTGTTGGCCAGTTCTAATTCCAACAAATAAATTAGGATTTGCAACTCTTGGGTATAAAATAGAATCACTAGAGGGAAAATTTGTTTGCTCAGGTTGAACTTCTTGCAGATCTGGCGGAATTTTATTTATATTATCACTTATCAATGTAATATAACTAGTAGAAGAAGAACTAGCAGCTTTTGTTCTATCTCTATAACTTCTAGGCTCTCCACTTAATATATTAGGAACATAAACATTGTAATAGTCTTGCTGAGTTTGTTTTACAACAACTTTGTAAGAATACCAACCAAGAGGGTTAGCTTCTGTAAATAAAGTAACGTTAGCGTTAATACCAGGAGATAAATCATGCTCACCTTGTATTGTTATTGTTTTAGCGCTTTGTGAGAAACTTAATATAATTGAAGTATAAGCGCCATTGATACTAACTCCAGAAACTGTAGAACCAAGAGCTATAAAATCATTCCAAGATTGTAAAGTATATATAGTGTTAACTCCATCTGAAACAAAAGAAACAGCCACTAAATTTCTTTTCCCACTATCATATAAGCCAGGATATCCATCTGCGTATGTTACTGTTTCTGGTATCTTGCTGTTAAAACAAATTTTCATAGAATTTCCAAACCAATAAAAAGGATTATCTTCTGTATAAGGGGCATAAACTGTAGATCCTTTAAATGTTGTACCATTATGAACTATAGTATTGTTTCCAATACTAGACTGTATTACGTCAGATTGTCTTCCATATCTATCAGAAAGTATTAAACCAACTTGATATGTTCTGTTTTGTTTTAATGTTGCAGTAGGATACTCTACATTAGAACCAGCACCTACAAGAACTGTAGCACTATTTAAATTTAAAGCAGTTAATATAAAAGTCAAAGTACCAGTAGAGCCTGGTAAACCTGAAGTGTTAAAAGTAATTTCATCGCCAATAGAGTAACCACTACCTCCACTTAAACAAACTATTACATTGTCTGATTTTTCTGAAGTTATTATTTCAAAAGTTGCAGTTTGATTACTACTAGATATTGGAATTGGACCCTGAGCGTCATATGGGTAATTAATATCAGTACTAGGAGCATATGTACCTAATATTATAGACCCACTAACAGAGGCAGAGCCAGCGCTACTTTTATTACTTACAGCAACTCCAAAGTCTAAAGTTAATGGTGGAGTATGTTTGTCATAGAAATTACCATATATAACTCTGTTTCCAGAAGACGACTGAGACTTAGCTCTTACTGGTATTTTATCATAAACTCTTGTTGTTTCTCTTTCTGGAAGAACTTTTGTTGGTCTTCTTGATTGATATTCATAAGTGTAGACATAACTTGAATTAGAAGATATAGAGGTGTCGGTAACAGATATTGTTTCTAAAACTTTAAAAGCTAACCCGTTTGACTCCTTATAAAGAATATCTATTTCTTTTACTTTTAAAGCAGTGTCTAATTGATTTACGCGGTAAGGAGTTTCTATATTCAAAGTAACGTTTGTAACTTTATTTTCAAAAAACTGAACTATAGTACTTCTAGACATTGCCACTTCTTGACTTTGCTTGACTCCAGCTGATTCGCCAACGGGTACTGAAAGTACGTATCCATCTTGCTTAGGTATAAATGCAGGCTGAGTAAATGGAGATATTAAAGAGTATTCGCCATCATCAAACTTAAACCTATATGCAAATCTAACAAACCTGTCTGTTAAAAACTCTTTATCACCAGGCCAATTAGAGTCATAATTTGGATTTTTATAATGAAACATAAAGGCAATTTGTGATGAAGAATTGTTTGGAAAAAATCCTGATCTAGGTGGTATATCTTTATTTAAAGTTATTATAGCATCTCCAGTAGTATTTGAAATTACAACTGAATCAACATACACGTCAGTGATAAAACTTCCACAAGTAACTTCCATGCCTGGCTCTATTATACTAGCGTCTTGACCTGTTATATTAGCTTGTAATACTCTAATTTTACTTGTAGGTTCGTTAGCAACAAGAAGAGAATTAGTTACTGGTATACCATATGCTGTAAATGAAGGTGGTAAATACTCACTAACAGTGTCAAGCATCGAAGTTGAAGTATAAGTTATTGATCTCCATGTAATGTTGATAATAGGAGATATAGGATTTCTTCTATCAACAGAAGTAAAATCAAAAGTTTCTAAAAGAGCTTGATTGCTTGAATTAATTTTTTAATTCTAACTTGAATATTTTTATCTAAACCCACAAAAGACAAGTACATGCCTTCTGTTAAATTAGCGGTTGATCCTATTAAAATATTTGATGTTATTTTGCCAACACCGTTTATTGTTTTAGTTAGTTTAGGCGTTTTATATGGGTAATATTTAGCTACTGATATTTGATCTTCTGTAGTGTAGTAACTTGAATCTGAAGCAGCTGTTTTTACATTTATTTTTCTAGGTTGATTTCTATCATCCGTCCAAAATAATAAATCTTCTATAAGACTTATTCCTAAAATAAGATGAGTAGTAGAGAAATTTAAAAATATTCCTTTTACTAATATATCATAAGTGTCTAATAAAGTATTGTATGAAACAATATAGCAAGTAGAACCTCCTGGAGCTTGTCTCGAGAGTTGATCACTAGTAGTATCACTGTAGTTTGTTAAAAAAACTATAATTCTGTCATTAGATATATCCATGTACTTACCTATAGCCGTAAGGCCGCTAATAGTACTTAACCCAAAGTTTGTTTTTAATAAATTACCTAAAACATTTTCTAAAGCACCAACGTCTTCGCCTTCTGATCTACTTACACTTACATTTTGAGCATTTCTATATTCGCCATTAGACAATAGTCTATCGTCTAAGTCTTTATTCATTCTAGACTTAATAAAAGTGTTTTGTACTTTAGCCATTTAATTAATGTTTAATTTGTTTAGATTTACCCCTCATAACTTGAACTATTTCAGTAAGTTTTATGTTTGATAATCTTATTTTAGCATTTCTTAATTTAGATGATCTATCTCTTTTGTATCTTTGAACTATGTACTCCTGAGTGTTAGCTTTTGAAGATAATATAGAATAGTTTATATGAGCATATAATGCGTCCTCGGCCATCTTAGGCACTTTAGAATTCATATCATAAGCTAAACCGTCTGATATATATTGTAAAACTATAATCTTACCTACTAAGTTGCTAGAAAATGAAAAAGTACCTAGCCTTTGGTTTATACTAAACCAACCGTTTATTTGAGAGTATTGAGGTTCTAATCCATATCTTTGACCAAAATTCAATTTCCACCAATCATGACTGTAAACATTTACATTTTGCCTATCAATTTCACCTGTAACCTGACCTAGGTTTTGCTTAGACCATCTGTCTTCAACAAGGGATTGTTCTGCTAAGTTATTATCTCCTAAACCGTTTTGTGTTGGCACACCGAAAGCATCTTGTATAGGAAGCTCAGTTGGGTTAGAGGTTAAGTTATTTACTGGATATATTGGGTGTTGAACTCCACCCAAATCAACCCAATAACAAGCTACGTAATTGACGTATCCTTGAGGTATTGGAACTCCTAAGCTAGGTGGTATTGTTAATTCTTGTGAGTTAACTGATTTTAAAGTATCATAACTAAATTCTTGTAAACCTCTTTTAGCATGGAATATAACGTCAGATCTTTTTACTCTAGGTATTAATTTGTCTACACCTACGTAAGCCACCATAAAGTTATTTACTACATCTGTTAAGCTGACATATTCGTAACTACCGTAATTAGCATTTATAGCAGGTTTTTTAAGCTGCACATACACTAATGATCCTACTACAAAAGTGCCTCTTAATGTTATTATGTTGTTTATAGGGTCAGATACATATGATTGACTCTCAGCTTGAGCTACATATCCAGTAAAGCCTGGAGAAGTGTTTATGTATATAATGTAATTAGACGCTGTACTAACTTGAACACCTGTGCTATTAAAAGCACTAAAAACATTAGTGTTAAACGTGCAATTAAAAGTTTGATTTCCCGTAGTTGTTAAAGCAGGAAAATCTTGTTGACCTGAGTAATACTGCGAGTTAGTTTCTGTTATTAGTCCCATTTATTATCTTTTTTATTAGCTTCATCACTAGCTAGCTGTTGACCTGCTGCTTGCATTATTTGAGGATCTCTTATTATTACTCCAGTGTATTTTAATATCTCTAATACAACTTGTGGTTGATTGCTTTCGTCTATTTCGAATTGAACAGAGTTTACTGAATCGTAAACGTATTGACCAACACCACCTATTGTGAAAGCCCAAACAGGATCAACTGGCTTTCTAATATAGTTAAAAGTAACGTCTGTAGTTAAAGGTGTTGATACTTTTGGAAACACTGTTAATTTATCATCTTTATACTGAGCTATAGGAAAATTAGTTGTAGGTTGTGTTAAAGGAGATAATATTTGTTTTCTGTAGTCTCTTGAACTTATTATCTCTATTGCCGGTGAATTTAATCCTCTATTGTAAATAGCTGAACCAAATCTATGTAGGTCTGTTGGCTGAGTGTATATGTTGTCTGTAACAGCAGAGGCATTGTCATTTTTTTCAAATATTTGAAAATCCTCTCTCATGTGGTCAATCCTAGAAGCGAATTCCACATCTGTTTTTGGCATACGTAATAATTGATTATAATCTTCAAAAAACTTTTCAAAGATTTCTAATTGAACTTGTGCAGCTACTTTGCCAAACTCATCTGGAGTTAAATAACCACGTTGTTCTTTGTTTAGTATAGTCAATACTGTAGTGTATACAGTGTTTACGTTTAATTTAGCCATTTTAATTTTTTAAAAAAAAAAGGTGGCGATTAAACCACCTTTAATTATAATCACTTGTTATTTATTTTTTTCTCAATAGATTTATAAACATCAAGACCTTCGTCCGTTTTAAACCACGCAGCTAGTGCTGAATATGGGTTTTCATCAAAAGGTACTGTTATTAACTTACGACCTGTGCTTGACCAAGTAAAGGTTCTTTGATCGTCAGATATATTTATAATTCCATTTTCTCTTGCTTTAATAGCAAAGTTTCTTAATTGTACATTATCGTCATTAGCTAATTCTATAAATAAAGTTGGATTTCTTCTAGCAAATACTAAAAGATCTCTTTTTAGTTCTTTAGAACTCATTGAGTTCACACTAGAGCCTAGTTCAACTCTTAATATAGCTTCTGCCATTTCAATATCCATTTGTAAAGCTGCATTCATAGCTAAAACTTCAAGTTCTAAATCTGCAACTTCATCTTTAGCAACTTCAGTTCTGTCAAACTCTGTAAATATTAATTGAAAATGCGGATGATGATTTAAAAACTCTTGTAAATTTCTTTTTTCTTTTCCAACAAATAAATGTCCTTTTTCAAAAACTATATGCTTCATAGTCACTGGACCATTTTGTTCATCTACAAAAATACTTTT
>FUIF01009541.1_pt1 | contig 11997 bp, 19 predicted proteins | sample 1003461 | NCBI WGS metagenome assembly FUIF01 (sample SAMEA80401918, study PRJEB19352) | marine metagenome | reverse complement strand
CGCTACCTTAGGACCGTTATAGTTAGCGTTGCGATCATTCAACAGTCTCGTCAGCATGGAATCCAAGAAGCTGCTCACAATCGCTCAAACAGCAGAGCTGTTAAACTGCTCTACTGGTTTTGTTCGTAAACGTATTGCGCTCACTGAGTCACACCAGGATGGTGGTTGGCCTAAAAGCACTTACGTAAACCTGCAACCCAAAGGTGCAAAATCTCTGTTCCGCATCAACAAAGATGCTCTTGAAGAGTATCTGAAAGGGCAGGAAGAGCAAGCTACAGTAGTGTGTCCGATGAAATGATTAGGTAGATGGCTCCTTCTTTTATGAATGAAATACTCCAACAGCAGCCCACGGCTCCTACGGAGGAAATTGTTAAAGAAGAAGTTGTCGTAATCAAAGAGGCCAACACCGATAATCTGATTTTTCAGATGGTCGAATTGGCCTCTTATTTATATCATCTAAACCTTCAGGCACATTTAATTCACCTCAACCTAGAAGCGCCTTACTTCTTGGCTGTTCATAATTTTTAAAAAACAATACCAACAACACACTGACGATTTTGACACACTTGCAGAGTTAGTCCGCAGCATGGATTATCTCATGCCTATGTGTCAAAAAGGACTGCTTGGACAGTGTAAAAACTTCAAGATGACTAAGACTTACGACGCTGACGAAAGTTTAGTTCTATACGTCAAGAATTTAGAAAGAGGTGGCTTTATGGCTAAAGATGTTTATGAAGCTGCTCAAAAAGTTGGCGCACCTGACGTCGAAAATCATTTAGCTGACATCGTTGGCAACTTGTTTAAGGGAGCGTGGATGCTTAAAAGCACCTTACGCGGCGGGAACCCAACCGCCTCCAAATGATACGTAAAGTCCGCTAGGCGGATCTACTCGATAACCAAAGACTCCTGAAGCTGGTACTGCAGGAAATGCTCCGCTAATTACAGCGATATCTAAACCTGAGGCCACCAAAGCTCCTAAAGCTCCAGAAGCGGTAACTGCTCCTAAAGCTCCAGAAGCGGTGACTGCTCCAAAAGCACCGGAAGCGACCACAGCGCTGTTGGCGACGAGAGCGCCGGATGCAATAGTGACAGTTGCAGAAGCAGCGACGTCTGCAAAAGCGGCACCCACTTTCTGCCAAGAGCTACCATTCCAAACTGATAAGTAATAAGCGGATGAGGATGAGTCTACCCACGTCTCACCTGTGGAATTACCTGTTTCACCAGCTGGCGAGGAATTAGGAGCATTAGTTCCGTAATGTGTTCCAGTTACTTTCCTGATGTCGCCTGCTGAATCTTTGAAATAGAGTCCGTTATCAGCTGCACCAAAATTGATTGCAAGTTCACCAGCCTGAACTGTTGTATCTAAAGGTCGGTCTGATGCGTTACCGGACCTTTTGGAAAGAAGAGTAACCGGAGTGGTTGTCATTAGTAAGTTCCTCCATTAATGGCTGGTCTGAACAAAGGAGGTAATCCTGATCCGCTCAGATACTCGCCACCATCATAAATAATTGATGGTGCAGTACCACTTGTAATTCCATCGATGTATATCCCCCCGTCAATGACTGGTCTCTCGTCAGGAGGTACTGGCTGCAGAGGGTTAAACTCGTCGATATCAAACATGATGAAACCACTCGGAACTAACCGAGTAGTTACACCTGAGGCCAACGTGTCAAAGTTCATGACCTTGACCATTGTCGGGTTCATGTCCGAATAGAGGACGTGATTAGGAACGGTACTCTTGGCAGGTGAATAAGTTTCCCACCACTGCAGTGCTTCTGTCGACTGGAGGAACGCAGTCTGTTTTGCAAGCTGGCGATCAAAATATTCTCTGTATCGATCATCTAAGGGTTCGTCTGACGGTTGTGCTAGGAACGGTGCAAGGTATTTGTAGTTGGGGAATCTGTTCTGCATATCCCACCACGATGCGTAAATGTGTTTACAAAACCGTGGCTGGAAAAACAAAACATTTGGATCTGAGTAAGAAGAACCAGCGTTGTCTTTGTAATTAGTTATGTCTAAAAGTTGCTTTGTATATATGAAACCAAAATCTCTCGCAAAACCTGGAAAGTCTCTCGTGTTTACTGGTCGTTCTCCCCCGTAAGTCTCGTTACCTGGGTCATAGATACCAGGTTTTAAATCTTGCGTGGGCGTAAAGGGATAGTTTCTTTTCTGAGCGTATTTGTATAAGTTAAAATCTTCTCTCCCTAGGTAGTCTGGGCAGTTGCATCCAAACCTCATAGCGGAAGAAAGAAATTCTCCGACTACCGGTACTGAGTTAGCAGGAACAACAAAACTCTCGTCTTCAACCGTCGTCCAACTGGTATCCGCAGTCATAGACAGAAACAGTGTGTCCTGAGTTGCAGCTTCTTGAGGTACAGCGGGTCCTCCGGCCTTAGTTCCGACTGCTACGACTGTATAGTTGCTGTATGTAGTTTTAGGTGTGCCGTCTGCCTGAAAACGGTCAGAAACTACTTCTCCCGTCATCAAAGAAACGGGTGCTCCAAAATTACTTGTGAGTTCTACACCGATAATTTTGTTAGCAACGTCATAATCAAAAACACTTTTGACAGCTAAACCTAAGTCAAGAAGGTTCAGGCTGTCACGAGGTTTAATAACTGTCATACGCATACCCATGTCCTGTTCGGACGATGGATACATGTACATCAGACCTGGGATCTCTGTGCCGCCAGAACCTGCTTGCCCGTTCATTGCGTATCTGAACGTGTAGTTCAGACCCACAAGGGCTTGGTTCGTGTACATATAAAGTTCATACCCTCTTCGCCATCTCGACCACATCGACGAGTAGCTGTAATCGAAGAGGAGACTAAAATCTTTTAGCTGTTGGTCAGGTCTAAATTTTTGATGCCAAGGCATCGACCTGTTAAGAGCTGAGGCCGAAGTAGCTCCAGGAACTTTATTGAAGGAAAAACTAGATTTTTTTGGCGAGTGGTTGTCCCACCCGAAGTAATCAGAACCCTTTTTCCTTTTAGACACGAATCAATAGAAGCCGCCTTGTGCGAAAATATCAATACCTGATGCACTCATTCCGCCAGAAACAGCGATGCCTGGTGCAGGGATCTGACCGACGCAGAGGATATAACCTTTCTCAAGGTAAAGTGCTTCCGAAGCACCAAGTTCAATAGGACGTGTCTGGTTCGTAAAACCAACACCAGGAGTCGGCGCAATAACCTTAGGAAGTTCGACTCGTTGAATTAAACCAAATGTGCTTCCAGAGAGACCGACAGTGAATGCAGCGATCTGAAGAGGAACTGCCGTTGAGGGAGCTGACTGGTTAGGTGCATAGACATAAACACCAAAAGAGGCAGCACGAGTGCCGCTGTCGTCAGGATAAGCCTCTTTAGAAGTAACAAAAAGATCTTCAATTACCGCTCCGTCTTCAGACGGGAGGTCGCCCACACGGACGAGTTGTACAAGGTTGGAAAAATTAGGATTAACTACGTCGACAACAGGTGTCGTGCTGTTAAGTCGAGCACCCCGAAAAAAGGGGCGATCAACCATCATGGGCTGTTTATTGGTGGATGTACTAGCCAAAGCCCTTAGCTCACGATCACTGAGTTAATCTTAGCAGTCAATCTTATCGAGTTTATTCTTTAACTTACTGGCGATAAAAATCTTCCCTTCGAATCGGTCGAACTGCATCCATGTACGAAGCAATAGCGTCAAGGTTCAGTTCTGGGTCATCTTGAACAGCCTTTCCGATCATTTTTCCTCTAATTTTTTCTTGAGGAGTTTTTGCCATCAGCATCCTGCTCCTCTGCTGGATCTAGAGTGTATCCAGCTTGTCTGAGAAGGTTTCGAGAGAGTTTGGATCCTCGTAACGTGTTGGACCTGTAAGCTGATTTTGGAAAGAACGTCTGCGTGGTTTGTCCTGGAAAGCTCGGACTACGTCGTCCACACCTGAAATTACATTCGACGCCAAGCTTATGTACTTGGTGATTTCTTCGATACCCATCAGTTCATACCTCCCATACGTCCGGCCATACGCATCGCCATCTGTTGACCGAGGAACTGGTCAGGACGCTGAAGGTTGCCGTACTCAATCGGAGCTGCTGCTGCAATCAGTTCGTTGTTTTTCTGAATCGCAGCGGCTGCTTCCAGATCATTATTGAAATCCCCCGTGTACATCTGAGACGCAGCTGCATTGGCTTGACCTAATGCATTTGCTTCGTTGTTTGTACCCAGAGAGGATCCGTAAGTCTGGCTTGTGACTGACTGGCTCTGCTGATTCATTTCAGGTGAAACCAACTGACCTTCACGGTTAATTAGACCCTGACGAAGCATATTTTCGTAAGCCATTTGAGGATTGGCTCTAGCAAATGCTTCTAAGTTTCCAGCCATCTCTTCATTTGCCGCTGTTGACTTAATCGCGTCAACGACGTCACTGAAACTACCACCTTGTTGCAGGGACCGAACAAAAGCAGCTCGATCAGCGTAGTAATCACCGATGTTTGAATATTGTTCAGGTGATTTAGGAGCCATAGCACGCACAACCTGAGCAGAAACAGGATCTGATTGTTGAATGGCCGTGATCTTATTCTCGATGTCAGTGGCGAGGGCACCTGACTCTTCAGGTGTCAGTGTTGTAGGTTCGACAAGACCATCACCTGGGGGAAGTGCTCCACCGCCTCCCATGTAATCACCTGCGTCAGGAGCCTGATTGGGGTGGTCCGTACATTTTCTCCCGTCGGAGGCATTCCACCTTCAGGAGCAGCAGCATTATTAATACGATTACGAAGAATTTCTCCGATGCCCACGGCTAATCCACCGGCTCCTACAAGCCCTACGTTTCGTGCTTGACGAGGATCCATGGTGAATTCAATATCATTCAGATCCACCATCTGCACACCTTGAGGACGGAAGGGGGTCCTGTTGTGCTCGCATGCGGGCGATGTCATTAGAAGTCAACCCTCCGCCGGGTGATCTTACTAATGCACTGGGGTCAAACTCTGTAACTATGCCTTCTGCAGGTCTTCGACCACCCATACCAGGAGCGGTCATAGGGTCAAACTCGCTCATAACTTCACGATTTGACCGGAAATCGAGAGGGAGTTCTCCTTGACCAGGAGAAACTTCAACTTCGGTTTCACGAACAACTGCCCGACGAGGAGTACTCGGATAAGAACCTTCCATCATCCGGCCACCGATTTTTGTACCGGGTTCGGTGACTTTTCCGGTTCGAGAAAACATCGTGCCGGGAGCTACTGAACCCTGTGGGTTCCGCATGCCACGGATTGCTGGTTGGAAGATGTAATCAGCAGAAGTTGACTCACGCGGTCCTTGCATCGGACCAATCTCACGGCGGAGTTGCTGAAGTCGACGAATTGCAGGGGAACCCGCAGGCACAGGGAACTCGGGCTCGGGTGCAGCGCCTAGATCTGCACGAGTTGGAACTGAGCGCTGGCCCATGGTGAGGCCACCTGATTCCTTAACTTTTCTACCAATCTCAGTAGGAGAAGTAGCACGCTGGGTTGACTCAACACGTTGTCGAATAAACCTAGCTTCATCAGGAGAAAGTCCACCTCCTTGTAGCAGTCTTCGACCAATCTCAGTTTCTTCTCCTCCAAGCATTCTCCCAAGCATGATGCTTGCTTGGCGAACCATATCTGCACTACGTTCAGCTCTAGACACAGTTAAGTAAGCGCTTTTCTAGAATAAGTTTAGCGCCAATTGTCTCTAAAATAAATTCTGTCAGAGCGTGATACATCAGGAGGACCAGGGATAGCCTGGATAAACTCACCGCCTGAACGCTCGAAACGATAACGAGAGGCCACAGGGTCTCGATAGTTTGGAACGTAAAGCATATGTGCTAAACGATCGCATTCATATAAGTAGTTCTCGCGCCATACGCGAGCGGTTTCACGTTTGTCCTGAATGTTGATCGAACGCGAAACGTCACCAAGGATCGTTTCCTGACGGCTTGTGGCTTTACCTGTTGCTAACTCGGTAAGACGCTCAGCCTCTTCACAACGTTCTATTTGTTGTACGATCTTGTCGTTGTAGTATTCACTTGGAATGCTGTTACACGCTTCTACAAGTCTCGCGTAATCTCCCGCAGGTACAGTAGCGATGTTATAAGCAAGATGATAAGCAACACGACTGAAATTGTAGTCATCTAGTTTGTAACCAAATACTTGAGCTGGGTTACGTGTGATCTGGTTGATCGCAGCGTAAATAACCTCACGCTTTGAAGCGTCGGTCGTCGTGGCGTTGAAAGTTACACCCTGCTGAGCCAGATAACTCTGGATCTGCTCTAGTTCGTTTTGGGTTAACTGCGCCACGGTTTATAAAACATATATGTTTTTATTCTACAAACACATCTCCAGTAGCAAAAACTTCATCCCAATCAATCCGCTTTACGGCTTTAAGTTGATCCAGTTTGGTGAATTTTTCACCTGGAAGACCTTGTTTAAGGTCAATAATTTCTTTTGCAGTTTTAATACCAACGCCTGGAAGCACCTGAGTTAACCCCTCAGCAGTCAAGGTGTTGAGGTTGATTCGGTTGTCAGTAGGGACCGTGGGGTTTGGTACAACGACCTTCTTCTCAGACTTCGGTTGAGAAACTTTTCTTACGTCCACGGCGTGAAAGCCCTTGATTGACGCCCTCGTCAGAACCTTTATCTTCTTCGGGAGGGTCGTTGACTTGATCTTTATGTGCAAAAACAACTTTCCCTGATGTGTCAGAGCGAACCATGTAGTACTCACCGTCGTCATGAATTGACAGGACTGTGATTTTAATACCACTGGGTGTGTAGATTTTGCTGGTCATAACAATCACTATACGAGCAGTAGCTTATACCAGAAAGGATTAAAATAGTTGAAGATCAGCTAAATAAATGGAACCGAGACGTCTGGCAGGAAAATTTCTTAACTTTCTGCCCTTTGCAGGAGATATTTATGGTGCTGCAATGGAACTTACAGACCCTAACGAACCGAATCTCGGTCAACGTATTAAAAACGCTGGTCTCGTTACTACCGGAGAATTAGGCGCTTCGGTGGCAACCGGTGGTCTCGACTTCATCCCTGACTTGGCTGAGTTCGCCACTGCCATGGGTTTTGAAGCACCTGCTGGTCCTCTCAGGAAATTTCAAAAATCTGCACCTTTGTTTAACCCAGAGCATTATTTGAGATTAGCTTCATACGGTTTTAGGCATGAACCAACTGAAGCACGCCTTAGAGATGCAGCTGAAGAGTTCCGAAAACCCTACGAAGATCAAAGTCTGGGCGCACGAATCACGCGCCAAGGTCCTGCCTTGGGTGGGCTGATGATGCCGATGCGTTAATTATCTTCGCCTGAGATGCCTGCGTCCCACAAAGGTCCGAAACGTTGATCTTTGACCTTTTCAAGATTCTCTAAAAATTTCATTCGCTTCTCCCAAGTATCTCCTCCTTCAGAACCTTTCTGAGGGTTTATGCATTTGGGGTCGTTAGCCTTATTGCAAACTAAACCGGCTAGGTCTCTCTCATTACCTTTCGCCCCCGTAGCCCAGTAGTGCTGTCCGTTTAGCCAACAAGCACCGCACTTTTCACACTCTTTTCTTTCAAGTGAAAGACTTGAAACCTCATCCATAGTGTTTAAAACTATGCCTGATGTAGGCTAGAACACCTATAAATATTTAACAGTGCTGATTATTAAATAAACTCAAAAAAAAGACCCCTCCCGAAGGAGAGGTCTGACCTCGTCCGTCCTAAGAGTATCAGGAAGGGGAGGTGCTGGTGTAGGTCGAAGACTCAACCAGACCGTCGGGTTGCAGAGCAACGTCCTGACGCTCGGGGGGTTCATCGGGGATGATCCAGCAGACTTCGCAGATTGCGAGAGCCTTGTCGTCACCAGACAGCTTGTTGGCTGCAGCGCGGGGATCATAGATACCAGAGCCTTGAGCCAGACCAGAAGCAGCAGCGCCGCCCAGGTCAGTCGTGGTGAACAGCTTCCACTGAGTCTCAGAACCCAGAGCAGCCAGGCTGCTGGAGTCAATGATGTTGGTGGAAGCAGTGCTGCCGTTAGCGATAGCGCTGTTGGAGCCGGTGAGGGTGACACCGAACTGACCAGAAACGACAGTGCCGTCGTCTTTCAGACCTTCGCCCACAGCGGGAACGAGGGTCAGCTCAGGGGTGGCGTCAGTACCGGCAACACCGGAGCTAACGAGGTCACCGCCGCTGAGACGCAGGGATGCGCGATAGACGTAAGCAGTAGCCGGAACCTTGATGCCATCGGTGATGTCTGCCCGGACGTCCTTGTGGAAGTCGGGAGAAGGAACGATGACGTCAGCGTTCAGGAAAGGCTGCTCAGCGCTGTTCTGACCAGAGCCATAAGGCTTGGTGTAGTAGCTCATCTGGTTAGACGTGCCCAGAGCTTGGTAGCTCATGTCCACGTAACCAACGGCCTGTTGCGCGATCCAGCCAGGCTGGAAAACAACACCGACAGGGCCGCCGACGGGCTGGTTGGTCAGATTAGTATCGACGCCATTGGCGTTTTGATACTGAATCGTCTTTTCTTCGTGCCAGTAACGAAGAACGTTGGTGTAGTTGCCAGGATAGATCTTGGCAACGTGAAGCTGGTTAGAGTTGATTGCCATTGTTAGTTACCTCCTCAAGCGTCGAAAGAGTAACCAACGGAAACGAAATCTGCGTTAAGCAGCTCGAATCCTGCATACAGCGACCAGATCATCTGAATGAAGCGACTGAAGTCGTCGTTGTTATTCAGAAGCACCTGGGCGTTGTTGCCACCGATGCCGACGCCGACGGATTGCGGGCCGAAGAAGATACCGATCGCAGCGTTGTAATCTGCGGTGGCACCAGCGATGGTAGCGTTTTGAGTCTGGGAAGGCATGTTGGTGGATTCGAAGAATCGCACGCCCTCGAAGACGAATCCCGTAGGCATAATAGGCTCACCAGCCACGAAGCTGGCTTGGCCGAAGCCCTGACCCATGTAGATAGCAGCGTTAGGCTGCATAGCTGACATGAGGGGATTGATTTGACCGTTACCGGGGTAGCGGGCCACCTCACGGAAGTCACTGTTCTGACGCAAGTGCATCAAGAAAGTGGGGTCACAAACGCAACGATAGAAGCCGTCCTGGTAGGTCGGGGTGTTGCGCTTACGCAGGGACTTCACCACGCGGAGGAGGTCGTCCTTAACGTCAAACTTGGCTTGCTCGGCGTTGGTGTAGGTCAGAGCACCGGTAGCCAGGTCACCAGGGAAGTAGTAACCACCCTGTGAGTCAGAAGACTGACCCTTGGAGACAGCTTTCAGGAGTTCGTTGATGAACACCCGATCGCGCCAACGACGATAGTCATCGAGCAGAGTCAGGCTGCCGATGGACTGGTGGAAGGTGGTCAGGTTGCCTGTATCGAGCAGCAGACGCTGCGCGGTGATCAGGGTTTCCCGAGCAATCTTGAAAGTAGAAGGCTGGGTGGGATCGTTCGGGTCTGCAGGTCCGGTGTACTCACGAAGAGTCACCAAAACCTTATCCTTCACGATGTTCCGGCTGTTGGCCGTACCGATCGTCTGCTCAGCAGTCCGCTCGCGGGACTCCTTAGAGCCGGGGTTTCCGAAGAACCGGTAACGGTCAAGCTGAACCGTCTGACCAGGCTGTTTAGAGAAGTCATGGACAACGACGGGCTCAGCCGCCATTTCCACGATGTAAGCCGGGTGAGGCCGATATAACTCGGCACCGAGAATCTTCGGAAAATCATTATCGATAAACATCGATAAGTTCCGTAGAAACTACTTTGTAATCATAAAGGAGATTTGTAAAAGTCAGTATATAAGTGTTGCGTTTTTAGCGTTAAATACCTTTTTGATTAGAGCTATTGACGCTTGAGCTAAACGTACGAATCATGCCTCGTACTCCTTCTCCAAGAACACCATAAGCAGCACCGTAATTAGGAACGTATGTAGATGCTCTACCTCGGTACATTCCCCTGATTACGTCGTTCATTGTTCCTGGAACATTTGATCTCTCGGCTGATGCAAAAGTCTGACAATATACCGGCGGCGCATACTCCCAGCTGCCTCTGCTTTGCCCTGATACGGCGGTGTTGTACAACATCGGATAACCCCCACGGGGGTACGTACCTGCACCTCCTGTAGATCCGCCATTAAAAGCGTCCTGACCAAAAGGAGTATTAAAGGGGTCGTAACCCTGTGAGGAAGGGTGTGCTCCATTCCAATACGTATAAGCTCCGATACTCTTCACTCCAGGAATCGGACCAAACGCTGTCTGAACTGTCGCGTTTGCAGTGCTAATCATCGCCTGACGGCGATAACCGTTGTAAACCGTTAGTACACCAGAAGCGTGCTGCTCGTAGTTGTCATAATTAGTCCAATAACCGCTGATCGTCGGAGGAACAGCTCGCCATTCCGTGCTCTGGTAAATAGGTAAGTTATATGGAGGTGCATTAAACGAATAAACAGCCGATCCACCCATCCCTGAGTGAACAGTGCAATAGGGGTAAACAGCTCCCTGTTGTCCCTCAGGAACAACGATCTGTAAATACGCGCCTGGGTTACCTTGAACTCCAGAAGTCGTTACTCCGTTTGTAAATTCAACACCACTTGCCCAAATGCCGTAGTCAGTTTCACTTAAACGAAACGGATGACTGCTTGTGCTTGTGTCTGATAAATCGAAAAATGTACGTGTTTCCCTGAATCAGAGTAAGACTTTTTTGAGACACACCGTCAATAGCAAATTTATTTCCGCCGTCGCTTACAACTGTGACTTCTAAAGTTTTTGTTTCTGGGTAAGAAGTAGTTTCGATTCCTAAATCAGCGGGAAATGCCTGAGGCGGTCCAGGAGTTACAACCCCAAAATTTGCACCTGGATCAGTCAACGCTACATAAGTCTGTTGTTCTCCGGATGCATAAACATATCCACTCGAAGTCAGAACATAAGTGTCGGTAAGATCTAAATCGTTAGAAGTTCTTTGAGGACCGGACTGTATCTGATGGTAAATATTTTTGTCGTAACGCCAGTTTGTTAAAGCAGCGTAAGTCATACTGTTTAGTCATTTCTTTCACTCTAAATCGGTTTATCATTTATAAAGACAGAGAGGATGAATGCTTGATAAGATCCTCGACGTCATCGTGATTGACTGTGACATCGCAGGAGGATCTGTGGCAGGCTCCGTCAGCGAATCCATCGTTCACCCAAAAAAGGTAAAGATATAGTTTTTCACTTCGCAAGAGCGCTTTGCGTAGGTTGGGCTCTTGCTGTTTTTGTATCTCCTGCAATCTCAGAAAGATTTCAGCTCAGTAAATCAGAGTCAGTAGCGATTGCTTTCATCGGCGGTTACTGCGGTATACGTCTAATGAGCACCGCTGAAAAAGTTCTCCATAAAAAACTCTCTAAAGAAACTAAAGAGTAATATTTTCATCAAACGACTCTGGTGCTTCCACGAGCTGCTGCTCTTCTACAGGTTCACGCACAGTTGCCCAAGCCGACTGCCTGACATGAGAAGATTTGCGTCGACCATCGTGACGACGACCATCTTTACGACGTGGCTCTCTGCGACGGGTCATAACTAAGGTCTTTTCCTAAGTGTAGGCAAAAAAAGACCCTGTCAGATGGCGTGACTGACAGGGTTGGTTCTCTTCCTTTTTAAAGCTAATCAGGAAGGTTCCATGAACAGGAGTTTGCTCCGTAAAGCTTCAGGTTGCATGGAGCTAAGGACGCGCCAGGCGTTCTCAGGTGAACGGCTCATCACTTCACCGAACTGTTCCCAGGACTGACCATTGGGAACGCCGCCTTGACCAGCTGCGCCTACAGGAGGAGCAGGCATGTCGTACTGCTGTTGGTAAGCAGCAGCGTTGGGGTCGTACTCCATCTCGTAGTCATCCCCGATATCAACAGGGACCACTTCGGTAAAGTAACGATCGGTGTAGTCGGCCAGGTGGTCGGGATCTGTCAGGATCTCTTCCATGCTGGCGGCGACGTCGAGCACCGTGTCGGTCTTCTGAGCTTGCTCAACGAGCATGTCCTC
>FUIF01012016.1_pt1 | contig 12009 bp, 7 predicted proteins | sample 1003461 | NCBI WGS metagenome assembly FUIF01 (sample SAMEA80401918, study PRJEB19352) | marine metagenome | reverse complement strand
GGTGACGTCTCCGTGGTCTACCAGGGTGACGTGATCTTGGGTCGTCTCGCCATGGGTGCTGACTACCTGAACCCTGCTTGTGCTGTTGAGCTGTTCGCTGGAACCGCCACTGCACCTGCTGCATTCTGATTTTTGTTTTATACTGGGGATCCTTCGGGGTCCCCTTTTTTTTATCTATATGGCTACTCCTACAACAGTTGATCTCGATACCGAACTATCCGCAGTTAATTCAATCTTGGGGAGTATCGGTCAGTCTCCCGTAACAAACCTGGATCACGACAATCCTGAAACTTCTTTCATCTTTAACATCTTACGTGAAACAAATGTAGATGTACAGTCAGAAGGTTGGGTGTATAATCTTGAGCTGAACTATGAGTTCGCTAAAGATACCAATGGCTACATTAACATTCCTAGCAACATCCTGCGGTTAGACCGTACCGACGACCATAAAAACAGAACAATGAACCTTGTACGTCGTAACGGACGACTGTACGACAAGGTCAAACACACCGATGTATTCACAGAAAACCAGCACCTTGATGTTACCTGGTTGTTTCCATTTGAAGAACTGCCTGTACCATTCCGTCGTTATATCGTCTACAAGGCGGCTGGACGTGCTGCTGCACAGTTGGTAGGTAACCCGGATTTGGTACGCCTTCTAGCCCTGCAGGAGACCCAGGCACGGGCTGTTTGTGTTGAATACGACTGTAACCAGGCTGAGCATTCTATGCTTGGTTTCCCAGACGAATCCGTTTACACTTCTTACTCACCGTTCCACGCACTTAGACGCTAATGGCAGGACTATCACAACGTGTACCTAATTATATCTTAGGTATTTCTGAACAACCTGATGAACTTAAACTGCCTGGTCAGGTTACTAACCTAGTCAACGCTGTGCCTGACATCTCGCGTGGTTGTCTCAAAAGACCAGGCAGTGCACTTATTGATGCTATCACACCGCTTACCGCTTCTGCTGGTAAGTGGTTTCATATCTATACTAACGAAGTCAACCAACACCCTGGGTTTATTGGACAGATCACCACAGATGGTAAGGTTAAGATCTGGAGAACCAGCGATGGTGTAGAGATTCCAGTTGACTACACAGGCATGTCGTCTGAAGAGGACCATGCTGACTACCTTGAGCACTCCGCTGCTGATGAGATTCAACCGCTGACTATTAACGAAACTACGTTTGTTTGTAGCCGTGGTAACTCTACTACGCCTCGTAACGTAGCTATGTTGACTGGTGCATCGGACAAATCACCAGCAGTAGTGCACGAAGCTTATATCGAGCTGAAGCAGATTGCATACGGCAAACAGTATGCGTTGGATATTTATGATCCTACTAACAACACTACAACTACATTTACTCGTGCAACTGCTATTGCAGCACGGGAAAATGTAACTACTCCTGGTAGTGGATATACTGATGATGGATCTTGTAGCCTTGCTGGCCGTGAGATTGTCAACGGCTCTGCTTCTGGTAAGACTAACCTTCGCTATGAGATGGAAGTACGCTGTACTCCTGTCCCGGAAGAAGGCGGAACCACTAACCCAGCTTACGATGACTCCTACCAAACCTATGCTAAGCTGCAGTTTGGTGGTGAAGGTTGGTCAACTGGTGACACCCACAGCCACACCTCAGAAAAAGGGTTAGGCACTACCGTTGAAGTTACAAAACACATCACTGTAACTACACGTGCTAACTTGGCACGGGTGCGTCCTGCTCCTACTGCGTCTACTGCTGACGAAAGCGTGACTGCAGATGGTATCCTTGGTGATCTAAAAGCTGCTATTGATGGTATCAGCGGTCATGGTATCACTGCTACCATTGTCGGTAACGGTATTCACCTCAAGCGTTCTTCTGCATTTAACGTATCTATCCTGAAGACCAGCTCATGAGCGTGGTCACCCAGGAGATCAACGATATTTCACGTTTGCCTAAAGCTTGCCGTAATGGGTATATCCTGAAAGTGGTCAACAGCGCATCTGATGCTGATGACTATTACTTGAAATTTAATAGTGACAATTTTGATCCAACTGCATCTGGAGATCAGTTTGGCGTAGGTGCTTGGGAAGAGACTGTGGCTCCTGATCTGGAGATTAAGTTTGACCCAGACACAATGCCAATCAAGATCCAACGTGAGCTGCCTGGCAACACGCATACTAACGGCAGGTTTCTTGTACGTAAGATTGACTGGATTGAAAGACAAGTTGGTGATGACATTACTAACCCTAAGCCGTCATTTGTTGGACAACCGATCAATAAGATTCTGTTCTTCCGTAACAGGCTTGTGTTGCTAAGCGAAGAAAACGTTATTGTTTCTCGTCAAAACGACTTCTTTAACTTCTTTGCTAAGACTGCGTTGACTGTGTCACCCGTTGACCCAGTTGACATCCAAGCTAGCTCGACCTATCCACACGTATTGTTCGATGGCATCGAGACAAACACTGGTCTAATCTTGTTCAGTTCTAACCAGCAATTTATGTTGACGACTGACTCCGATGCGTTCGGACCAGAAACAGCTAAGGTCAATAACCTATCGTCGTATAATTTTGACTCTAAAACTAATCCTGTTACCTTAGGTACAACTGTTGGTTTCCTGAATAACGCTGGCTCTAACTCTCGATTCTTTGAGATGGCTGATGCTAGACGTGAAGGTGAGCCTACTATCCTTGAGCAAAGCAAGCTTATCTCTAAGCTGCTGCCTGCTGATATTAGTATGGTTGCACCATCTAAAGAAAACAATATCGTGTTGTTTGGTGCAGAAGGATCTAACGAAGTGTGGGGTTACAGCTACTACAACACCACAGACAAGCGTATTCAGTCAGCCTGGTTTAGGTGGACCTTGTCAGGTACATTGGTTTTCCATTGCTTGCTAGAAGACGCTTATGTATATGTTACAAAAAATGGTAGTAACTACACGTTAGAAACGATTGACGTTAAACGTGATACTAATACTATTGAATCTACTGACGGTCTTCGTGTACACAGCGATTGCCACAAAGAGATTGCAACCAGTGATATGACCTATACGGCTAGCACTAACAAAACTACGTTTACCTTGCCTACTGGTATGAACAGTTCGCGGGATCTTGTAGTTATTGTCATGGCTAGCGGTAACAATGCAGGTCTATCTGACAAGCCTACGCTAAATGGCTCTACTGTAGAACTGACTGGTGACTGGACTGCAAGCAAACTTGTGATTGGTTACGAGTATGAGTGGCTAGTTAAACTGCCAACAATTTACTCTGTACGTGCTGTTGGTGATAAAATCAGATCTGATACATCATCTTCTCTTATCATTCACCGTACTAGGTTTAATTTTGGTGATGTAGGTACCATTGACGTGACGTTAGAGCGACCTGGTAAAACAGATTACACCTCTAAATTTACTAGCAACATTGCTAACACCATGCTTGCTAGCCGTTTTAACATCGATGGTGAGGAGATCTTTACTGTACCTTGTTACGAAAAAAACACTAACATAGACATTACCCTTAAATCTACTCACCCAACACCTGTGGCGCTGCACTCAATGACATGGGAGGGTGACTACGCTCCTAAGTTCTACCGACGTGCCTAATTACACAGACCACATCCATCCACTTACTGTAGAAGCTGCTTTGACTGTTGCTACAGACCTACTGCCAGACGACAGGAAAGAGATCGTCGAAGGTCATGGAAACGAGCCGTTTCTAGTCCTGCCTCTGGCAGCCCACATCGGGGAATCTTATTACTTCACCACTCCTGACAATAAAATTATGGGAGCGGCTGGACTAACAGAAGGTGGTCGTATTTGGATGCTATGCACTAAGTACATCCATCAAAACCCTGTATGGTTTGCACGGGGTGCTAAACACTTTGTAGACAACAGACCAGAGAAGCTGCTATGGAACATTGCGGACAAACGTAACCGCACCCACCTTAAGCTTCTTAAATTTCTAGGATTCAAATTCTTGAGGGAACTCAAGCATGGTCCTAACAACTTATCCTTTATAGAGTTTTGCCGTGTGTGATCCCGTAGTTGGATTTGCGGTTTTAGGTGGTGCTCAAGCGGTGGCAGGTCAGATGGGCAAGATGTCCCAGAAGAATGCCAAAAACGAAGCTTTGGCGGATGACTACGAAAACCGTAAAACAAATTATGTAAATAACCTAGCTATCGATTATGCTAGGTACGAAAATGAAAAGATTGATTATTCACGTAATAGTGACATTGTATTCCAACAATTTATTGGTAAATACATTGGTGACCAAAAACGTATCAATCAACTAGAAAAAGCAGACCTAAGAAGTCAAGAAAAAGCTTTGATTACATTAGCAACAAAAGCTTATGCTGGTCCTTTGACTGGTGTAACTGGTGCTCGTCTTGCTGCACAACCACTGCGTGCTGTAGGATTAGCCCGTGCTGCACAGGTAGCACAGCTTACCGAAAGAACCGAAGCTATCCAAGCAGGCTCTGAGTTTGCTTACGCACAGACTCTTAACAAACTTGGCACAGAGTACGGCAAAGTTGCTATGGCACCTGTTGCTGGCTTTGAGCCGCTTGCACCGGAGTTTGACTACGATGCAGAGCTGGGTTCGTTTGCTATGAACCTTGCAGCCGGTATTGGTTCTGGCTATTTGATGGGCAAATCACTGAAAGCACCCACGGCTACGGCTGGTGGTGGTGTCAATGCAGCTACTACTAAACTTACTGACCCAGTTACTTATCTAAATAACGATCCAAACGTTCTATTTCCGCAATGAGCAGTTCATTCCTACAAAATATCCAACGGATTAAACAGGGTGAACAGCAACGGTTTGCCCAAGAGACTACTAATCTAAACAACGAAACGCAATACAAAGTCAGCGCAATTCAAAACCAAGTAAAAGCGTTTCAGAATCTTTCAACTACGTTGGGTAACTTGTATAAAGACCAACTAGAAGAACAGAAACAACGTGACATTAACCAGGCTGACTTTGACTATTACTTTGGTGACAATGCTAACCCGCAGCTATCACCTGGCTTTGACCAGTCCGTAGCTGAGATCAGTGCTGGTCACAACGCTAGTCTTGGTGTTGCCGATCAAGCCCTGCAAGGCGGTTCAAGCTTTGAAGCTGCTGACGAAGTCAAGCAATCTTCCGGCTGGTACCAATGGCGTCAAGCACAGAATCGTCTTAACAGTCAGGTGCAGCTAGTTACGCCTATGCTGCAAAAACTGATGGCTGATGACGAGACTCAGCTAGAAGCTGGCGGTATGACTTTTACCCCTGCATCTGCTGTAGCTGACAACAACATTGCCCAGATCAAACATGCTCACCAGTGGGCAAGGCAAAAGGTTTATAGTGACTTAGGTTTCAATACTTACAACCGTGACTTCTTCATGAAGCATGGGTTTACACCTGTTAAGACAGCGTTTGCAGCACAATGGAAAACCTTGTCTACAAACCAAGCCAACTCTGTGTCAGCCTTGCGTCAGCAAGATGCGGTAGAAAGTTTTATCGTAAACAAGAACATCCTGCAACTGCACAAAGAGTTTGCCACAACACAAAAGGATGGTAAGATTCTAGGCAACGCTGGAGCTTGGGACGAAATCGAAAAGATTCTACCTGACCTTGTAAAGGCTGGTAGGTTTAGCATGGCTGACCTGGCTATGGTAGAAAACGCCATTGACCCTGACACTGACAAACGTGTGGGTGATCGTTGGAAAACTCGCTTTGGTTTGATTCGTGCTGCAATTCGTAAAGAAGAAAACGAAGCATTTAATCAACTTAATAAACAACGTAAGAACGGCGCTACTGCCGCAGCTATCCAGTTTATTGAAGAAAACCCTGATGCTACTACTGAAGAGATCCAGCACTCAACGCCAGATCTTTAGTCAGTTTAAGGTAAAGAGCACTGAGCTGGACAACATGCTTGCTCACTTTAGTCTTGACGCCGCAGCAAAGGCAGAGAACAAAGAATACATTGATATGTTGATCTCTAAGAATGCTGCTACGGTTCAGGACGTCATGAGTGCTCCTGGCTTGACTGTGCAAGAAAAGCTAAACAGGGTTCAACTGTTGAAACAGTTGGAAGACTTTAACGTTGCTAACGGCGGCCTGCAAGGCGCTGACAAAGAGATTAAGAGTATGATGTCAGCTCAAGCTAAGTGGAGCATTTATGGTACTTCTACTGTACCAGGTGCTGCACGTGTTGAGTCTACTCTAAAACAATACCAACAACAACGTTTCCAAGAACGGATTGCTGCTATTGATCCTTCTGACAAGGATGCACTGCAAGCTGCATATGATGCGTCTATTGAAGACACACGTGTTTACTACAATCAACAACGTCAAGATGAATCCTCTAGGCTTTATTTTAATCCTGCAAAATCTGGATACACACGTGCGTTTGTAGGCGAAGAAGGTGCACCGCTTGACAATCAACTTAACTTTGTAAGAAGCTATACTGATCAAATTAAATCAGGCAAAACACATAGTCAGATCCTATCTAATCCCGAAACACTTGGTGCTCTTGGTATCACTGAAGAAGCTGTAACAGCTAACGGTGAGAACTTTAACAGACCTAACTGGCAACCACTGCCGCAAACATCCTATCTGGGTAGACAGTTTCCCAACGCCAACGCTATCCAAATTGAAAACATGGTTCGTGCTGCCTACGGATTGTCTCCGCTGGGTGAACCAGGTTCGTTGGCTGTGGTTCAATCTGCTAGCCCAGAGACGCAAGCTCTTGCACGTATGTATGGTGACGGTGCTCCGTCTATTCTTAACCGCCAACTGATTGAAGCTTGGTCTGCTGGTGAAGACATTATTCCTTTTGTAGTACCTGATGGTGCTGCTATTTCTGAGCAGGCTGAAGAAACACGTCCTTTCTTGGCTACTCTCCATGACCTTGCTCCTGGTAGTGTACCTGATTACTCAGCAATAGCTGAACAACTAACTGGCAAATCATTTAATGAAAAAGTCGATTATTTTACTAGCAACTTGGGGGTTGATCGCAAATCCTTTTTAGCAATGGCTGCCAAGTATGGTAGCCCTGAAGCACTAAACTCTGCTGAACTGAAACGGCCTGGTGTACAGGCTGCACTACAACAGACACCTAGTGGAGAAAAATCCTTTACAGGTGCATTGACCTATAAAGACAATCAGCGTACATATGTTCAAGTAGCTGAGGCTATTAAAAAATCAGGATTTATCATAAGCGAGCATTCTGTGTACGGTGGGACTGATCCTGTCCATGCTGGTAACAGCTATCACAACTATGACGAAGCGTTTGATATTATTATCAACCGTGAAGCTGAAGGCATTGACAGAGCAACAGATATTGCAGCTATTGCATACTTAAAAAATATTGTACGTAAGATGGATCTATTTGTTGAGGTCATTGGACCTGGCGATGGTGATCCTAATCACGAAGCACACCTTCACGTTGGCGGCTTGAAACGGGTACCAACAAAAGAAGAGCTGGAAATTTTACGCAACGCGCTACCTTAAACTATGACTTATTCTGGTGGTCAGCCTTTTATCGACGACGATTTCCAACTGGAACTCTCCGACACTCTTCAAGGAGAGGTCGAAGCCCCCGTCGAAGAAGCCATGACTGAGGAGCAGGCACCCACGGGTGAAGCTGCTCCACAAACTATTGACATTTCTATCCCTACTGATGTAGCACAGCCTGCAGAAGAACCTGTAGAGGATGATCCATACGCTGAGTTCCGTAACAACCCTGACTTTGAGTTTCGCAACGGCAAACCTTTTTACACAATAGAAGCACAAAGGCGTGCGTCAGGTGGTGGTCTTCACTACTTCGGCACGCCTTTGGGTCAGCACTTCACTACGCTGTCAGAAAAACTATCTGCCCTGGTGCAGGTCTTATTAACTTTGGTATTGACCTTGTAAACAAAGTTCCTGGTGTAAATATACCTAGAATGGAGTTTGAAAGCCAAGCTGCTAACGCTGTAGCAGATGTTTCTGAGGTTATTTTGCCTACAATTCTGCTGACTGGTGCTGGTAACAGCATCGGTTCTGCTGCTCACAGCCGGGTAAACTGGCGGTTAGGCAACGAAAAGTTTGTACAATGGTTCTCTAAGACTGGTATTGCTGCTGGTTCTGGTGCACTTGTAGACGAGATTGCCCTGCCACAAGAACGAGACGACAACGCACAACGTGCTATTCGTGACTTCTTAGAAACACCTGAAAACGAAAACCTGTTTGGTATCTTCCCGCCTGACTGGGCTACCCAAGATGGTGATAGCACAGAAGTCAAACGGTCAAAGAACCGTAACGAAGGCATTGGTATTGGTATGTTTTCTGACATGGCTGTTGGACTGGGTGCGTTTTTGCGTAACCGTTCACAATTCCGTGCTGCTGCCAAAGGTCCGATCCCTCGTAACGAAACTGCTAAGGAGTTCTTTGCAGAGACGCGTATGCCACCTCCGTATACACCCGGAGATGCCATGCTTAATTCTGCAATGAACCGTGAGTATGACCTAGACAACCTTGGTGCATATAATTTTAGCCGAAATGTAGACTTTGACGGTCCCCAACTGGGAGTACACGACCTGTATGACTACACTGAAGAAGGTCTACGTTCTGTCGATAACTACGATGTAGCTGGTGCTGCTGTGGATGTCGTTCGTATTGAGCGTAACATTGATGGCACGCATGGCAGATTAGGCAGCATTGTATCTGATTCAGCCTGAAATACGGACTGCAGGCAGATCAAATGCCTCGTCGTGGCCTTGTCGGTGAAGTAAAAGACAGGCTCCGTCGCTCTGGTAAGTACGACTACGACACTCCACGTGGGATGTTGAAGTTTGAAGAGGTAGATGCAGCTGGACAACGTCTGGCAGCACAACTGGTTGACCCGGCGATGAGTGTGGACAAGATGAAGTCCATGCTGCGTGGTTATGAAAACATCATGGATGGTGTACGTAACCTAGACGATGTTGGCTATGCTGGTACCTTTAGGGCTATCAAAGGCTTGATGGATGACTACTACAACATGGATTCGCTAAAGGCATCTGCTTATCTGCAGACGTCCATGGCTGGTCAGGTTGCTGACATGGCAGAAGGTGCTCGCCTGATGGAAGGTACGCCTGCTGTTAGACGTGCACAGGAACAGATCCTAGATCGCCTTGAGTTTTTGATGGGTGAAAAAGCTGTTGCTTCGTACGTACGTGGTCGTGGCCTTAACTTCCTTAACATGTGGAAGCGTCTTACTGCATTTGGTGATCAACGGAAACTAGCTGAACTGGCTGTTCAGGAGGATGTAGCATTCAAAGAAGGTCTGCAAAAGGCATACCAAAGCGGCAAGCAAACACGGCAAACCATAGAAGCTATTTCTAAAGAACGTCCGCAGATGCTTGAGCCGTTGATCTTGGCGTATGAACTGACTGACGGCAACGTCAACAGTATGCGTGCGTTGAATGAGTACATGCTCAACAGCACTGGCACCCTTAGTAAAGCCTTTGCTGACGGTAAACCGGACATCCCTTCTGAGATTGTACGTGGTGCTTATAGTACGTTCTTTAACAGCTTGCTGACCTCTGCAACTACACCGCTCAAAGCTGCATGGTCTAACTCTGTGCTGCTGGTCGAAAAGCCTTTGACTATTCTTGCTGGGTCTATGACCTTGGCAGACAAGGCTTCATATCGACGTGGTTTGTATGCACTTGGTGCGTGGCAAGAGACTTTGGCTAAAGGTATGAAGCACATGGCTTTTGTGTTTAAGAAAGCCTCTATGGATCCTACGTCTGTTGAGTATATCATGCGTGGCGACCTTGCTGTTAAGAATCAGCAACGGCTAGACCTGCTGCGTAAGTTTGCTGAAGCTGGTGAAGCTGAAGGCAACAGCGGTGCTTTGGCATTCTACCACCAGCTCCAAGCTCTGCACGACCTGGGCGACAGTCCTGTGTTGCGTTTCGGTGCCAATGCTATGACAGCTTTTGACGGATTTAGCCGTGCTGTTGTTGGCAACTGGGAAGCTAGAATGAGAGCTTTTGATGAGATTACTGATGGTGGTAAAAAACCATTTACTAAGCAAGGCGCTAACCAGCTAGCAGAACTGCACTACAGGCAGATGTTTGACAAGAATGGTATGATTACAGATAGTGCTGTAGAGTACCAGTCACGTGAGATCGCAATGAACCTTGATAGCCCAGCTATCGATGCAGTCAATGCTTTGATCGCTCGTGCACCATTGCTCAAACCTTTTATGCTGTTCCCCCGTACGTCAGCTAACATGCTGAGTATGGTCAACAAGCACTCTCCTGTTGGTATCTTTGCTGCTGACTATAACAAGATGGCATATCGTCCACGTGATAGTTTTAGCGCAGACGAGATCCGCAACATCTTGGAAGAACGTGGTATTAAGGTTGACCGCTATGCTGAGGTTAAGTTTGACCAAATTCGTGCAGAAGTGCGTGGTCGCAAAGCTATTGGTACCTTGGCTGTTATGTCTGCCATACCCTTAGCAATGTACGGTATGTTGCATGGCTCTGGTACTTACAACCAAGCTAAGCAACGTGTACGTACTTTGATGAAATGGAAGCGTGACAGCATTAGGGTTGGCAACCGCTGGATGCCGCTAGAGCTGTTAGGACCGTCTGGTGAAATTATGAAGCTTGTAGCCGACATTGCGGATAACTCATCCCAACTCGGTGAAACTGCTACTGAAAACCTGCTTAACAAAGTTGCATTTGTTATCGGTGCTAACCTGACTAACAAGTCGTTTATGCAAGGTCTTGAGCCTTTGTTCTCCATGTCTGGAGGTAACGAGGCTGACATCCAACGCTGGATGGCTAACAACGTCAACGCTGCGTTCCCCCTGGGCGGTCTCCGCAAAGAGTGGGGTCGTATCTTGACGCCACAACTACGTCAAGTCAACATGGAAATGATGCAACTGTTGCGTAACAACAACAACATTGCTGACTTTATTGACCCTGAAGGCGCACTGCCTTTGGCTAAAGACTTCCTGTATGGCGGTAACGTAGGTGTGCCTGACAACCTGATTGAGCGCATTCTAAACGCAGCAACTCCGTTCAAGTCGTTCCCCGACATGAAACCGGAGCAACAGTTCCTTGTGGATATTGGTTACGATGCACGTCCTACTTTTGTTAAGAGTGAAGGCGGTGTAGAGTATACACCAGAACAACAAAGCGAACTGCTTGGTCTAATGGGTGAGCAAGGGTTCTTGCTAAAAGACATCCGTAGGATTATGAAACTTGCTGACGAGATTGGTTATATTGAAAACCTCCAAGGCACTAGCGCCGATGACATTGACGCTCAGAACTTTGGTGGTATTATTGACCAGCTTGACCAAGCTTTGCGTGATGCCAAGAGGCGTGCTGAAGCAAGCTCTTCGTTTGCTGATGAAATTAGCGAACAAGAGGCACTACTGGGATATAAAGAAGGTCTCGAACAACGTGGTGACCTTGACGAACTAATTAAGTTTAACTCAACTACTCCGTAACCTAAATGGCTACAATTCAAGACACATATACGGGTAACGGCTCACTCACCGATTATTCGATTACATTTGAATATCTTAAAGACGCTGATGTCAAGGTAACACTTGATCATGTAGCTACAACTGCATTTACTCTTCCTAACGCCACCACTCTTAGGTTTAACACTGCGCCTGGTAACAATGTTGCCATCCGTATTTTTCGTGACACTGATGTTGATGCTGCCCGCTTTGTTTACTCTGCGGGTTCAGCTATCAAAGCTGCTGAGCTAAACGAAAACGCAGACCAGGTTTTGTATGGTTTGCAAGAAACAGCCAACACTGACGACATTACGGACGAAGCTGTTACTACAGCCAAACTTCGTGATGCCGCAGTTACTGCTGCTAAACTTGGCAGCGATGCAATCATTACTGCAAAAATTTCAGACGGTAGTGTAACAACAGCCAAGATTGCTGCTGATGCAGTCAACGGTACAAAGATTGCCGACGACAGCATCAACTCTGAGCACTACGTTGACGGGTCTATTGACACGGCACACATTGCTGATGCACAGAT
>FUIF01017051.1_pt1 | contig 12025 bp, 26 predicted proteins | sample 1003461 | NCBI WGS metagenome assembly FUIF01 (sample SAMEA80401918, study PRJEB19352) | marine metagenome | reverse complement strand
TGAGCGGGTGGCGGCGTTGGAGGAGGCCCTCAACCTAGTAGACACCTTGTCGCCTGAGTGGGTGGACCGTGCCCATAGAGCAGAGCATCGTGAAAACAAGTTAAATGCTGTACTTACTGACATCCTTGAACTGTTTGCAGCGACAGACCGAGAAGAGCCTCACGAGATACGAGCTGCGCTTAGCATTGCTAAGACTTCGATTGAGAGGGCGCTAAAACCAGAAACATCCTAAACAGAGTGGGGCGCTAGCAGCACACGGCAACCAGCACACGCCGACCAAAGCCAGTGCAGGAAGCCAACAAAGAGCCGCCAGCCCCCGCAACGCATTGTACACGCAAAAGCCCCGCAGCGCGTACCCGGCAAGGGCGCAAACGGGGCAAATGTCAACTACAAGAGGGAGTATACACGATATGTATTGGATAGACATTAGCAGCGAATGGCAGGACCGGCCCTACATCGGTCAAGAGATTGACACATACCGGGCTGTTGAGCAAGTCCTACGCGATGCCAAACGGGACGATTTAGCGACGTGGGCTAAAAACAAGATCGTCAGTCTGGAAGTGGAATATATCGCGCCGTTCAGCTTAGAGATCATTTATTGAGGTGCGACATGGAATTTACCACTGACGAAATCAGCCGCATGTACGCGCCGTTCCAGATCGCCGACCACAGCATCCGTGAAGGCAACCGGACCTCTGGCGGCAAAATCCAATGGTTTGTTTATCTGGAGCGCGGCGCAATCCAGCGGCGGCTTGAGGAAATATTCCCCTTCCAATGGGGCGTTATCCCCACTGAAGCCACCGAACACGCCGACAAGTCATTCAGCGCCAACGCCGTCATTACCATTCGTGGTCTGGCGCGGGGGTCTAACGGCGCACAGTCCGAGATGCACGGCGAACACACGCCCAAAGGCGCGGTAACGGACGCATTCCGGCGGGCCGCGTCTATGTGGGGCGTGGGCCTATACCTGTATGACAACCCCGCCAAAATTTACACCGACGGTTACACCAAAGGCGACTGGGACACCAAAAAGCTGCGCGAAAAAGAAGCACTGGAGAAGTTCAGCCAGTGGCACAAGCGGCGCTTTGGCACGGACAAGATCATCGAAATAACCAAAACAGAAACACCGCTGGCCCCGTCAAATAATGGCGAACGGCGCACCATGACCAGTCCGCCCCAGACCGACGGCAGCGGCGCGATTGAAAGCGGCCTGCTGGCAACCAAAGTTAAGTACATCCAGTCTGGCAGCAGCAAGTTTCTGGCGTTCAATACGGACAACCGCGCCCGCCTGTATGGACGCGACAAGCTGTGGGGGCTGGGGGACAACTGGCGTGAGTGGTCTGAGAAGCTGCAACCCGGCGACGCAGACGCAGACGCTGTTGATTTACCCGGCATGATCTTGCTGACCACCGAGCGCAAGGTTAACCAGAGTACCGGCGACATTTACCACCTTGTCACCGGCGTTGAACTGGCAGGGGAGGCGGGCTAATGACCATTCTGGCAGGCATTCACACCAAAACCGACGGCATGTCCCTCGCGGATATTGTCCACTGGATAGAGCCAGACCGCCCCCTGAACCCGCCGTTCATCGACGTGCATAGCGCGGACATCACCCCCGGCGACGTGCTGGAGGTCAAGCGCATCAAAGGCATGACCGGGCGCGGTGGTTTCGGCAGCGTGTCATACAAGACCGTTGCCCACATTTCGCAGCGCTTCTATGACGACGAATTGCACTGGATGCCGTTCAAATGGCGCTGGGTCACATTCACCAACGGCACACGCACGCGGATCAGCAACATCAAGCTAAACCGCGTCTACGGCGGCCCAAAGTTCGACCAGCGCAATGACCCGGACTATGTGGCGTACTACCCCAAGCCGCTGCACCAGTTCCTGTGGGTGGGGGAGGTGGTGTGATGGGTGAGTACACGTTAGAAGACTATGCCCGCGAATTGGCAGAAGCTGAACGTAGGCTGGAAGCAGCCCATGACGAGGCTGATGAGTGGCGGAGTCGCGCCCATGAAGCTGCTGAAGATCTGGAAGCCTGTAATTCAGACTATGCAGAGTTGCAGGATGAACATGCCCGCGAATTAGAACGCATTGAAAAGCAATTACAAGCAACACTTGAGCGCAACCGTGATGCGTTTATGTTCGACCTGATAGGCCGCAACGATCCATACGATGTTATCGCCGAACTGCTGGACGAACTGGCGCAAATCAGGCGCGGGGAGGCAACCCCATGAGCCACACACCGACCAACAGAGACCGAATCATCGTTATCGGCCTGCACACCGAATGCCGGGACATCCCCATCCCGGCATCACATCGGCGGCGGGCTGAGTACCGTAAGTTTATGCGCCAGACGTTCAGCGGGGACGTGCGCTGGCGCGAAAGGAAGGCAAGCTGATGTTACTTGTAAGTTGGCAGGACTGGACGTTCAAGCTACAGAAGACGGATAGCGTGTGGGTCGCCAAACAAACCTTTATGAGCGACGGTGAGTTAAAGACCGTCAACCCCACACACGATCATATTCGCCGCTACAAAGACAACTGGCTTAAGCGCGGCGGCGGCTACGTTGACCCGGACCTTATCAAGGTGCTGGAACTGGCGATCACTGTGCATGAAGGCGGCAATACGCCCCGCCATAGCAGGGACAGCGGCAAACGCCGGGTGCAGGCGACGATTGCGAATATGGTACGTCGCCAGCGCCCGCGTGATTGGAAGGGGGCGGATAAGTCATGAGCGTTTACAACACACCCAACCATGAAGTAGTTACACCGGAAGAAGTCCGGCTTGATGCACCGATAGTCGCCGAATTCCTGGATTATTTCCGCTGGCTAAGCGAATACAACGCCCATGAAACATTTGACGCTGCTGAGATATGGCATTTCTTTTACGAAAGCATTCGTATCGGGCGCGTGTTCAGCGAGGTTGCTGAAGACCTCAACCTGCCAATACCGGAGTCATGGAAATGAGCCAGCCACGCAACGCACACAAGCGCCAGCAGCAGCACCGGCGCACCGAACACCGCAACGCCCAGCGCCGCCACCATAAGGCGATCAACAGTAAGCGCGGCAAGCGCCCGATAGTCGCCACGCCCCTGCACATTGTCGAACGTTCGCCGCTGGTGGTGGACTTTGGCAAGCTGGCGGACATTGTGGAGAAGATCGCAGGATAGGAACCAACGCGCATAAGCGCTTAGTTCATGGCCCGGCGTGCAGCTTACCAACCTCAATTGCAAATACACCTGTCCTTTTGGGTTGACCTGTGGATGGCGAGGAATTTGTGGGGTTGTAGGGCTTGCTGTGTTGCTAACGAACATAGCCGGGCCAGTTTTAGGAGAACGATATGAACACCATCATTGCAATTAAACACATTGTCGCATTATCCAGCGGGACTTCAAGCGCGGTTGCTGCTGATCGCGTCATCAGTCGATACGGTAAGGATAGTGTTGACCTGGTGTTTGCCGACACATTAATCGAAGATGATGACAATTACCGCTTTTTGCTAGACCTGCAACGCTTCTGGGATAAGCGCATTGTTCATTTAGTTGAAGGCCGCACGCCATATCAAGTGGCTGAGGATGAACACATAATCAGTAACCAGAAGATACACCCCTGCACGTACCGCCTCAAGATTAAGCCGCAAATTGACTATGTGCGACGGGTGCAATCTCAGGGTTTCCGAGTGGTTATGCACATCGGCATGAACCTACAGGATGCAAAACCGCGTAAGCGTAAACCGTTCGGACGGCTGGTCGCACCTGCATTGAACTGGGGCAAGCTGGGAGTCCCAGTTGAGTACCCGCTGCTATGGGACAGCCCGGTATTGGATAGTAACGGGTATTGCCGTGAGGTCATGGGTATTAAGCCGCCGCGCATGTATGAACTGGGCTATACCCATGCCAATTGCGGCGGTATGTGTGTTGCTCAAGGGATGCGCGACTGGAACCGTACATTAACCAATTGGCCTGATCGCTACCAGCGCGTCGAAAAATGGGAAGCCAGACAGCGCCTTGACCCGGTACTTGCCCCATACGCCATTCTGCGAGATCAATCAGGTGGAATGGTGCGCCCAAAAACGCTGGCAACATTCCGGTCTGAAAAGGAGGCGGCGGGGGCAAGTCAGCAGATGGAATTATTCGACCTGCGCGTAGACATTGATGATACCACCTGCGGCGTTGAGTGTGGTGTCGGCAATACGTGGCAGGAAGTCGCTTAGGAGAATAGACATGCACAATCTTGTCAGTCGCGCACCGCATTCTATCGTGGCTCACCTGGGCGACGACGGGTATCGAAAATATGCCGGGTTGCTAACGTCACCCCGTACCGGATTTAACCCTGGTACTGCGATTGCCTATGGTGCGAAGTGGGCGGCGGACAACGATGCCTATGCATTCTGGAAGCGTGGCGAAACCTACAACCCGCGACCACTGTTACTGGCACTTGAGCGCTGGAAGCCATACTGTGAGCACTGCCTGTTTGTGAATGCCCCGGACGTACTAACAAACGCCAGGGCCACACTGGAAATGTTCTGGTGGTGGCAGCCGATTATTCGTGCTCATGGCTATCCAGTTGCTTTTACTGTGCAGGATGGTGTGCAAGATACCGGAATCCCGGCATGGCAGCATTTTGATGCACTGTTTATCGGGGCAACCAACACAACCAAGTACAGTCAGTGCGTTTTTGATCTGGTCTCCGAAGCCAACCGGCGTGGTGTATGGGTTCACAACGGGCGGGTGAATACCCCCGCTTTTGTTCGTGCAACCAAAGCGATGGGTTGTAATTCATTTGATGGTACAGGGTTCACTATCGAAACCCAGAAGGTTAAAACCGCTTTGCCATATCAGATTCACACACAACAAACAATCTGGGAGTTAATTTCATGATCTTGATTTCGATGTACCTTACCGCAATCGTACTGGCAAATCTAAGCGTGGCCTATTTTGGCCCGCAGTTTGCCATTGTCAATTCGTTCGTATTGATCGGTCTGGACTTGACAGTCCGTGACGCACTACATGAGCGCTGGCGGGGACGCAACCTGTGGCGCAACATGCTACTGCTTATCGGCGGCGGGTCGGTCTTATCCGCATTGTTGAGCATCCAGGCACTACCGATTGCCATTGCCAGCTTTGTCGCCTTCAGTGCAACGGGCATCACTGACACACTGGTTTACCAGTTGCTCGGACACCGGGCACGATTGCTGCGTATGAATGGCTCGAATGTCGTGAGCGCCGGGGTGGACAGTCTGGTATTTAGCGCTCTGGCGTTTGGCTTTCCGCTACTCTGGGGGATTATTGCTGGTCAGTATATTGCAAAGGTTGCAGGGGGGTTTGTTTGGTCGTTGGTATTGAATCACGCGACCCAACGCCTACCTTTGTTTAGGAGATGACATGCTTTTAGAAGATGAACGTTATACCATTGAAGAAGCAATCAAGGCTTACGAAGCCGAGCTACACCGCGCCGATCAGCGCTATGCAGACTTGCAGCACAGGCTGGACACCACGCAAGAGGGTGTTGAACGCCTGATGAGCGAGTATCTGGCGTTAGAAGCGCAGTACGGGCGGGCACAGCAGGCGCTGGAGGTGCTATGGCGCACAGCGAACGTGCCCACGCAACGGCGGGCGCTGGCTATGCTGCCGGAATTGGGGGAGTTGGATTAGATCGTAGCAATCAACACGGGTGCGAGGTATAATAGACTGGTCCTAGAAAGTGAAAAGCCAGCGGGGCTTGCTGGCATTTTCTGGACACATTCTATTAGCAGCGCATCCGCAAACGCAGATGTGCGCCACTGCATTTAAGTATAGCAGGTGCGGTGGTGTTGTCAAATGGAGAGTGAACCAATGCAAGATCAACAAGAATTATTCCCGCCGCCTGTGATGACCGATGCCCAGCGACTGGACAATCAGGCCAAGACGATCCGCATCATGCGCGAACGGATTATTGAGTTGCAGGCCGCGCTGGAATTCTACGCTGACCCGGCAAACTGGCAACCCAACGAAGACAATGAACTGGATTTACACGGTCTACCAATATCAAACATCGTTGCTGATCGCGGCGAACACGCCCGTGCAGCGCTGGCGGGCGAGGGGGTGGGGGAATGATGGCCTATCTAGACCTGCACAAGGTACATATCCAAGACCCCCGATATGACATTGGTGATATTGCCTACGCGATTGGCGATTCCACTGAGCGTCAAATTGAAGATATTCGATGCAACATTGTTGTCAGGCCCGACAGTTCTGTCATGATTACCGGGTGGCAATACTACCTTACAGACCCTTGCGGTGGCTATGGTCCGGTTGGCGAAAATGAAATCACTACACACCGTCCCTCACCAAAGAAAGAGGTAAAGGGCACGACTGAAGTTATCACCCGTGCTGGATATGTTTACCTCGTAAATGAAGTCAATGGGGTGCATTACAAAATTGGTCGTGCTGTTGATCCAGACGACAGGATTCGAACATTTAATGTCAAGTTGCCGTACAAAGTCGAGCTTGAAGCGGTAATACCGACAATGGACATGATTGGCCTTGAGGCCGAACTGCACGCACTGTTTGCCGACAAACGCGTGGATGGTGAATGGTTCGCCCTCGAACCGGCTGATGTGGACTATATCAAGTCTCTGGCGGTGCAGGAATGAACAATGGATTGCTGGAAGTCATTGGCGAGGATAAATACGCTATATCTTATCGCCCGAAATTCACAGCGCTAACCGACAGTGCGCTGGCTGCCATTCTGCTTCAGGAGATGATCTACTTCTGGAAAAACAAGGATGGGGAACCGTTTTACAAATTCAAGGAACCCTGCAACCACGACAAATACAAAGACGGCGATTCGTGGTGCGAAACGCTGGGCTTTAATAAGCACGAGTTTGACAGCGCCCTGAAGATCATCGGAACCAAGATCAAAAAGGGCATGAGCAAAAGCGACGTTCTAGCAACTGAATACCCAGAACGGAATGAAGGGGAGACCGACCAGGCTTACTATGATCGGTTTACATCCGCACTGAAAGCGTGTGTTATCTACTGGACAGACCGGGGGCGCGTTACGTGGTATCAGGTAAACGAACAGCTTCTAGGTAAATTCGTAGGACGAATTTATATAAGTAACGTCAACGGTGCAAGATACCTTAAAAAGTCGATCCTCGAATTTAGAAATAAAAAGTCGTGGGACGAACGTAGAAAAGATTCTACAAAGGTTTCTGCAAAGGTTCCCTCAAATGATTCAAAAGATTCCCCTGAAAACGCTGACGCTAATTCAGGGGGCAAGGTTGTTAAATTCCCTGAAGCAAAGCAGGTCAAACCAAAACCAAAAACCAAACATGAAAAACGACTGGCTTCAGACCCGCTATATGCTGCTGCTGCATCGGTTTGGCAAACCGATGCAGATGGTTGGCTAAATAATGCGGTTAGTATGCTCAGGGGAAAATCTAAAACAGGGGAGTGGCAAAATAGCAACTTTGATCCAGAAAGAACGCCAACGCCTGACCAGCTTCTCGAATGGGGGAACGACTGCGGTAAATACTTACCCAGAATACCGGACAAGGTACAAAGTTCGTTGTACGCATTCATGGCGAAGGATTTACCCCCTCCCAGTTCCGCGCCACCCTCCCCCAACGGGGTCGCACCGCGCAAAACAACCAGACCGGAGGACGTGGTCGTACCTGAACGATTACGCCGCAACCTGCCAGTAGCCGCTGGAGGTGAGACATGAGCTATTCAACGCTACAGGAGCAAATCGAACGCATTCAGGCCCGACAGCGTGGTAAAGAAAGTCTGGCGCGGGCACTGGAGAACCTTGACGCTGTTGAGCAAGCACCTGCCTGTGATACCTGTAACGATCTTGGGGTTGTTAGCTACAGCGTGCCGTTGAGCCACGAATTATTTGGCAAGTTGCAACCGTGCCCTGGCTGCGAGCAGGGTCAAAGAATTCAGGAGCGGCAATGGTCGGGCAAGTTGATCGGGGCGCAACTGCCAAAAGAACTACACATTTGCACATTTGAACGCTGGGAAACCAGCTTTACCGCCGAAGAGAAGCAGGGTAAGCGGCTGGCATTTGAAGCCTGCCAACTGTTTTGCAAGACAGATCGCCATGACGTGTCGTTGATGCAAGCATGGCGGAATGCCGGGCGCACGTTGCAGGGTGATGTAATTCGTAATTCGCTGGTGCTGTATGGGCCAACTGGACTGGGTAAGTCTGGCATGGTCGCAAGTTGCGTCAATTACCTGCTGGCGATGGGGGAAATGCCACTGTACACCCGCGCTGATGACCTGTTCTCAAGCGTGCAGGCCACCTACAAAAAAGACGCTGAAGAGGCAAGTGAGGAAATTAAAGCCAGGTATCGTGAAGCCGGGTTGCTGGTTCTGGATGAATTGTCCGATGGGGCAACCGCAGACCGTCGCCAGATACTGGAGAGTGTTATTCGTCACCGTTACAACAATCGACTGCCAACATTGGTCACGTCGAATTACACCCATGCCGAACTAGAAGACCTGTGGGGTATCCGCACGCTTAGCGCATTGCGGGCTATGGCGCACTGGATACCGATGGGTGGCGTACCCGTCCGTGACGAGTGGCAGCCGCCCGCAGATATGGAGCCGTTCTAATGTCTATTGAAATCACGATCAAAATCGACGGACAGCCGCGCCGGGCAACCCTGATACAACCGCCATTAACACCTGAAGCCATGCGCCTGTATGTGGCCCGGAAACGCTACGAGGCCGAACACGCACCGCGCATGAAAGCGAGGGCACTATGACCACCGACCAACAATTCTGGATGCGCCACTGCATAAGCCTTGACCAGCGCCTGCTGAACACCGCGCCGTCTGTACTGGCCCGGCTGTACACACCAGATGCCATCACGCATATCCGCTGGCTGTGCGAGGCCAAAGAACGCGCATTCTACGCGCTGCAAACCGGCGTGCAGATGGACGTACAGACCCGTACCGTTGCTGACTACCTGCTGGCGTATGCCGACGCGCATATTTACTTTTACGGCGCTGGCAGCATGGATGACTTCCAAGCAGCAATGACACAGGCAAGGGAGCGCCTGCTGTATGGCGGCGCGGGCGGATTGGAGGCGGCGGCGTGATGCCAATCAACTATAGCGAATACCCACCATACTGGAAAAAGTTATCTGCCCATATCCGCTTTGTCCGCGCTGGCAACTGCTGCGAATGGTGCGGGGTCCGTAACGGCGCGATGATAATTCGCAGTGACTATGATCCGAGCCGCTATCTTGAAATCGACCCAAACGACGTTGACCAGTGGCTGATTAACGGTGAGCCAGTGGAATTCTGGGAAACAGGGGAGTTCGGCGACAAATGGGTCAAGGTTGTGTTGACCGTTGCTCACATTGACCACGACAAGACCAATAACTATTTTTCCAACCTTGCGGCCTTATGCCAGCGTTGCCACTTGAACCATGATCGCTATCAACACGCCAGAAATGCGGCGCTGACCCGCGCTGAAAACAAACGACAGGCGATACTTGCCGCCGGACAACTGGAGCTATTCGTATGACCGACAAAGGCGAAGCACTCTATCAGCAATGGCTGGACAGCAAGACCGGCAAGCGTGAATTCTGGCGCAAGCATGTTCAGCACATGACCTACGATGCATTTCACGGCCTGACGTGGCGCTATGCTCAGAAGATGGGGTTCCCGCCCGATCCCGGCCTGTTCGACTATGACATTGGTCAGACCATGACCCTGCGCGGCAACGCCATGATCTGTGGCGACGTGCAACTGCCCACGACAGATTACTGGTATGCCCAGCTTGTCGCCGCCATTGGAAAGGCACACTTACGCAAGCCGCGCCGCCTGATCGTTGCAGGCGACCTGTTCAATCTGGATAGCTTTTCGGACTACGCACGGGTGATCGGCCTGCCGTCGTTTCGCAATGAAATGATCGCGGCCCGCCAGCTATTGAACGAATGGCTAACCGTGTTCGATGAACTAATTGTAGCGGCGGGCAATCACGAACGCCGTCTCAGCAAAAAGACCGGCGGCGAACTGCTGATGTCTGAACTTATGGCAATGGTCACGACCAGCCAGAAGGTCAAGACAACAAACTGGGGCCACGTCGTCATCACATCCGGCGATCAGACCTACCGGGTTACACACGGCACGAATTACAGCGTTAATCAGCTTGTGGTCGCCGACCAACTGGCAATGAAGTTCCAGCAGCATATCATCGCGCACCATGAACACCACTGCGCGAAAGGCTGGTCACGGTATGGGCGGTACATCGTTGTGAACAATGGCGGCCTGTTTGACCCGGCGAAAATGTCCTACGCCATGCTGGATGATAGCAAGTCGGCGGCTATGAAGCGCGGCTTTACGCTGCTGAAAGACGGATACCCGCACCTGTTTGGGGAAGCGCCGTTTACAAACTGGGATATGTGGCTTAAAGACAAGCCACGCAGGAAGGCAGCATGAGCCAGACACTACGCTTTCAAGACGACTACAACTGGCAGATCGCGCACAACGATTACGTGATGGACAACGATCTCGCCCGACCATTACTGACGATAGGGAGGTAACAATGCAGTTTATAGAATACGACATTATGCGGTGCTTAATCGAAGCTGGCAACGACCCGCAATACGTTGACCGTCTGCCGATAGCCGACGACTATAGTCGCATAGAGCTAAGCGAGGCAGTAAGCGGCATGCTGTGTAAGTGTTGGCTTAGTGGTGAAGTTGGTGGTGAGATTAAACTAACCGCAACGGGTATGCAAGAATTCTTTGATGACGAATAGAGAGGTAACAATGCACACGCAGCACATTAAACCAGAACACCGGCAAGACGACAGCCCCGACGCAGTAGTCTATTCGCTGTGCAACCGCTGGTATGGCATTCTGTACCTGCATGGCGAACCACCGGAATTCTTGCAGTCCGAGACGAAGGCGGGCATCTATGCCCAGATACGCGCCAGAGAACGGCGTGGGGATGTGTTCGACGTGCGTGAAGTAGGGCGGTTTAGCAATGAAATGCGGCGGGCCAACAAGTCGCTGTTTAACCGGGTGATGCGGCGGCATGGGGTGGAGGTGGCCTAAATAACATGAACAAACAATCCACGATGCCCCAAATCAGCGCATACAGCCCCGTCACGCGCCGCAATGGGGTAAACACGGTAAGTAGGGTATATCGCGCTAACCCGCGCAAATAAGCCCGTTTTAGCAATTTGGGGAATGGAGCTAATCATGTGTCCTAAATGCAGCAGCGGTTACTATCGTTACACCGGCAACATTTTAGCGGACGGTGCTGAGGAAGTATCGTGCGCGGACTGCGGTCATGTGTACAGTTATGAATATATCCAGGGGTATCTAGACTATTTCGGCTTAGATGATGCTGACAAATATTACCCAGAAGACGACTTTTAACCATGCGCCTGATACACACTAGCCAAATCCCCGACCTGCACCTGTGGTGTCCGCAGGAACGCGCCGACTGGTTGCATGATTACGTCCATAGCAGCAGTGAAGGCGCGAAGCAGCTTGCACAGCAACGGCGGCACGCAGCCACCATCACGGCGCTGTATGCGGCTTATTTGGCTTCTATGGCGGACTGGTGGGCGCGGCAGGTGGTGTTATCGTGGATTGTGGCGGGGGATGAAGTTGAGGGTAAGAGGGCGGCGTAGTTGCGCCCCGATAGAGCGAAATGTGTGAGGTGAGCATGTTTAAGCAATCCGAAATCGGCGCTAAGTGCGCCTGCGAGGCTCTGGAGACCGTCATGGCCCATCAGGGCGTGAAGCGGTTTTTGCTTCCAGCGGGGTATTATGGTGATTATTTCGAAAAGGGTGGCTACTATTCAGCATTCTGGTGGACACTGCGCTGCGATCAATGCGGCAATGTTCGTGACGACTTCATAGTGTACAGTTGGCGCGGCAGTAATGGGTACTATCCAGTTGTGCCCGCATTCCCCAAGCAGCAGGACCACGAACGCTACGATGACATCAAGCGGGCAATTTTGAACATGATGCCCGATTGAAGACCTGGCGAGGGCGGCGTAAATAAAAAAG
>FUIF01010730.1_pt1 | contig 12026 bp, 11 predicted proteins | sample 1003461 | NCBI WGS metagenome assembly FUIF01 (sample SAMEA80401918, study PRJEB19352) | marine metagenome | reverse complement strand
TCTATTTGTCTTTTACGTTCAGCTGCTGCCGCTTTACGTGCCGCTCTACGTCTATCTCTTAGACCCTTCTGTTGGTCAGCAATCTCTTTCTGTTTGTCAGCGGTTGCTTGTATCGCATTCGCCACAGCAATCTGTGCTTGGGCAATTTCATCTAATGTTTCTTTATTTGAATCTGATAGTGCGGCTAACGCTTCAAGGGCAGCGAGTCTATCTTTAGCTAACTGTTCTTCTTGTTTAGATAACGCAATCTCAGCAACCCTTACCTGTTCCAAGGCTGCTTCACGTTCCTCGTAAGATAAGTTCTCATCATTGATTTTTTGTTTTGCTTCAGATATCAAGGAGTTTTGTTGTGCTCTCTCTACATTGAGTTTTCTTGTTGCATCCTCCACTTCTTGTAACATCTTCTTGGCTTCCATAGCTACTTGTACTTCTCTCGCTATCTCATCACCTATACCACTAACTGCACCTTTAACATCCTCGAATGCTCCACTGAAATCACCACTAAAGAACTTAATGATTGCTCCTCCGACCTTAACTACTCTGTCCCTTAGTACATCAAGGGCAGTACCAATACCTGTCATTACACGGTCTAATAACTCTCCACCTGCTTTGGTTGAGGTGAATGCTTTGAATAGTCCTGCGAGTGCTCCAACGATAAGGGAAATAACTAATACAACAGGGTTAGCTAATAACGCTTTAAACGCCATACCTAAACCTTGAACTGATTTAACTACTTGTCCTACAATTCCTGGTGCTCCTGCCAATTGAGAACCTAATCCCTTCTGTGCATTCTTAGTCTCAGTGATTGCTTGACCTGTCTTCTCTAATGCGTCTTCAGCTTTACCTAAGTCTTTAGCTAAGTCATTCCATTGGTCTGAACCTAAGTCAGTATTCTCTAATTCCTTATTTAAATCTTGTATGGATTGATTGATTTCATCCAAGTTCTGAGCAGTCTTTTCAACGATTGCTCCGTTCTCATCTACAAACTTTAACTTAAATACTAATTCTTTCTGTGCCATATCTATCTATAAATATAATTTTATTATGTACAATCCCCAAGTATACCTATCGTTGCGTTTGCCCCACTCGGTAATTTTACACTATCCGTTATCGCACATACCTGAATTTGTTCTAATGGTCCAAGAGTTTCAAGTTGAGGTATACCACCTTCACATGTTTTAAATTTATAAGTTGTACTCATGAAACTATTATTAGTTATTTGATACAATGTACATGTAGCGGGTAATCCTGAAGTACTTGGAGTAGGTGTAGGAGTAGGTGTGTTTGTTGGAGTATACGTAGGTGTAACACTTGGTGTTGGTGTTGGTGATACAGGTATACCTCCCGTACAATTTGTACAGTTAGAGTATATTTGACTCGTATCAATAACATTAGTTGTTGAAACAGGGAAAGGAATAACTGAAGTAACTTCATAACATCCTGTACTCCCAATTGATAACTCAACAACGTTTCCAATACTTAACGTAGGTTGATAGTAAGCTTTTGCCAAGATAGTTGAACCACCACCACAAGGTGTTAAATCGTAGTAACTCGCAATATATGCACTTGGTGTAGGTGTCGGAGCTGGTTGTATACATGGGTCATCATACTCAAAGTAATCAGCTGGTGTGCCAAGTGGTTGGTCAGCGTTATTGAAAGTTATACCTGAATTTGGTGGGTAGAAGTTTCCTTGATATATTGTACTACCTGTTGCATTCTGAGATACATAAAATACTTGAGCTCCACTGCCGAATGGACTTTGGAAATATATAGGGTTAAATCCAGTATTAACTTGGCCTTGTCTTACAATCCAAGAGTTATCTGTATTAGACCAAAATGTCTGACTAAATCCACTTGTACCTTGACCATCTCCACCTTGGTATACTTGATATAGTCCACCGTTCAATGGTGTATTACGTACATAGTTGTTATAATCGTTTCTATCAGCATTACTTGCAGTTAACCATGATGGTCCATCGTAGTATGCTCCTGTCAATGTTCCTCCTGAGTATGTTGTCTGTCTTGTCTGTATTATGTAATTTCCTACAGTACCACCACTCGTTATGTCAAAATTGAAACGACCTCTATCACATACATACACACAATCTCCGTTGTTTAATACTGCCATATTCTCTTCATTTCCTGCGGGTCCTATAAAGGCTATATCACTACAAGCACATGCTTCAGCACATTCACCAGCAGGTATCACAACCGTTATTAAGTTACCTGTTGCACATTCCACATAAGCTACAGTAATATCTACCGTTCCACTTGTGTTACATACATCATAGTCTGTTGGTGTTCCTCCACCAGGTGTTGGTGATGGTGTAGGAGTATGTGTTGGTGTAGGAGTATTAGTTGTCGTTACAGTTGGAGTAGGAGTAGGTGTAGGGTCTATTGGATTTAAACAAAATCCAACACCAGTTGTTTGAATACCTACTGTACTCTTAATTGAATTTTCACATGCACATACATATTGTGTTTCTAAAGGTTGTATATATGTTGGACCAACAACAACACTATCACTACATCTTCTATATTTGTAATTTCCTACTTGAGAAGAACTACTATTATATATCTCATACTCAATACACGTACAAGGGTCTGTAGGAGTTGCTGATGGTGTTATACTTGGAGTAGGTGTAGGTGTTACAGGTAATGGTGAATAACTTGGTAATGGTGAAGATGGTCGTGGTGTCTGAGTAGCACATGGTGTTGATGATGGGGTAGGTGTAGGTTCAGGTATAATATTATTATACACATTAAGACAATCAGATTTAAGGTTTGGGTTACCACTCTCACAATCTTCACAACTATCAAATATTAAATACTCACCACCATTAGGGTTAAATGCTGAGTTTTGTTGAATACTAATAAGTACAGGTTGATAATTTACAACACCAACAGGTGGGTCGTATGAATACGTTAAGTACATACATCCACAACCACCTTGAACTTGAACATACTTATTAGCGAATGCATATAATCCATATTGTAAATCTGAATGGCTATATAATATATCACACTCTGAACCATCACATGGTGTAAATGTATAGTATAACTTTCGATGAGGTTCATATTCTTTAGTCAGTTTAATTAACTCAACGTCAGCTAACCCTCTTTCAGTTAGTGAGTAATTCTTTATACTGTTAAGTCTAAACTTAGTATTATCTACGTTAATTATTTCATTAAATTTTAACTGAGATACCTCAAATGGGTCAAAGAACATTTTCATTGATACCAATCTATTATCAGGGTTTGTAAGGTCCTGAATGTAATCTTCCCAATAAACGTTATATAGTGTCTCAGCACCAGCAAAATTTAATTCTCTTTTATCAAATTTATCATCAGACCAATTCGTATAATGTGAGAATTTGTTAATACCAAATGGGTATGTAGTAAATCTGTTTTGATTTCTCCACTTTGAAAAGGCAACATTAGTTAACCACCACTTTGGGTCTGTTTCACCAGGTGGATTACCAGGAATTGTAAACTGATGTTTTCCAAATGTACATGTTGGTATCATTGGTCCTTTGAATAATAACTTTGGTGTTGTTCTATATGGGTTAAACTCAGGAATAACTGCACCATCATCACCTTCCTTATCTTTCCTTTGGAAATACATTGGACTAGTTGCATAGTTACGCAACGCTGAAGGTACTAAGTTACCTTCCATTACACGGTCAACCTCAGAACCAAACTCTGTTTCAAAGTCCGTGGACTTATCCTTATAGTCTTGGTTTAGTTCTACATTTAGATTACCAAATACATAGTTATTGGCTTTGGTATATGTCTCATTAGCCCATCCATCATCTTCTTCATACATGTAGTTCAATGTACCTTCGATAATGTCTGTAAGTGGTTCTACCTTGATTGGTTCACCACGGTCCACTTTACTTGTCCAATCCAATGTTTCACCTTTACCGATAAAATCAATTACAGGTTCTACTCTTAATGTCTTAGGGTCACCAGGAATTGGTACAGTTACCATATTGAAGAACTGATTTATAGATGCAAGGAAATCAATTTGTTTGTACTGACAACAAGGGAATTCAGCAGTTGGGTCAATTATCCCATTTACTATTTGTCTTGGACCTTCTAATATCTCAAATTTAAATCTCTCTAATATGAAATCTCCCACACCTTGGTCATCTATCATATCCCATCCGTATGCCATTTCACTATTTGAGTTATGTGTAAAGTCAAAGGTAAATGATACGTTTTGAACAAAACCACCAGCAGGTAAAATCAAAGTACCTGATGAGTATTTAACAGAACCTGAAGTAAATGCTAATCCTGTATTATTAAAGGCTGTACCATTACTAAATCTTAATTTAAACTGAACCTCAGAATCTAAGGGTACTGTCTCAGGATACTGTTCACTGTTAAAACCTGAGAATGTAACTCTACATGAGTAGGTACCTGATGTACCTATTTTAAAAGACTTAGAACTATTGGTTGCTTGGAAGTTATCTTCCGTTACAACTTGATGTAATATTCTTTTGGCTCCAACCGTACCACCACCAGTATTGGAGGTGAATGTATAAGGTGTGACATCAACGTCTTGACCTGGTGGGTTACCTTCGTTGATAAAAGTATAAGCGGGGTCTATAGTCTGACCAACGAATATACTATCATCATCAAATGTTAAGGGTAGATAGAAGTTCTTAAAATAATCTGTTTCCATAAACTCAGATTGGACGTTGTATCCTGCACCTGTATAGATTCTATCATATATCTCTTTAATCTGTATTGAAGGTGTTAAGTAATACCATTGTGCAGGTGTTCCCGCAAATGTCATATAACCAAACTCACCATTGGGACTAGTTGGGTCAAATACCCAATCAATTACAGTAGTATCTGTATAATCAATATTGGTATCATCAAAGGTTTGTCCTGTATACTGATATCCCTTACTTAATAAGGAGTAATACAACTTACCATTTTCCCATCCATTAGGACTATCCAATAAACTAATATTAGAGTCTAACAGATGTGAGTTAGCCACCTCAAAGTAATTATAATTGTGAGATAGGTCAGAGAAGTCAACGGCTTGTAACATCTTATCACCAATGTTTGCAATCAAGTTACCCACCTCTGAATAGAATCCAACATCATAGATAATCTCATTATTATCATTGGTAGCACCGTTAAGTCTTAAGTAACCTTCATATAGAATATTACCATCCAATAAAAGTTGACAGTCAAACTTACGTCTTACGTCATAGTCATACATCGATGCAGAAAAGTCATAGAAGTGATTGAAGATATCATTGTTGTGTTTACTACCAGGTAGTTTAAAACTCTTTGTAAATGTTGAGTTCTTCTTTGTTATATCTTGTACCTCAGCGAATCCAACTTCTATCTTGATGTCTTCATCCCCATAGGTGTCCAAGTACTCTAAATCACATCCTATTGTCGTTCTAATCTGTATCATTAACCTTGTGTTCTATATTGATTTATTGGTGAGTACTCAAAACTAAAACTATACTTGAATACCTTGTTATATCTATTCTTAAATTCTTTGATGGACTTCACATCTACCGTTACAGGTAATAGGTAAGGGTTGTATGACTTCTGTCCTCTGTAAGTACCATTCTCTTTAAAGAATTCTTGGTTCTTCATAATATAAACCTCAGGAGATTGAAATAAATCCATAATGACAGCTTTATCGTTATCTTCTAAGTACCAAGTATCTACATCAATAAACTCACTTATCTTTTGGTCGTATATAACGTCTCTTCTTTCTGTTGATAATTGAGAATAACTTACTAAGTCCTGTATCCCCCCCTTAGCATAACTCTCACGTTTCAACTTTTTCTCTTCGATTGCTTTTCTATCAAATGTATAGGTATCCCATACACCTTGTCTATTCATAAATAAGATATGAACAGGGTCTGACATACAACTCTCTTCTGCTAAATCAAAAACAACAAACTCACTTCTAATATCAGCTTGGTCCCATTGTCCACTTTCACCTGCATTACCACACCATACACCAACACTACCACCCGCTAAATCAGGTCTTGTAACATTAGCGTATCTGATTCTTCTATCTTGTTGTGTAATACCATTTGGTGAAACAACATCAATAGGGAATTCTTGAAAACTACTAAAACTTGTATCAGTTGCAGTTTTATATAAGTATGAGATTTGGTCAATCTGATTTATGAATACCATATCTGAGTCATTAGATAATGTACCGTTGAAGAACGATAGTAATATAGGACACTCAGGATGATGTCTACGGTGTCTACTGTTCGTTACAGTACCCGCAATTGCATCATTAGGGTAATTCTTAGTATCAGGTCCAAAGGTCGTTAAGAACTGTCCATATGAATTTACACGTAGATATGAATTTATCTCCATAATTCTATACTTCTCAACTTCCCAATAGAGTTGTTGGTCTGTAGGTAATACATCACCCCAATATTGGTTGGTGTCAATATCATTGATATATGAACCTGCTTTTAGATTTGTTCCTGGCCATATGTGTACAAAGGCTGGTGATTCTTCAGGATTATCTCTACTTGGACCTGATTGTACGTTTAACAGTGCCCATCCTATGTATCCACCTGTTGCTGAGAAATCATACCACACATACGTATATCTAATACCTGTGTATCTTTCTTGTACTTTAAATATGTGACCTGTTGAAGGAGTACTAGCGGGTGTAAATGAACCTGAAGGTACACTTGTCGTTCCTGCTGCATATACAACAGTACCACTATTATTAGTCCATGCGTATTCTACTCCTCTTACAATACTTGAGTTTGCTGGTATATTACCACCAGCTTCAAACCATTGTACAGAGTTACCATCAGAAGCTCCACCCGTCCATGGTAGGTTTGTTACCGTTCCATAAAATCCTGAGTTAGGTATATCTGCTTGGTCTGATATATTAACAACTGTTTGATTTGTATTAGGGTCAGTATATTGTTCACCAATCATAACACGATAATCACGTATCTGATAGGTTGATGGATAATAGTCATTCCTTGGATTGTAAGGGTTATTACGGTTAGAGTAAGCGTTACTCTGTGATTGACCATATAAGTTACCTAAGTGTCCATACACACTGTAATCTTGTGTTTGATATGATGTATATTGTAACCCTTCTGTTCTTGCATTACCTTGAACGTAATTCTCAATTACACGTTGAACGTTTATGGTTCCCACACCATATGAGTTAGGGGCGAATATTAATCTTGCTACTTTAGTAGGAATCGTTTGTGTATCAATGTATATGTCAGCAACAAATCTATAATCCTTATATTCAGGATTAGTCTGTGGAGTTGAAGACGTAAAAGAGTACACATGGTCAACCTTTGAACAGGTTAACTGTAGTGGGTGTTGTAGTACTGTTATAGGACTTGCCATAGTTTATAGTGTTACTGTTATATTGTTATCAGGTGATATAGTCTCCTCAACTAAGTGTTCTAAGAAGTCTTCTACTGAAGTTTCTATATCCTTGAATAAATCATCGTTTATTGTTTTTTCTAAGTTCTCAATTGCTAAGTCATAGAAATAAGTTGGTGCTATCCCAAACTTCTGTAAGTTCTTAGATATACCAAAGGCTGCTGATTTAGCATCTTCTGAGTTTAATCCCAATCTCTGCATTGCCCACTGTTGTAGTGGTTTGATAGGTGCATATGAACCAGGTCTTCTACCATCGTTAACCCATTGCCAATATTCATTCATCAGGATTTCTACTTCCTGTGATTCAACATCATACTTTGATTCTATACTGTTATATAAGTTGGATTGGTAACCTGAAGGGATACCACCGATTTTGTTAGCTGAACCTGTTGCTCCTCTACTACCATTGAAACCTGGTGCGTATGGATATTTGACAGCAAGAGCTTTACGTAACTCTGTTACCATTAGTTCTCCGTAGAGTTCTAAATCACCATCTAATCCTTTTTTAAGGTTTGCTAAACTCATTATTCACAGTCCCAATTAACATACGGTGCTATACATCTGTTAAGAGGTTTAGCAACAATTATCTGTAATGATAGGGTATGTCCTACCAATAAATCTTCATACTGTTCTGAGAACGGTATTATACTCGTTGGTGTTATTGCCTCATACTTGTCATAGAAATCTCCATCAGATTGTATGACCCCGTAATTGAATTGTGCAAGAACATCCTCGGCATATTCTAAGGTATCTGACCATAGGTCCACAGTGATATCCTTATTCTTTGTATTGTCTATATCTGCAATGATTACATTGAAGTTATATGTAATCTGTCCGTTGTCTCTATTGGAACCCTGAGGTACCATGTATAGTAATGGGTAGATAGGGGCATTGTTCTTAGTGTTCTCTTCACCATCAACCTGTTGAGTAAGGAATATGAAATCTTTAACATCTCCAATACCAAAGGAATTAATCATCTTGTGTTTCTCGACAAGAATCTTCATGTCGTCCACTATGTTCTTAAATGTATAATACTGTGCCATTACCCTATTCTATTTTGGTTTGTTAATTCTTTGAACTGTCTTTCTTTTTCCTTATTGAACTCAATGTTGTAACTAAGGAAGTTAAATACGTATATGAGCGGTAACCGAACGACCTCATCCATTTTAAGAAGGTTTTCACCGGCAAGAAAATGTATCGTTGTATACCACCCCCAAATACTTTGAAGAGTCGGATTAGCTTCTTCCAATTCCTCTTGACCCTCCATAGGAGCTTCAAATAGATTGGGGTACTGCCTTTCAATCTTTTGCTTAAATGAAAAAAAAACGTAGTGTACCTTGTAAGTATTTTACAGGTAATTCCTTGAAGAGTTCTGCTCGTTCTTGGTTCTTACTACTGTCGTATTTTATCTGTCCCTCAGGCCAGTATAACATTGCCATCAGTTCATTGAATCTACTCTTCTTATACGATTGGTCCTTCTTAAGGAAGTTGTCAATGTCAATGAAGTGTCCAAATGATATATTGTTTATGTCGATGAATTTATAATTGGTGTTGTCAAACTCAAACTCAGGATAGAAACTACTACCCTCAGATATAAAGTACTCTGACAAATAGTCAGCTACTCTCTTAACCTGTATGTAGTTTGCTTCCATTAACTTATCTTCAGGGATGTCAGTACACATGGATACAATACCCAATGTGAAGTCTTCTTCCTCCTCTAAATCTCTCATGAGTGTAAGTTGTGCCCATCCATCCATGGTAGGTTCTTTTACCTCATAATCCTTATTGTCTAATTCAATTAATAATTTTTCCATCTATCTATAAATATAATTGTTTAATTCACCACACTCGTTAGTAAATATAGTAACTCCCCTTTGTCTTTTTCTCTCTGAGGGAATTCAGAGATATTGCTAATGACATGATACAGTCATCATGAGTATTTCCAATACCCTTATAGACCACTCTACGTGAACTTGGACTATAACTATAACTGAATGTCTTTAACTCGTTATATAGGGGTGGAAATAAGTCCTGTGTTGGTAACTTCATACTATCTGTATTTGTCTGATAGATGAGGTCCTCTATTATCTGTTGTTTACTGGTATTGGTTGTAACAAAGGGATGTACATCTTTATACTTCTTTGAGAGTTGGTCAAACAGAGGGTCACCAATACCATTGGTTTCAATCATACAGGTTGCATTGAATTTCTTTAGATAGGTAACCACATTGTTTAATATTACATCCCATGGTTTGTTATTGTCTCTATATATGAATACCACGTTTTGGTCATCATCAATAATGGTAAGGACAGAGTAATCCTGTTGTCTACCAACATCCAATCCTGCATAATACTTCTTACCTGGCACTTTATTACTCCACCTTGGTATCACACAATACCTATCGATGTCAGCAAACACCTCACCACCTGTATCAACATACTCACCCATTATCTCTTGTTTGAATATATCCTCAGGTATGGTCTTCATTGCTTCATTTAATTCATCATGGTCAATATATGGATTATCGTATGAGGTCCCTTGTAAGGAGATGTATTTGGGTTGGTCAGGGTCTATACCCCTTTGATGTAGTTCGTACAACCAGTTCTTTCCTTTGGGTGTTGAGATGAACAAACACTTCTTACCCTTAACTAATATGGTAGGTTTTAGAATGGTGTTCCATACCTCATCCTTTATAAAGGCTGACTCATCAACAATCATATGTGTAAATGTATATCCCCTTATGGCATCAGGTTTCTCACCCGACCTAAAGATTAACTTACTACCATTGATTAACTCCATTTCGTAGTTGGACTTATTACTACTTACCAATACAGGTGTTCCCTCAATGGCTTTTACAATATCATCAAATACCTTTCTGACTTGAGAATACACTGGTGATAACCACAATAGGGTTGAACCATTATTCTCCAATGCCCATTTTAAGATGAGGTTCTGAGCTAGTAATGTCTTACCCCACTGTCTACCAATGGTTAACACACAATACTTAACTGAGGTATCCTCAATCTTATCTATGAACTCCTTCTGTCTTGGGTAAGGTTTGAATCCTTCTACCTCTATCTCCATTACTTTTTAAAGTTAGCGTAGGTCTGTTCTATGACCCTCTCCATCAACTCCTTCATTGATAGACCTGTCTCTATAGACATCTCTTGTACTTTCTTATGGGTGTCTGTCTTTACGTACAATGACTTGTAATCATAAAAGTATTCCTTACCCTTCTTGTCCTTCGTCTTTATCATCTATTCCAAATTTAAATCTAATTTTTAGTTCTTGTTGTATATCCAATGCCTCAGGTTCATTCATCCCCAATAGTTTAGATATGTCTCCCAACACCATTCTTGCATTGGAGAGGTCATCCTTCTGTAGGGATAAATCATATATCTCCCAATACTTCCTTAGGTGTTTTGTAACCAACTGTTCTCTTTCGAGGGAGTACTTCTCTTTGAGTACAGACCAAGTCCTCAACCAGTAGACGTTAGCTTGGTTAGAACTAATCTTATACTCCGCTACTATCCAACTGATATACTCAGTATACGATAGGTGTTCAGTCAGAACCCTATCCAATGATTTATTGATGAGGTCTTCTACCTCACCCTTACTCATCTTTTTCTTTCGTGACCCTTTAGGTCTTCCTGGTTTATTATCCATTATATTTCAAGTGTTATATCATACCAATCTTTATCCTCATTAGGGATACGTTTTTGGTACCATCTGAACGTCTTTAAAATCAAACCCTTCAGTTAGTATTCTAAATACTAAATCATGTTGTTCAGTGGGTTCCATATCTTTGGTATGGTCTTTTATGTTCTTAATTAACTGTTCCATTTCTTCTTTCAGTTTCTTGGTCGTAGATTCTTCTAACCTGTTTCAATGTCGTTGCATTACATTTACCACATGAGGTCATATTCTTCTTATTACCTGTTAGGGTCGTATACATCGTATATACCCATTGTAACTGTGCATGTGAGTAAGAACGTCTACTATCTAAATCCTTTATCTTAGACAGTTCTTCATATAGTTCATCATTCATTATAACTCGAATCTTTCTCCGTTACTCAACTCAATGAGTATTCTGTTTATCACGACAGGTTTGTGGTTGGAAGAGAACTCCCTATACACCTTATCACTCTTCATGATGTATGACTTTATCTCAGGGTTCCATCTCTGTCCTAAGTTAATCTTTGTTACTGTTGTTCTACCTACACCAAAGAATTCTGCTATTTCCTTGTGTGTGTGATTTCCTTCATTGAGGAGTTTCTTAATGATGTCTACTTTCTCTTCATTTAATTTTGATGCTCCAATTGCCATAGTTCTTGTAATTTAGTTTTTATTTGTTTTATATGTCTCGATACACTGTTCACTGGTATCGTTGTATTCTTTGAGACCTTCACATATGAGTTCAGTTCAACGTATAGGATGAATAGGTCCCTCTCATACCACGTAAACAACTCCTCTTTACTGAGTTGGTCTACAACCCATTGTTTATAATCTAATGGTTCCTCATAGGGTATATCCTCCATAGTCGTAAGTTGTTCATCTATCTGTACATGTCTCTTCTTATCTATAACACGTCTATATTGGAAGGGACT
>FUIF01024808.1_pt1 | contig 12031 bp, 10 predicted proteins | sample 1003461 | NCBI WGS metagenome assembly FUIF01 (sample SAMEA80401918, study PRJEB19352) | marine metagenome | reverse complement strand
GTCGGGACGACAACAATCTTGTGTTTCTTCTGAAGGTCTGGAGCAGTAGCGATGTCCACACGGGCAGTCTCGCAATCGTTCAGATTCTCTATCCATGGTACACTATTTTGTGCGTTAAAACTTGCGTTGAATTCAACAACGCATATACCAGAGCTGCAGATCTCTTTGTCTTCAGCAACCCCCACATAGGTGGCCGCCAAGAAAAACGCAGAGAATACAGACAGGGTTAGTATTACTTTCATTTGTCATTTTAATTGATCTATTTTTTCTTCAATTCTTTTCATGTCTTCTTTGATTTCGGTGACATCCTCTTGCGTAGTCATGATTGTCTGACGCACTAGCTGGTCCTTCATGTCAAACTCCATACGTGTAATCTCTGGAGCCAATGGCTCAGGCAGTTCCTTGGCTTCTGCAATGTCTGCTTGTAATACAAACCACATGCTGATCAACGCCCCCAAGCCCGTAGCCGCCATACCTATTGTCTTTAGGTCTAGCGTAATCTTAGTATTCTCACCTATCTGTTTTGCCATTATAGTAGTATGTAGTTTAGCCCCATAGAGAAGTCATGCCATTCTCTGTTCCAGTATCTGTTGTATTTACCCTCAGCAAACATTCCAAGGCTCTTGGTAAGCTTGGTACCGAAGACGATGCCAAAGCCTAAGTCTATCCACTGACTGCTGTTTACAAAATTATGATACGAATACTCGTCCTGTGTGTCCAGATGGTATGGCATCACATTGCCCCATGAATGAACCCAAAAATCTTTTTTGTAGTGGTAGAAGTCAAAGCCCACCACAACTGAATGCAGCCATTGACCCTCAAGCTCAGATTTTTTTTCAGACACATACTCATCCAATACCTGTGGTATAACTACTTGTTCCCAGACAGCCTGATCGTTAGCGACAAGCTCTCCACTGGCATTGAAGAACTCCCCAGTGTTTACATCAATACTGTAGCCCTGTTCGATTGCAAGAGACGTGTAGTGTATTTGGTTGTTGTCAAGAAGCCATTGCTGCAAAGGATCGTAGCCATACGGCTGTGATATGCGCTGCACAACACCCGCGTTCAGCGACAGCTTAGTACCGATTTTCGCCCTAAGCCTCTGTGATGACTCAAAGTATTGAACGTCAGCAAACCCGTCTTGTAGATACTCAGCCTTAACTATCCATTTGTCTGCTACGTATCTAGCGAAGTAGTCTTGATCTAGAAAGTTCTTTCCCTGTTGCCTTCTCCAGTCTGCTTCAGCAAGGAACTCAAACCCCGAATACTTACCTACCGTAGCAGCGTCACCGTATGTTTTTTCTGTACCATCATAGAAAACGTTGGCTCTGTTCTCGTATCCAAATCGTGCAATCTTTCTTACACCCAGTGTCAGCGAGTAATCAAAAGGAGTTTTTACAACGTCAGTTGTTAGGGGCCCTGCCGAAACGGAGAACACATCTTGATCTGATACTGAGTTACCACCGTTTACAGCTGCGTAAAACGTAGCGCGTCGCAATACATTTTTGTAGAACTCACCTTGTCCTGATGCGCTGACGCTGACAAGAAGAAGCAGCAGTGTTGCTATATATCTCATTGCTTAATAATTCTTCTTCCTACAGTTCTACCCTTGTAGTTTATTACAACCTTGTATGCACCACTAGGAAGCGATTTGAGGTCAATTTGACCGCCTGCATAACCAGAGGCTACAATCTGACCAGATACGTTGTATACGTCTGCAAACGCTCCTATTGGTCCCCTGAAAATAATAATATCTTTTGTTGGGTTAGGCCATAACTCAATGCCATAGCCCATAGCTTCCACAGATGTAACACCTTGACCGCAGTAGTCATACATCTCTGCACACACTTCATCCCATCCGATTAGACAGCAGTAGGGGTCAACTTCAATCACCCATGAGTAGCAGTAGTCGTTGGCCCAGTATGGTTCTCCTGGCCCCGTTATGCACCCAGCGTCATAGACGCAGTCGTCGGCATCTGTATTGGCCTCTTCGTTGTAGTTGTATGCGTCGATGTCCAAGCAACCTTCGACTACATCTATACAGGAGTCAATGTCTACGTTAGCCTCTGGATCATAGTTCAGCGCTTCTGGATCTGTACATCCGAACAAAGCCAATGTGATACAGCTACCATCATCGTAGTCTGCCTCGTAGCCCTGCATGTAGTATTCCAAATACCCCGCCTGTGTGCATCCAGAGTTGTAGTAACAACTACCATCCTCGGTGTTTGCGACAGCCTCAAAGTTCTGTGCAGACTCATCTGTGCATCCGTATATGAATGGGACACAGCTGGTTCCGCAGTACGGGGTGAAGCTGTATACATTCCACTCAGGATTTTTAAAAGGCTCGAAGTGCGCCTTGTCCGTTGTCAAAGAACGGGTTGTCGCCCTCTACAAGCAAGGTGTCCCCAGCCTCATTGGTTACGGTAATGGAGTTGTGCAGTGTCTGAAACTCCGTCTCTTGGGGAGGCTGTTGGGGGCTGCCTATTTCAAGTAGTATACGTCACCTTTTCGTCAGAGTCAAGAACCAAATCCCATGACTGAGAAAATTCTCCAGGACCCATTGTAAAGATCCATTGCAAGTCACCCTGCTTAACGCCTACGTAAGAGTTACCCCATCCATCTCCAGCGGCATCTGCAATAGCTATTGTTGTAACGCACGGACTGTTTAGATCGGATATCGTTGCGCTTGAATCATAGTTGAATGCTGTTGAATCCATGCAGCCCCATGTATGTAGAGTCAAGCAATCTGCGGGATCTGTAGCGTTAGGGTTGTAGTCAACGTAGTCGTCATCCATGCAGCCCAATATGACGCTGTCGGGGGCACACGGCTCTACGAATACAGCACCAGAGTAGTAGACCATTCCATCATTTTCTGAATAGGCTAAGTCTTCTAGCTCCCAAACAATTTCTTCATCGCAAGCAGTAATAACCACACCGCCATCCTGACCACCACTTGCAGATCCATTGAGACCGTCTCCATATGTGTCCGTTAGAATCAGCTCAAACCCTAGAGCTACACAGAAGTCATAGGTGTATGTAGCCAGCTGATCACCAAAGTTAAATCCGCCTGGAAGAACCTGTTCATAGAACTGACCAAAGGCTAGATCGACGAGGGTAAATCCAGTTTCATTGGGCCAGTTGTCCAAGCTCAACTCCATAGAAACAAAAGCCTGCCCCTCTGGGCACTCGCTTACATTGCAGCTGCCGTCATCTGCCGTGGCCCAAGGGTTGTAGTTGTTTGATGATTCATCCGTGCATCCAGGCACTGGAAGTGCACAGGGCTCAAGGATAAAGGGTACTGTTATTTGGCTCGTGTTAAAATCAAAGACAGATATATCAAGTCCGCATTCATTGCTTAGTCCAAACCAACCCTCTCCAAACTGACAGCATATACCGTCTCCGAACTGATCGTTTACCACGAGGTTGTACTCTCCAGATGGAAGTGGGATTGTAATCTGAGTAAAAACTGAGTCAAGGTATGGGCCTCCAGATGCGGATGGATTGTCAGAGCCAACCATGTATATGTCCCACGTGCTTTCTTGTCCGTATGCGTCTGTCTGAAACTCTACGCTTACCCAGCTTGGTTGTGCTGCAGCCGTTAGGCTCAGCATCATAAGAAAAATTGATGAGTATTTTTTGATAACTCTCATGCCATATTCTGCTTTTCTCTCTGCCCTCCTTGTCTTTCTTTTATTTCTTCTGACAATTTTATTGGCTTGTTTTTTTTTGTATCTAGAAACTCTGCCTTTCTCTTCTTTTTTCCTTTGCGGCTCTGGCTTTTTCAGAAGGTGAAAGCTCGCTCCATGTAGATGGTGTGTCTTTTGATACGCGAACAGTAGGGCGGAAGGTACGGTCGCTGCCGCTGTACCCCTTTTTGCCTTTCGGGGTAGTCCACTTTTCCTTGAACCAGCGCTTTAGTGCCAAACCCTTTGCTGTCTTGCGTACAGCCATTACTTCTTGCTCTTGCCGTAATTAGCTGCGCCCATTTTTCTGCACTTAGCGATCCTACCACTAGCATATGCGCTTGGGAATACTTTCTCTCCAGCCTTGACTTTGTGGTAGCATGCGTCTTTTTTGGCCTTGACCTTACCTCCCTGCTTGTATTTTGGAACGGCACCCCCGTCTTTCATATAGCCCATGTTGTTTCGAGCTTCCCTTGGGAGTTTTTTCAGACCTACCTGGTCGCCTGCTGGTTCTTTTAGTGACTTCATGACTTTGGATGATTTACGAGTTTGAATTCTGCCTTGGCGACAGCGCCTGGGTGCGGTTTGTAGTCTCCTTTCATTAGGAAGTAGCGACCCCTGTCCATCATCCAGTGGTGTCCAGATGGTGGGGAAACTGATACCTTCTTGTTGCTTACGTCAAGCTTACCGCCTTTATTTTTCTTTACAGGATTCATTAGCAGTTCCATTTTCTAAGCGCCTTGTTGATGCGTGAGTTTGGATCTCTTGCAGTCTTTGCACTAGTGAGTCTCTTCTTCATGCCCTTCATTCTGGCACAAAAAGACTTTCTACGCTTGGCAGATTTACTGCCCTTCTTAAGCTTTGATGGCTTAGTAGTTACAGCAGTCTTAAGTTTACTTCCAGGATTAGCCGCCCTATATCTCCTTACACCCTTGGCCGTCAAACCTCCAGCCGCAGACTTGTCTCCGCTCTTCACGGAAAACTTCTTGGGCATCGTTCCCTTCTTCTTGACCTTAGGCATAACTCTTTACCGCTTTAAAAGGCATGGGTACTCGACCGCCTTGCTCGTTCATCCTTGGGTTTACTTTGCCCGCAAGTTTTGTGCTTGTTAGGGGCCTAAGTAGATCGCCATAGTAAATCTTATCGAACAAAGCTTTTGTCTGTTTTGTACAGCTCCGTCAGCGTTGGCCCAAGCTGCTTAGCAAGCTGATCGCCCTTTCCAAGAATAACGTCGTCAATACGTGCTTGAGTAAAAATCTTGTCTACAGATTCCTGGAATATTTTTACAGCCTTACCCTCTTCCAATATGCCCTGAGACAAAGCTCTGTCGAGCTTCCCTTGAAGATTCAATAGGGCTTGACTCTCTTCTTTACTGGCATTTTGAATGGCTCTGTTGGCTACACTTTGAAGTTTCCTTCCCTGCATTTGTTCACGCATAGCGTTTAAAGCTGGTTCAGAAGCTTTGCGTGCTTTACTGGCAGCTTCCTTATTAGTGCTTTTTAACCATTTTTCAAGAGCTCCTCTTCAGAGAGGTCCATCTTTTTAAGCTCTGCTAAGTCAGCAGGGTCCACGCCTTGTTTTGCAAGCGCAGAAGAGCATCTTTGCTTTTTGATCCACCCCTACTCATTAGGTTTTTGAGAGCACCATATCCAGCCCTACCCGCTGTAAAGCCAAGCTTAGCAAGCTCTCCTACTCCAAGCATGTCAAACAACAAATCAGGACGCATATTTACAGCTCCTGAATACATTGGAAGATCATTGCTGTAGTCTGGAGCGAGGCTTGGATCAGCCTGAGCTTCAGGGGGTGAACACCACCATGAGGATATTTCCTTACAGGTATCATTTCTAGACTTTTCAATGGTACGCCCAGCAAAATAGGCACCGAATGACGTTAGCATTAGTATCTCTAACAAAGATACATAACTATCTTTTACGTTAAATGGAAGGTTGTCGAAGCTGTCCGCCACCATGGTAGCCATAAACATCGTCATCAAAGCGATCAATGTCAAGGGTCTAATAAGCTTTGCGAGCTTTACATCGCTGCTCATATCTGCCTTCCAGCGTTCGCTTACGTTGTTTTGGAATTGTACCTCTGCGTCAAGGATAGCTTTGGCTTCGGCTGGATCAACATTAGGCTCCTTGTCTAATAGGTTTTTCACTACCCCTAGCCCTCCACTATCGGGAAGTAAGTCGGCAACCAACCCCAGTACGTTAGGGGCCTTATCCTTTAGCCAACCACCAAGCTTGGTGTCTTTAATCTTCTTGTTCTGTTTGCTGCTCATTTGATTCGTTTTGTCCGCCTTGTTCTGCCGTGTCAAGGACTTGTTGTGTTTGCTCTTCGGAATAATTTCTTTTTTACATTCAGCTAGGATGTGTTTAATAACCACTTGGTTAAAGGCTGTGGCATTTTTATTGATGATGATAGCATTCTGCATTTTTTCATCAATAGAAACAGACCTCATCCACGTCTTATTATCAATCATGTTGTCCACTTGTTTTTCAGTAATCAGAGGTGGTGGAAGATAGAAATTGATTTGGTACGCACTAGAGGCATCGTCGCTGATGCGGGCTTTGCTGTGCATCTGATCAATCTCTGCTGGTGTCATGTCCAATCTGGAGGTCATGTTTGTTACTGCCTGACCCTTAGCATGATTTGTATTGTGTATGTCCACATACTCCTGAGCCGCCTTAGCAACTCTCTGTGGGTTTGCCAGCTCTGGCTGCTGAGTAAACGGCTTAAATGAGTTGTACTTTTGACTTCTTGAAAACTCATTCCATTCTCTTATTTTGTCAGCACCGACGACATCGACTGGCAAGTATGAGAACCTAACACCGAGCGCCCCCGCAACAGCATCAGACATCTTGTACTCTCTGTATTTTGTTTTCTGAGGGAAATAATCGTAGAATCTATCCATAGCCTCTTCTAGTGGGTGGCCGTTAGGCAGTTCACCTCCAGATACAAGCTCAAACGTTTCTTCCACCAAGCCAGACCTCAAAAATTCTGTTGCGTTACCTACAAAACCTGGGGCAACTTTCTTAAGAAAATGTACAAACACTTTATCGGGCTGCTCAAGTGCGGCTGAAAGTGGGTTTTGACCTGGAGCTACATCAAAAATCTGTCCTCCTGTTTCTCTTGTGTTGTTGTACAGCTCTTGAACAAATCCAAATGTTACGTCGCTGGAGAAAAACGGAGATCCAGCCTCATACATAGCGGCCTGAAGTTTGTCACCAAAGTCTTTGTCTTCGGGGTCCATACCCATAACCGCTTTCAACGGCTTAAGAAGCGTCTCGTGGGGCAGCATGTATGACAGATCCGTAAAGACTGGGGAGCCTTTTTCCATCCCTAGATAAAACAAGTTAGAAAGCTTCTGCCACTCAGGTCCAAGGCTTCTGACTGCCTCGTCATCTTCATCGGTAAATCCGAGTCTGTCTTTGCTCTCTTCGGCCATTGCATAAGCACTAACAAGAGATGCAGTGAGTCCTGCAGCCCTTTTTATAGCCATGGCAGATCTGCCTGCTTGAAAATCCTCTGCTATAAATTTGAACTGATTGGTTGTTGTGCGCCACATCTCGTATGGGAACGACACAAATGAACCAGCGCCAGGGAATCTTCTCAACTGTTTGGTGCCTTTCGAGATCTTGCTGTACGTAGGGTATCCGTCTCTTATTCTTTGAGCTGCCTTTGCTTCAGCCTCAGCAACAGACATTCCTGACTTCAAGAAAGATTGACGCTCTTGATAGTATCCATTGACCTTATAGAAGTCATCACCAAAGGCGTACAACTTCTGAGCAACTTCCATTGTTTTGTTGCCCTTAAGTATTCTGTCAACATTACCACCCATGCTGTCGTTCAGGGTCTCCATAAGTTCTCGTGCGTTTGCGCCGTCGGCCAAGATGCCCATCTCAATTAGCTTTCTTGTTTCAGCTCTATACGTGGCGTTTCTTTTGTACTTTCCGTGCACGCCCCAAGCCATACTCATGGCGTCAAGGGTAGCCATTGGGTTCTTTCCAAAGGGTATGTGTCCATTCGCAGCCGATAGAGCAAATCCACTGATTAAGTTTCTAACAGTAGTTGTTGGGGCCAAGACTGTCTTACCAACCTTGACATAAGATGCCACCGTAACCGCAGTTTTGTATATGCCATCATCCATTGACTTAAGCGGCATCAAGTTTTCAAAGGCTGTTTTGAATTCTTGTGGTACGTAAAGCTCTGACAAGGGCAACCAAGCCTCTGACGAAGGAGACAGCTTAACCATCTTCCCGTTTGGGGAGTCCATTCCTTCAAAGTCCACCCCCATTCTCGCTACACCGCTGTCCCTAAGAACCAGAGACAGCTCTGTCTGCCACCTAGCGTTAGATAGATACGAGTTTAGCTTTCCAGCCGTAGTCACATACGCATTCATTGGGTCTTTGATCTTACCCAACAGATCCTGAATAGGCTCTGGCAAATCTTTCTTAGCCTTTAAAAAAGGCGCGTCCATGGCACCAATTATGCTGAATCCACCACCCCCATCTTTTTGGTTTTTAGTTGCAATAGGTATGCATTGAGCTCTTTTCTTGCGAGCATCGTGCGTTCCTTTTTGGTTAATGGTATAATGTCAGAAGGCTTCTGATATCTACTTGCGATATAGTCCACTGCATTCCTATACACCCTTTGGATGTCTGGAGGCATGGCATCATATCCACCTTCCTGGGTTAGTAGGTCAAGCCTCTTGCCGCCATCGTTAAACATCTCGTACGATGTGGTTAAGTATTTACCCTTGTTCGATCTGATCTTTTGAATCAACTCAGCTCTTGCTTTGGCCTGAGCATCTGTACCCGTAGGCTGAGATTCAAGCGTAGCGATAAGCTGTTCCGACAATCCATCAATCTGCTCTCTGAAGAACATAAGCTGTTCTCCTGAGTCCTTAGTAAGAGTACCTAATCTTGCATCATCTAATCCGACCTTACCCTCCAGCACTTCAAGCATGGCCTCTTGCATCTCTTTGAGCTCCGCACCCTTGAGCTTTTTACCGCTTTCACCGCGCCTCGCTTGCTTAAGTAACTGCCTCCAAGACCTAGCGTCAAAAGAAACCTCGTTTATCCATGCGGAATCAAGACGCTCTTTACTTCTAACGACTTCTTCAATCTCTGCGTTTTTCATGCCGCCGCTGCTTTTGAACCACCTGTTCCAAATGTTTCTTGCCTTCTGACCGAATCTTTTCGTTGCTGCTGATCTTGCGTTTCTTCTTGCGTCAGGAGAAAGGGTGGACTCTCCTGGTAGTGGCACATCCTTATCTGTTCTTGTCTGCGGTGTAGTGCGCTCATTAACAGCGGTTTGCACATCGTCCAAGGTGACCTCGTCTTCTTCTCTTCTGTCTTCACGCTCTCTTACACCTCGCTTTGCATCAGCCGAGCTTTCATATCCCTTTCTATTTTCTTGATAAACTTCATCAAGTCTTGTCAAGATACCCCTTGCCTGATCTTTGTATTGTATGCGCAGGTTAGGGTCATTTGTGTTTTCAAAATTAAGCTTTAGCCTATCAAGGGTGACTACCAAGTTGCTGACTTCTAAGAGCTGCTCAGGGCTATTCTTGCGTAGATAGCCCAGGTAGTTTTCATTTTGACGCCTTATGGTAAGGGCTCTGTCGCGTGCGTTCCTAATAGCAAGGTTGGCCTCGGCAGTAAACCTTGGGTCTAGCTCACCGTTCTTTGCAATTTTCCTAGTGTATTCCTGAACCAAATCATCAAGCCTAGAAATTTCGTCTGCGTTCATTGGTATAAGCTCACGGGATCGAGCTGTACCTTTAATACTTCGGGCGGCGCTACCAGCAGTATGCATCAACCCAGTGATGGGCAGCGTCCCCACTACAGCGTCGAGAGATTGCGTTATCGCTTGTTCAAAGTCAAGAACACCGCCCTGTGCCTTAGCTTCTCCAAGCTGCTGCAAGAAAACATTAAACGTAATAGCTGCTGAGTTTTCTGTCATGGCAATTCTTTGCCCCTGCAGGTACCCCTTGAACCAGTTCTTTAGCTCTGTCTGAGCTGCGGTCTTGTACGAGCCCATGAGCGCTTTGTTCATGGTGTAATTAGATCCAAAGTCGCCAGAAATAACTGCAGCCAAATAGCCTGTTCTAGATGCGTAATCTGTTTTGATAGTAAAACTTTTCTCTAGGTCCTCTATATTGAATGAGTCTGCTTTTTCTGCAGCTTCATAGTATGAGTATTCTTTTCCGTCAGCATCAACAAACGTATCAAAAGAAGAGTCATTTCTAATCCTCATTGCTTCCACAGCACCTCCTTGAAGCGCCATAAACGCAGCGGTCCCAGTCATTCCAAGGTATGGGTTGAGTGCCATAGACAGCATGTAGGGTGCCCCCTCAGCAGTCATGTTTAAGCTTTGCTCAAACACATTGGCAATGTCACCACTTGCAAGGCTTGCCGCAATACCTTTTTGATACTCATTCATATCGGCCTGAAGCTCTTCTCTGCTCTTCTCCCTGCCCCTAACTCCCATCTCTACTTGCATCTGGAAGGCCTCGCCAGCGCTCATAAATTTAACACCACCTTCAGCTGAATCATCAGGCACTGAATACAGACCCCCATCAAGAGCCGTTACGAATGGAGACGCCACCTTTGAACCTATGTATGCGGCAGCGTTGTATACATTCTCAAAAGACCCACCCATCTTGTCGATGAACTCGCCCTCAAAACGTATTCCTGGTAGACCCGCAACGTTATTTGCTCGAACTCTTAGTATGGGTTTGTTCCCAACTTTTCCGTCGCCAGACAGGTCTATAGATACCCCGTATCTTTTACGAAGCTGACCCTCAAGCTGAGCAAGTTTTATCTTAGCACTATCTGTTAGTGCTCCGTCGATCTCCTCTTGATACTCTGACGGAAGAGATCTTTTGAAAGAAAGAGCAAAGTCAGTGTTTAAGTACTGCGACTCTAGCTCAGCACGCTTCTTCTCTATCTTTTTCTGTACCTGCTTTATACCCTTCTTGTAGGCTACTTTGTTTGCTACGTCCTTTGGCACACCCCTTCTAATCATGCCCTCTCTGTTTCTATGTTGTTTTAAAACATTATCCATCCAGAATCTGTTCTTCTCAAGGGCCTCCTCTAGCGGCATGCCAGCATTTACCATCTCTGATGTCTCGGAATCAAGGACGTATGCAACTGCTAGTTCATCCAGTACATTGTGATATCTTTTATGAGCAGTGCCATCGGGACTCATGATGTCGTCCATCAAACCATCTGGAAGAAGGTCTTTGTAAAACTCACTTGCTTGGCTCCCAATAGTCTGTACGGGGCTTGCTGCTGAACGAGCAAACTGATCAAAGCTTGTGGTCTGCATGTTGTATATCATGCGGTCCATAACCTGGTCAGGGTTATTATTCAGGAGGTTGTAAGGGTTAAGCTTGTGCCCCCCAATAGACTCCTCGTTATATACAGTCTGTACCCCCTCGAACGATGCGGCCTGAACATTTAAGTTTGTAGGCAGCAGGTCGTCTACTACGTCGTCCCAACCGTCATCTACAGTGTAATCCGAACCTCCAACTTCTGGTTGCTGAGGCTGAGCTGTAGTCGAGGTAGGCTCCGTAGAAACCTCCGCCGAACTGGATGCCGACTGAGAGCCGTCTTGACTTTTTTTTTTAGGGTCGCCTTGATTTTTCTGAGACGCCTTCATATAGACCCCTCATGTATCTGCGAGCCTCACCTGTGTTGTAGCCCGATCTACCCAGCGCCCTAAACGCTTGGTTAACTGAATATCCCTGAGCTTGATACTCAGTGTACAGTCCTTGCAGTTCTTCTTCCATTATTCGTAGGAGTTAATTACGTCTTGTAGAGGTGTCGAGCTTTGATCAATGTCACCTGCCTTTGCATATTCTGTCTTGACAGATTCTTCTAGTGCAATAAAAGCTTCAGTCAGGTCATCCCTTTCGTCGCGGATAGGGATAATCATGAACTTTGGCTCAGGCTTTTTATCCCAACCAAAGCTCCAGAACTCGTCACCGTACAGCTGTTCATCTGGAGCTGCTGCATAGATACCTGCTAAATATTCCATATCCTGTTTACCTTCTTGTACTATACCAAAGAAAGCATTTGATAATGGTGCAGGTTGTACTGGAGTTGGAGGAGTAGATCCTGGTCTAACTGGAAGTAAAGCTCCAGGACTAGATGCATACTTCTCCCATAAATCTGTATCAATACTACCTTCTTCATGCATCCATCTTAATGAAGATCCTAATGATACATTATGAACTAATAATTGATGCGCCTTATTTAATTCTCTTTGTTTTCCTATCAATGGAGAAACTGCAGATATTGGAAATGGAGTTCCTGTCCATTTATAGTGAAATGGAACTA
>FUIF01019666.1_pt1 | contig 12031 bp, 23 predicted proteins | sample 1003461 | NCBI WGS metagenome assembly FUIF01 (sample SAMEA80401918, study PRJEB19352) | marine metagenome | reverse complement strand
TCGCCCTTGAGGTAATCAAATAGATGTTCTGCCTCTTTGTAGATGGGGCAAGTTTCTGGTATGTTTCTTAGTCTGCTCATAAATTAAATTTGGATAACAAGCACATGCAGAGAAACTTCGCTCCGCTCAGTGCCTGATGTTAGTTGTTCGGCTCATAAATTACCCATCCACGGTTGGGCGATTCCGTGACGGTGAAGTTTTTGCAGTCGAGCCACCCGCGAAGCATGATCGAAGTCATTTCAGCAACGTGAGCGGCAACCTCGCAGCGTTCCCTATTATTGAGCCGTCGAGCGAGTTCCCCGCGAGTAGAAGGCCGAACAAGGCGCTGGACATCAATGCCCACCTCTGCGGAGTTTTCTGGGGAATCGGTCATCGTTGGTTCGGTGGTCATGAGTCAGCATGGTCGTTCTGCTTCACAATGACAGGTTGACCACATCCACCGTATCGTGCATCATGGGTTTCTTCATACGTCACCATTTCGGGTTCAACTTCCTGCTGGCACTCTTCACACCACCAAGCAGAACAAGCCGAAGCATCCGGCAGCTTGCCGTCTAATAGTTGTTTTTCTGTATTGCTCATTATTTGTTTTTTTATTTGCTTTCGCAGTGGCGATTGATCCATTTGGTCAGTGCCTTGCTCTGGCTTGTGCTGTTCGCTTTGCAGTAAGCATTGAATCTGTCAATGTCAGACGGTAAAAGCGGAATCGTAACTGACTTCTTTCTAATCTTCAACGGCTTGCGCCCTGCTCCGGGACGCGCACCGCCGTGTTGTTTTGCTTTCATGTTTATGATGTTAGTTTTTTGTTGATTTGTTGCAAGTGCTTTTTGCTTTTATTTCCTGCGCCTTTTTTATGCCCTCGCTGAAATATGCCGATACGCTCGACATTCTTTTGATTGCTTCCATGCGTATGGCCTTGGCTCGTCTTTCATAGCGTTCAGCCTCTGCAAGCTCATATGCTGACAGGTCTAATTGTTTTAATGCTTCGTATGCGTTCATTTGTGTTGATTGGTTATTTGTTGATGGATTGTTTGTAAAGCATTTGCGAGTAATCAGGGCAATGCTCTGTCATTGTCACAATGCGGTTGTCACCTCTTACCAGCCGGGATGCAATGCGTGCGTCAATGTCAGCAAGCTCGGCCTGTGAAAGGTTGCTTGTTATGATCGTCCATTTGCCAAGCCGCCGGTTCAGGAGCGCGGATAGGTCACGGTTTGCGTGCTTCCAGTCCTTGAGGCCGATTTCATCAATCACGAGGAAATCAAGGTCAGCCATGTAATCAAGCACGCCATAATCACGCTTGGCTAAAAACTGATCGCAAACGTTTGACCAGTGAAAGAGTTGCGCTGGCATCCTTTTTTTTGCTGCATTCTTTACGCGCCTTGCCCACTCGGTTTTGCCTGTGCCTGTCTGACCTAGCGAACTGAGCCACCGGGCTGGCTTGCGGGTGATAAAGTCATCGTAAAACCAGCAGTATTCCTTAGCGATTGTCATGCAGTCCGCGTGCAGATCCCATCTGTATTGCGGGAATAGTTCACGATAGTGCGTGTTCAGTGCCTCGCGGCTTGGTGGCTCTGGTGACTTGATTGACAATGGATCGTCAAACATGTTCATTACTTGGCTTGCTTTATGCGTATTGCGATTTTCCTTTTTCATTTGTTTGTGGGTTTATTGTTGTGGTTGATGTTTTCGGGAATAGCCCGGTGTAGCCTGATGCAATGGATCGGTCAATTGCTTCGATCACTTCGCGCTCGGTGAACGATTCCAGCTTTTTGAATTGTTTAGTTATCATCATGGGCGTGAGCTTCTTTTTGCGCTCTGTTCGGTAATCAATCCACTCCTTCCATGATTGAGCAAATTTTTTCGATGCGAAAGGCATCGCAATTCCCTTCTCTTTCTCTTCTATTCCCTTCCCTTCCCTTCCCTTACGCTTTATAACGTTGGTTTGCTCTGGGTTTTTAGAATTAACCAACGTTGGTTTGCTCTGGGTTTTTAGCTTAGGTCGACCGCCCTTTTTTCCGTTCGCTCTGGCCGTCTCACGCTTGCTTGCAACCTCCTGCTCTTTGTCGATAGGGTAAAGGCTAACGAGCATATTACCGGCCTCATCTATGTGGTAAAGATCAGAAACCAACGTTGCTTCGTCCTTGGTTATTCCGCAAAGCTGTTGCCATTTTCTGTCATTCCATTTTGCCGCGTTTTTGATCATGCCGCCGTTCTCCTGTGAGCAACACCAGCCCATCAGATTGAGCCAAGTTGCCCGTTCAATCGGGTCTGCTCCAAGGTAGTCCTCAGATCGCAGAGTGTCAGTGTGTATGTTAATCCAGTTCATTTTTGTGGTTTGCTTTCATTGTTCATTTGTTCAAAATTCTCCATGCCATTGCGGCGACCTGTGGCACTTGACCATTCCCTATTGCCTTAAGGCGGCCAACTCTGTTTTTAATGCCTGTGGCAACGCGTGGCACTTCACCGCCTCCGGGTTTGTGATGTGCATATGTTTCAATCGTCATGCCATACCTAGTGCCTGTTGTGTTGCTTACTGTTGATAGTGTTTCAAAATCCATTTCTCTGCCTATGTATGCTCCCCTTGGGTTGCTTGATGGTGTTGGTGATTGTTTTGACGGTTCACCATCAGCAGGATCAATTGACCAATCCCGCCAATCCAGTTTAGTAATTGCCTCCATGCTAGTCCAGCCGATTGGCCAGCCCATGAGCCATTCTACCCAGCTGGGATTGAGTTGGCCTTTGATTGGATTATCTATGGTCGCGCCTTCTTCACCGCATACCACCTCACCCAGATTAGCTTTGCCTCTATCATACGCAGCGTCCTTGTGCATAAAGCATCTTGGTGTTGGCCATTGCTTTACGCTGTCGGCAAGGTTGAGACTGTGACTGCTCATACCGTCTTTGCTGAGTCGTCTACCGGTATCTGTCAGCTTTGCATCTGGATGCTCAACTTCTTGGCACGTTGGCGTTGGCCACGATCCAGATTCTTTCCCGCTTGTGAGGTGCGGCAACGTGATGCGCTCCCATAATACCCCACTTCGCATCATACCCCATTTCGGCAAGATCACTGAGGACGGTTGTAAGTCCTCTTCCCACAAGCATTGGTGAGTTTTCCACGTATGCGTAGCGAGGTCGAACTTCTCCAATGATTCGCGCCATGTGCGTCCACATGGAAGATCGCTCTCCTTCGATTCCTGCACCCTTCCCGGCGCAGCTGATGTCTTGGCAGGGAAAGCCTCCAGATACGACATCAACACGTCCCCGCCAAGGTCGTCCGTCAAAGGTTTGAACGTCGTCCCAGATTGGGAAAGCTGGCAACGTGCCATCGTTTTGTCGTTGCACCAGGACGGAAGCTGGGTAGGCTTCCCATTCCACAGCGCACACGGTGCGCCATCCAAGGAGGTGTCCTCCGAGTATTCCTCCACCAGCGCCTGCGAATAAAGCCAACTCATTTAGCCCCCCCTTCTTTGTTGTTTTTGTTTTTTTCATTGTTCATTGTTGTTGTGGTTTGTTGTTGCGCCCCCGAAGGGGCTTGGTTGGTTATTTTAGAAGCCTGTGTATCTGGTGGTTAGTAAGGATTCTTTTTTTGCCCGTCGTGGTGTTTTTGAACTCAACGCCACTGAGTAGCCCCGTGCCTGTTTGAATCATGATGTTTTTTACTGGCTGGAGTGTTTCGTTTGTTAGCTTGTGCGTGTAAGTTTTCATTGTTGGTGGTGGTGGTTTGTTGTTGTTCCTCTCGGTGAACGCATAATTACCTAAATCTTGAAATATGTAAATATGTTTTTCATCTTTTTTACAATTATTTTTCAACCTTCTCAAAATACTCCTGTATCATCCTGTCAGCAATGCTTTGTTGCATCGAGCCACCAAGACAAAGCCTGTTCCAGATCCGTAGCACTCCGCGCGTCTCCCAATCAGGTAAAGCCAGCTTTACGCACTCACAGGTCATTGTAGCACATCCGGGCGTGTATATGATGCTCGGCTTGGTTTTGCATGTCGGGCATGAGCAAGCAAGCAGACGGCACGTTGTCAATTCATGCTCCAAATCATCAGCCGTCATTTCATCAACTTGATTTGCGCGATCATGCCGGGCTTGATCACGTCAGCCCATTCTTTTGCCAAAGTAAGCTCCGTTACTTGGCTGTCATCTTTCCAAATCTGCAAGTCCGTGATTGCGTCAAGCACTGCCTTGGCGAGGTTATCAAGGTCGGGCTTTTGCGTGTGTTGCACCGGTGATGTTGTTTTTAGTGCCTTGCAGTTTTTGCCAGTGCCGAAATGTGACTTTGGACGCGCAAAAAAAAAGTTAAGTGTAACGTTAAAGTTGCCATCAAGGTTCATGCCTTGATATTGCTGCAATCTTTTTTTAATTTGCCCTTTCCACTCATCGGCGGTTTTCGGGTTGTAAACTGATGCTCTGCCACCGCGTGCAAAAGCTCGCGGCCGTGGTTGTGCTTTGGGCGTGCCTGATATGTGCTTGATGATCATAGTGGTAAATTAAGCCGCCCCGGTTAAGAGGCGGCTTTTTGGGGGTTAGAACGGGATGTCATCATGCTCCTCATCTTGAGGTGCGCCTTGTGGCATTGGATGCCCTGCTTGCTGGTGCTGGTTGTCATCGTCAAGCACTTTAAAGATGGTGGCATTGCCAAGTATTGCGCCTTTAACTTTAGCCTCTCTCTCTTCTTTGCTAACGTCTTGTGTGATCATGCCGTTGTCGCCATATTCGCCAGCTTCATCATTGAGGAAAACCGTTGCGTCAAGATACGTCCCTTTTTTGCCTTGGAACAACCTTGCTTTTTCGATTTTCATCACGTCAATTTTTAACCTTACTATTCTTGTCATTTTTTTAGTCTGTTATTAGTTTTTTAATTTCTGTTTTTTGTTCTTGGTAAATGCCGTCGAACTCTTTCAGGCATCTCCGAAGGTTTTCTGTATATGCGTCACGCTCAACGAGCAATTTAAACTCTTGGAAGCCCGGGCAAAAGGAATAAAACCACCACCACTTGCGGCCAGTCACGGCCATGCAGCCATGCACCTGTGCTTTGTATTTGGTCGGTAATATGCCGTCACGATGGTATGCAATGTGCGTTGATGGTAGCGGGCATTTGATCTCAATGCCTCCGTCATCACCAATCAGTCCGTCAGGCGAGCATCCTACATCTTCGCTGATGTCTGAATTGATTATGAAACCAACTTCGTCAACTTTCTGGTCATTAAGCATCTCAAAGTCTGTGCGCGCTATTGGCTCAAGTCTGTTGCCGCGCTCCATTGCGTGGCTTGTGTGAAATGGCTCAAGGTCACCGTGCTTGTAATACTTTTCTGCAAGCATGTTGTCAATGTGCTTTTGCGTTGATGAGCCAAGCAGTGTGCAACCTGAGTTATCATCATAGATTGTGACAATGCCCTTGTCGGTCAACCCTTTTAGCCCGGATGCGTTCAGAAATTTGCTCTCAACGTCTCCGGCTTTAAGTTGCTCAAGCACCTCCGCTTGTTTTTTCGCTCGCGCCATTCCTGCCAGATCATCGTCAGACGGGTCTTTGCAGATCGTGGCATATTTGAGCGTCTTGCTTGATAAGATCACATCAAACTGGCTTGCGGTGAGTTTACCCTCACGCATTTCTAGCCATTCATCCGTGCCTTGGTCAAAGTCGTATGTGGTAATCATTTGATTTTTTCTGTGATGAATGAAATTAGCTTGGCTGCTTGCGGTTGTGTGAGGTCTGCCACATTGCTGTGCGCTCCACCGGATGCCCAACTGACAGCTTTGTCAACCTTGTCATCGTCAAATCCCGATTTGGTCAGTAGCTTGTCAATGTTTGTTATCTGCGTCTTGGTCGCTGATTTCTGTGGCTTCGCAACTGGCTTTGCTTTTGCCGTTGGCCGCGTTGCCGCGTTGCCGTCATCATCCTCGGATGGTAAGCCGACAGCGGATTGCAGACCGTAGCGTCGTGCGTAGGTTATAGCTGAACCCATGCCCTGCGGGTCGTTCTTGGCACATGTCAGCAAGCACGGGTGGCTGATCCATTCGCCACTACTGTGCATGATTATGGTGTCAACCCCTGCGCGGTTATCCTCTGTAATAGGGAATTGCATGAAGCTCAAACCGTTGTCCGCGAATGGCTCACGGATGCAGTTGATGACTTCCTCAAGGTTGGCGTATGCCGATTTAAAAAACGGGTTTTTGCCGTCTTTTTGCTCCGCTCATCTGAGCTTGCGCTTTGTTCAACGCTGTTGCCAGCGAACTGATTTCTTTACTTTTTTTCATTGTTTTTGTGGTGTTGTTTTCTTTCGATATAGTCTGTGATTTTACTCCAGACATAGATTGATGCGAATAGGCTGGCAGTGTATAGCACTAATGCAAGCCATATATAAATGATGTTCATTTGTTTTTGTTTGTGTATGTTACGCCTTCGTGGACGCCGATGTGGTCGCCGACGTGGTAGCCTTTGTGGTCGCCCCAGTGGTCGCCGATGTGGTCGCCTTTGTGGTAGCCTTTGTGGTCGCCTTTGTGGTAGCCTTTGTGGTAGCCTTCGTGGTAGCCTTCGTGGTTCCGTAGTGGTTGCCTTCGTGGTTTCCGTAGTGGTTGCCTATCAAGTGGGCGTCTAGTCGTGTTAAGACTAGTTTTCCGTCTTCATCATATCTAAATGATGCGATCTCTAGTATCTCTTTTAGTGTTGGTTTTTTCATGCTTCTAGTTGTTTGGTGTTTAGTTTTGGTTTTTAATCTCCCAATTGATTTTAATGATCTCGTTGAGTGCTTTGAGTTGCGCCCTTTGGATCTGTTCTATTGTGTCAATTTTAGCCATCCTGTTGCGGAGTTGTTCCGAGGCCGTCATGATCCTGCGAACGTAAAACGGAAGCAGAAAGGTAACGATCAGGTAGAGGATGCCAAATATTAATATGACTGCTCCAATTATTATTGTAGTAATTTCCATGTTGTTGTTTTGTTGGTTGTTATCTCCCGGCGATTAATAGGCCGATAATGTTTGTGATTATAAAAAAAGAAATGCAGCAAATCACCATAACACGTGATTTGTCCTCAGTCCTTGCTTCAATGATGCGGTTTACGCGGTATCTTCTCCTCCACTCTCTCACTTTACACCTCCTCCCATTGCTGTGGCGGCTGAGGCACACATGCGTGCTTGCACCTCCATCACGCGTATTTCATCAACCGTGCCATCATCAAGCGTGTATAGGCTGTCAACGGCATCTCGAAGGCTGTCAAAGTATTGCCAGCATTCCCATTCGCTTTTATCATTGAGCCATGCCGTCTTATAGCAAAATTCGTTGACAATTCCATCCTCACCAAAGTCAGCGGTCATGCTGACTATTCGGTTTCCTATTGTGTGCGAGCTAAGTTCGCATATTTCGTTTGTTATCATAGTTTTATAAATTAAAATCTTGATTCGTAATCAATAGCTGCCTGAAAGTCATTGATTACAGCATTAGGCTTGATTCCTACAATCTCGCCGTCATCATCAATGATTGTATCGGTCATGTATAACAGCAATCCCTCATATATTACCATGTTGTCAATAAACGATTGTGAGGAAAAGTTGGCATCAATATAGTCAACCGCTTGGTCATGATCTCTTATCTCATACCATTCATTAAATGGTGATGATCCAGAAGTTGCGGCAAAGTATAGCTTGGAATCATTTGATTGATACCAAGCTGGCTTGTTAGCTTGTTGTGCGTATTTCATAGTTTTTGTAGTAGTGGTCTGTTGGTTAAAAGCTGTCTGAATTAGCCTTTAAGGTGGTTTATGAGACCGTTCATATTTGCTATCTTCGCCTTGAGCAGTGCATTTACAGCATCACGGGGAGATAGTATCTCAGGGCTAAACCCGGTAGACTCATGGGATATGCCGGCAATTTGTAGGCACTCTTTGAAACAAGTATTTTTTTGTAGTGCTTCTAAGCCAAGATTGATAAGGGCGATTTTAGTTTCCCATACTGTCTGGTTTTCTGTTTTCATAGTTTTTGTAGTAGTTTTCATTTCGGCTTGGGGTTATTCCCTCGCGCTAAAAATAGAATTACACGCAAACTTGAAAAGTGTAAACAATTAAATCAAACTTTTTTTTCAAAGCTGATGTTTGGCAAGCAATCAACTATGCGTTGCCATTGGTAACCACACCCCAAATCGTGGTAATGATAAGCCCGATTACAAGCCACATTAGCTTGATTAGATTACGGCACGTGCGTGAACTGTTTTCAACTTGCGGAATCATCTTCTCATGCTCAATGCGCATTTCTTTGACTTCTTTAACCGTCTGCAAAATCTGCACCATCAGTGATTTTTCAGGGTTGCCAACCGTGCCAAACAATGCGTCATGAACTCGGTCAACCTTTTCGCTTGTATCATCTTTACCCATTATGCAAGCCCGTTTAGTTGTTCAAGACGCTCAACCCTTTGCTCAAGTGTCATTTTGGTATCACCCACCGGTATATTGGCCTCAACCAATTGCAAGAACCACTCTTTGCTTACTCTGAGACCGGGACATGTTTTGCTTGTCTTTGGGTCATCGCGGTGAAATTTTACGGTGCGGATTGATACAGGTAGCTGCATTTTATCAAGGATGATTGCGGTTGCCTTCGCTGTCATTGTCCAGCAAGCAAGCCCGCGCCCGGTCAGCGGATCGTCATGGTTGTCATAGTCGCCTAGCGTCTCTATCCCGATTGAGTTTGCATTGAATGATTTTGCGTGGATGCCTCGCCGCCAGAGCGATGACATTCCTAGGATATTATTATCTGAGGTGAACAGGTGCGGCCCGGTATCCCATTCTTTTTCAATCTTGTAATAAGATTCAATGTTGCCGATGTGGGTTGTGGTGAGTCCATTCGGCCGCTGTGCAAGATTGGGTGATGCTGTATGATGCACGGTCACAGAGTTCGCCCATGAGAGATTGACTGATTGCAGATATTCCGCAAACGTTTCTGCGCTCCATTTTTTACCTACAAGTTCGAATCCCATAATTCGCTAAATGTTAAAGCTGGCGGTGCTATGAAGGACACCACAAATGCCCGCGCGGTCGTTACCGATACCGCACACCGCCAACAAAATGTTATTTCTGAGCATCAACTAAAGGCAGGAAAATTGCGCCGTCTGGAGTAGCTGTGATGCCGTCCTTACTCACGCGGATGTTCCAAGCTGTGCCGCATGATGCGACTAGTGCTGATGCTAATGATATGATTATGTATTTTTTCATGGTTTAAATGAATTGTTACGTTTGCCATCGTCGAGGATGTCACCAGCCACAACGATGATTTCCTTTAGGCCAAGCAATGCCACAAGTGCAATGCCAGCGAAAGCTTGCCAGCTTGATGGGAGAGCGTCAAGATTAATTGCAGTTGTCACCGTGGAAACGATAGCAACAGTGCCAACCAAGGCGCGTAGTATGTTTGTTTTGTTCATTGTTTTTGTTGTTGTTTAGATTTCTGATTCGTCTGCTTCTGGAAGGTCGCTAGGGTAGACAAGGCTTGCCGTTACTCCAGCAAGCTCGTTGATTGTCAAGTCGTTGCCCGTGTGCGCGTTAGTTCCGACAAACATCCTGCCGCCTCTGGTCATGATTTCGTGATTGTGGAGCGTCCAGTCGTTCCATGTTGTTTGAGTCTCAACGCCGTCATCATCCGTTGATGTTGCGCCGGGTAGTGATGCGTCAACGTAATCATCCGCGTTGTCTATCTCGATGTATAGCGGCAAGCTCACACTCTCACGGTCTTGGTCTAGTAGTGCGCCAATGCCCTGCGCCATCTGTAGGCTAATGAATGCCGCGTCTGGTCGATAGGTGCGGAAGTCGCCTTCAATTTTAGCCTTTACGAAAAATTCAGCTTCAAGGGTGAGCTTTTGTATTGCCTCACTATATAAAGCCGCCGAGCTGATTAGTCTATGCCTGTGAAGTTTTATTGTTGCGTTCATTGTGTGTATTTTTGCGCTAGTGTTTCGTCACCTCCCGTCAAGTCATCTTCGAAGGTAATCAGTCGGTCATTTTCGGTCGATGATTTGAGCCGCATAAATGCCGCGTCATTTGCTGCAAAGTCCGTGCCGAATTCGATTGCGTCGAGGTCTGGGTTGTTGTTGGTCGCTGGTGATGGGTTTTCGCCCTCTGCGATGTTGTAAGCGTCAAGCTCAGTCTCTGCGCCGTTGTAGCCGTCTGTAATTGCTGGGTTGGTGAGTGTGTCGCCTAATACGTCTTTCGTTGGGTCTGAAGTGTCAGCGGGTATGCGGAGCAATGCAGGTGATCCGTTGACCGTGCCGTTGTTGCTTCCGACTTGATCAGTCCAGTCTGAATCTGTGTTGCCATACCCGTTGTAGCTTGCAATGTCAGCAGTGCCATTGTTTATAATTAAATCATAAACTGTCCCTTTGAATATACTAGAATCACCTGAGCTTCTTGGCAACAATCCAACGCTATATCTTGTAGATCCACTTGTTATTTCATCGAACCATTGACCTGTGTTTGATCCAGTTGTAACGGTTGTTGTTTCCTCCACGCCATCAATATAAATTTTCCATTCTGTTCCATTAGATTCCCACTTTATCCTGTATCGCACACCGCTCGTCAACACCGTTGTGCCTTCAACAAAATTAGCACCTCCATAGCCTATCCTGATTTTATTAGTGGCTAAAATTTGCATTGATAGTATTTGATTTGATGTGTTCGATGATGCCACGCCAAAAACGGTGTAGTTACTGCCACCAACACACAACACATCGGCTTCAATATAACCAGCAGATTGAGTGTTAAAAGCATCATCAGGTAATTCAACTTCATCATCCACCCCATCAAACAACATCCGCTTGCTGAATCCGTTATTATTATTCAGCGCGTTCGCCTCACCGTCTATCCTGCCAGCCCAGAATCCCGCGCCCTCTGTGCCTGTGGATGCGTTGTTGATCGTGCCGTGGTTGCCGTTCCCGCTGATGTCGTGGGCGGTGTCTCCTGCGCCCTCTGTGAGTGGGTATTGTGTGCCGTCTGATAGGATCAAGTTACCACATGTTCCCGCTGTGAAGTCTACCCTTCCCGCGCTGATTGATGGCGTAGATGTCCCGACGCTACTTGCAACTGTCTCCGATCCTGTCAAGTGAGTAGCTGAGATGTAATCATCCACCCCGTCAAAGCTCGCCGCGTAGCTGTTTCTGAACTCTGGTCTGCGCGGGTAGACACTGCCGCTGTATTGCAGAGGATTGCCGTCGATGTCGTTTGTCGGGGCGCTTTCGTCGCGTGGTTTCAATACGCCGCCGTCATCCGTGTAGCCGTCCAGATTAAGCCTGTCTGCCTCTGGTGGCAACGTGTTATCAACCACAAATGACGCGCCGTTTCTCAATTCGCCGTGGTTGCCGTTGCCGCTGGAGTCGTAGACCGTTATCCCACTGGCATGGTTGAGGTTGTATTGCCTCACTATTTCACCCGTGCTTGTTTTGGTGGCGGTAAAAGATGACAATTTTCCGCCGAGCGTGTTAATATTGTTATACCTAGCACCTATTTTCATCAGTGCAGACGTTGAGGAATTGGCGTGTGTTACGCTTGTCTTTGTCCACACACCCGCAGAAATAGTCCCCTCGTTTCCGTTCTCTGATATTAGATTACCGCTTGTGTCAACATACAAGTAACCAGCGCCAGAGTTGATGCTGGCGCTTGTCCTTAGATCATAAATATACTGTGCAACCCCAATTGCATCAACCTTTAACCACACTAATATTGTGCAATCCTCTCCGAGTGGATCTGTAATATTTTGGATTCGGTCATTAACCCCGTCAAGCTCGCAAACTTGCCCTTGCTGGACTGGTCGCGTTGACGCTGGCGCGTTGCTTGAGACAACAGGCTGCTCTAGTCCGAACAGGTCGAACGCTTTTGCCTGCTCCTCCGCGTCCGTGAACGTCTGGCAAACCAAGTCCTCACCAAGGTAAATCTTCTTTTTGCTGTCTGACATTAGTCTGTAATGATGTAGAGTGTTGATGCCGCCGGTGTGATTGCATCGTATTCTGCTTGCGTGAGTGATATGAGGTTGGTCACTTGATCCGCGCCCGTCACGCC
>FUIF01015546.1_pt1 | contig 12052 bp, 19 predicted proteins | sample 1003461 | NCBI WGS metagenome assembly FUIF01 (sample SAMEA80401918, study PRJEB19352) | marine metagenome | reverse complement strand
TAATATTAATATGGAGCAGTTTAGAAAAGCTGTAAAACATAATAATGAAAACCTAGACTATAACGGCTTTGATATGATTAAAGCTTCAGTAGACTATATACCAGAAGCTGAATACAGAGGGAAGAAGGTAAAATTAAACAAACCAAAAAGAGGGGGATCTAAAAAGTTCTACGTCTACGTTAAGAATCCTAAAACCGGTAACGTAAAAAAAGTATCTTTTGGTGATACTGGTCTTTCTGTTAAACTGAAACAAAGAGGAGCAAGAGCTTCATTTGCTGCACGTCATAAATGCGCACAGAAAAAAGATAAAACAAAAGCAGGGTATTGGTCTTGTAATATCGGACGCTATTGGAAAAGCCTAGGAGGAGGTTCAAACTTTTCAGGATATTGGTAGATGAGTAGACCATATACAGAAGAAGGACAGATTAGAACCTTCACCCAAGAGGTAGAAGATTTTGAGTTGGTATGGCATAGAGATAGAGAAGATCGGATTATTGAACCTCTACATGAAACTGATTGGAAATTTCAATTAGATAACGAAATACCAAAGGAATTAAATCGTATATTTATACCTAAAGAGACATACCATAGGTTGATAAAGGGAACAGATGACCTTAAATTAAGAGTAATAAAATTATGAAACTAAAAGATTTATTATTTGAAAACGTAGATGCACTACATTCAGCTTTAGAACAATCGATACCAGAAAATGCAAACATAAAAGATTTTGCAATTGCTATCAGTAGATTTATCAAAAATGAATACGGAAGTCATAATATAAAACCTTTTATCGAAACTCTTAATTCTACTCTAAAAGTTGAAGAACAAGATTCTTCTAAACCTGAAATTGAAATAGCAACTACCTTTCCAGGAAGTAGTTTATACTCTATAAGATTAAACGGAGAAAAGCAAAGAGGAGAGGATTTTTTTAAAGCTATAGAAATGATAAAAAATATCACAGGAATAGAAATAGGACCTAGGATTTCTTTCGATGCTGATAAAGTAGTAGATATACTAAAAGACAAAGGTTATAAAGCATCTTCTGCTGAAATGGATGTTACATAATGAAACTTTCATCCATTATATTTGAAATAATTGAACCGTCAATCCAATACCAAAAATTAGTTGACAAAGTTAAACAAGACGGAGGAAAATTTTTAGGTTCCGGGGACTACGGTTCAGTATACCAAGTAGGTAATAAAGCAGTAAAGGTCACTACCGACGAGGTAGAGTTGGAACATGCCCAAATACTCAAGGGTATGAGTACTGAATATTTCGCTTTTATACACGATGTAGACATTGTAGATCCAAAATTAGGTATTATTACTATGGAACTCCTTAAACCACATAAAGGAGAAATACCAAAAGACTTCATAGAAGCTGTTAAACAAGAAGCTGAAGCAAATTCTATTGATCCTAGTGAATTAGACTTTGTAGGTGATAACGTGATGGTAGATCCAAAATCCGGTAAACTAAAAATGATTGACGTTTAGTTGGTAGTTTAAATAATAGTTCTTATCTTAGTATATAAGTTACGGACGAATTATGGACTATACATTTTTATTAGGATCCATTGAAAATTTATTAGGTAAGAGTCATAAAAGAGCAAGAGAAAATTATGCTTTTCATTGTCCTTTTTGTAATCACCGCAAACCTAAGTTAGAGATCAATATGGCTACCAACGAAGAAGGTAAAAACTTCTGGGAATGTTGGGTATGTCAAACTCGTGGTACTACAATCCGTTCTCTACTTAAACAACTAAAAACACCAAGAGATCAAGCACAGGAAGTATTAAAGTACCTACCTAAAGGTACGTATGTTGAATACAGTAAAACCAAAGCAGTAGAACTACCTGCTGAATTTCAACCTCTATACAGTGCTTCCAAAACTTCAGTTATTGCTAATCAAGTAAGAAAGTATCTATATGACAGAGGACTTACCGATAATGATTTTATTAAATATAGTATTGGATACTGTACAAATGGACTCTTTGGAGGACGAGTTATTTTCCCAAGTTATACTGGATCGGGACAACTCAATTTTTTTGTTGCAAGAAGCTTTGACGGTAACTACTATAAGTACAAAAACCCAGAAGCCTCCAAAGACATAATATTCTATGAAAACTTAATAAACTGGAATGCACCTATCATTTTATGTGAAGGAGTATTTGATGCAATAGCTATACGAAGAAACGCTATACCCATACTAGGTAAAGCGATTTCCGACTCACTATATAAAAAATTATTAACCAGCCCTACTAATGATATCTATATCGCTTTAGATACAGATGCAAGAAAAGCAGCTATAAAAATAGCAGAACAATTTTTAAATCTCGGTAAAAGAGTATACTTGATTAATTTAAAACAAAAAGATCCAAGTGAAATGGGCTTTAGAGCTTTTACAGAGTTAGTACAATCAGCAGAAGAGTTAGACTTAAGTAGTTTAATGATGCACAAATTAGACCTATGATAAGACAAGGTACAAACATTTTAAAAGAACATGCAAAAGATAGATTAGATTTTAATCCTGATCTAAAACAAATTAACTTTTTAGATAGAAGAGTTTATAAGAGAGGCGAAGGAGTATTCTACCCGTCCGTAACTACTATACTCCAGTATATGCCCAAGAATAAGTTTTTCGACAACTGGTTGAAAGATGTTGGGCATAACGCCGATCTTATTTTGAGAAAAGCAGGCAAAGAAGGAACTCAAGTTCATGAAGCAGCTGAAAAGCTTGTTCTAGGAGAAGAGATTTCTTGGATGGATGATTACGGTAATGCTAAATACTCTCAAGTAGTTTGGGAGATGATATTAAAATTTGCAGATTTTTGGAAGACCCATAAACCGGAATTAATATCAACAGAACAATTTGTATGGTCAGATAAGTACAAGTATGCTGGAACAGCAGATTTAGTTGTTAGAATGGATGGAGAAGTATGGCTATTAGATTTAAAGACCTCTAACTCCCTACATAGAGCCTACGATTTACAGCTTGCTGCATACGCAAAAGGTATGGAAGAAGTAAGAGATCAAAAGATCGATAGAACAGGTATCATATGGTTAAAAGCTAATTCGAGAACTAAATCTAAGAAAAAAGGAGTATATCAAGGTAAAGGTTGGCAAATTAAAGTTATAGATGAGATAGAAAAAAACTTTGATTTATTTCAAACTATATATAAACTTTACCAACTAGATAACCCTATTACAGAACCTATCTACCAGTCATATCCCACTACCATTAAAATATAACTATTTATTATAAACTATTATGAAAAAAGCTTGTGTATTATTGGTATTATTCTTATCTTTAGTAAGCTGTAATTCATTGCAGTTTAAGTTGTCTGCATTAAATCATGCCTCCACAAGGGCAAGTTTAAATCAAACACAGCAACCAAGAGTAAACGTTTTTGCAAATTATTATGATTTTAACTACAATACTTTTTTACTTAGAAACAGTTACTACTGGAACAGTTGGAACTACAACTACAATTGGAGATACCCAGATTTTAGGTGGGCGTCTACTGATTTACGGTTCGGTATTACTCCTAGGATTTATGGCCCCTATATTAGACCGGTGGTTAAACCGCTACCAAGACCTAGATTCAGAGAACCAAGAAGAGAAAGAACAAGAGTAAACAATATATTAACAAATGATCAAATTAGCAGACTTAATCTTAGAAGCCAAGGGCAAACCCAAAGCCGTAATAATGGCAGGAGGAGCTGGAGCAGGCAAGTCATACCTACTCAACCAGTTAGATCTAGGAGGAATACAGCAAATCAACCCGGACAAATACGTAGAGGATCCCAACCACCCAGCTCACAACAGTCTAGGAAAAGCAGTAGCTCAAACCAACAAAGACGTAGCTCAGGCAATAGACAACAAATCTAGTTTTGTTTGGGATACTACAGCTTCTAATCCACAAAAGGTTAAAGACCTAATTAGTGCAGGATACGATGTGTACATGGTAATGGTATATACTCACCCTATGATTTCCTACATTTCTAATTTTACTAGAGAAAGAAACATACCGGCACCTGCAGTATTTTCTACTTGGAGAAATGTCTACCAACTTATTGCCGATTATAATAAAATGCTAAAAGGAAACCTTTCTATCTTTGTTAATGATAGAGGAGGAGAATATGACAATGAAATAAAAGCATTCAATCTAGCTGCTAAAAATGGACCTGCAGGACTTAAAGATTATCTCCAAAACTATAATGAGAAGAATGATATAGGAGGTTCAACATTTTTCCAACCTATTGAAATGTCTAAAGAAGAAGAAGATGAGTTTAACAAAGCAACTCAAGGGATAGATTGGGACAAAGGAAATAGATCAGAAGATAAGGCTATTAAAAAAGCTTTTCTAGCCGCATATCAAAAGAACGGAGTAGGACCTGGAGATGATAAGTTAAAAGATGCAGTTAAGAAATATAGAGATACTAAAGAAAAGAATGATCAAAGACATTTAGAAGTATTAGAAAATATAGCAGAAATGCTATACAGCCCAGTCTTTCAAGAACTACTTAAACATTCTACACCTTCGGAAATAGATTCTAATGTACAAAACTTCCTAGCATAATGAGATCAGTATTATATCCAGGAGCTTTCAAACCACCACATAGAGGTCATTTTGAAGTTGTGAAAAGACTTTTAAATAACACACATGGTGGACATCCTTATGATATAGATTCTCATAAAGAGGCTGGAGCATCCGCTTTATCCGGAGAAGATTCAAAAGCAGATCAAATAGATAAAGTATATATCTTTATTGGGGGAGGAGAAAGAAACGGCCTCACCAAAGAAGAAGCAATGGCAGTTTGGAATATATATGCTAAATATCTACCTGGTGCTGTAGTAATGGATGGACAAAAAATCCAATGTTTGCAGCAAAAGACTTCGCAAAAGAAAATCCCGAACAACAATTTTATGCCGTAACTGGAGTTAGAGGAGAAGAAGATTTTGTAGATTTAAAAAGGGTTACGACTTTTAAGAATAGAGAAAATGTAGACGGACTTGTAATAGCAGCAAATGCTGATAGTAAAGTTAGAGCTACAGATTTTAGAAATACAATACTATCTGGTAACTTGGACAGGATAGTAGATTTCTTCCCCGCTGAACTAAAAGAGAGGAAATACTTAAAATAGTAACCATGTTAAAACAAAGTATTATAGCAGAAATGATGGGTGATGACTTAAACAAACTCATGGATAGTTGGTTTGTAACAGAAGAAAAAAATGAAGGTTCCTCCGGTACTCCAATCGCTCCTAAGTCTGTTACTCCTTCTAAAGATAGAAATAGATTAATAAGAGTTTATAATCAACTCAGAAACGTATTAGGAGACGAATATTATAGAATAACATTTGAACAGGATCATATAAAAGTAGGATTAAAATCAGAAACAGATAAACATAATTTTGATTACACTCCATACATGCACTCTATATTAGAGTATATGATTGATGAAGGAATGAACATTACACCTTTACCGGAAATTAAAGTTAAAAAAGATTTAGCTGAATCTTTAGATTTTTTTGGTAGAACAGCTTATTACGATCCTAATATAAAAGAAATAGTACTGTATACAGAAGGTAGGCACCCTAAAGATGTTATGAGATCATTTACACATGAAATGATACACCATATTCAAAACTTAGAAGGAAGACTATCAGAAATAAACACTTCAGATACAAATGCTGATGATAACTTACTTGAATTAGAAAAAGAAGCATACCTCAAAGGTAATATTACTTTCAGAAACTGGGAAGACAAGGTCAAAAAAGAATATAAATAGGTTATATGAAAACATTAAATGAATTATTAGGAGAAGGGTATCCTCTCAAAGAAAAAAAGAAGTTCCACCGTATAAAATATACTGCGATATGGACGGAGTTCTAACAGACTTCGAAGAAAGGTTTGAGCATTTTTCAGGAATGAAACCTAAACAGTATGAAAAGAAATACGGTACCCCGGCATTTTGGGAACTAATAGATGTTAAGATTGGATTAAAGTTTTGGGTAGGTATGAAATGGATGCCTCAAGGTCAAAGATTATGGGATTTTATATCTCCATATAAACCTGACCTATTAACTTCTCCTTCAAGAGATAATAACTCTAGACTAGGAAAACAGTTATGGGCTAAAAATCATTTAAACCCTAAACCCAAAGTAATAATGGCGTATTCGGCTGATAAACAGAGATACGCAAACGAGAATAGTATATTAATAGACGACAAACCTTCTAACATTGACCAATGGGCGGCTAAAGGCGGTATTGCAATCAAATGTAAAGATGGGAATGTTAATTACGTTATAGACAAACTAAAAGAACTAGGTTATGAATAACGAAAGCTTACTTAAAAAAGAATTTAAACAATCAGACGTACAAAGAGTTAGAAACTTAGTCAACAAAGATTTCACTGCTTCAACTAAACTACAAACCGGTTACCAGAAAGCTCATGAAAGACATGAGGAAGGAGAAGTTTGGGAGGAAAGAGGAAAACAGTGGACTATAAAAAACGGTATTAAGCAAAATGTTACAAGATTAGATGCTGCAAAAAAAGCAGCTAGAATACCCCTTACATGCCCAAAATGTGGTGGTTCAATGAAGCCTCCTTTAGCTAAAAAAATGTATAAGATACATGGGTTTTGCTTTGATCCCTGTACAGTAGAATTTGAAGCGGGATTGAGAAGGGCAGGTTTATATGATTCGTATGAGAAAAGAATAATGTCTGGAAATATATCTGCATTTGCAAGGGATGTGGAACAATGGGCTTTAGATGTAATACAGAACACTAACGATTCCTTCGTTACGGAAGACGGGGTGATAGAGGATTGGAAATCAAATAATAACAAAAATGAAGAGTTATTAAATGATCTCAAAACTTATCTATCCCATCTGAAAGAACACTTTTGATCACATATTTATTAGTAACATTAACTTACTTATAGAATTATAATGACTCAAAAAGAAGTATTAGATTCTCTATTGTCTGAAATTAAGCATATAAAATCTCACATGCCCAATGGTGAGTTAAAACAGATGCAAAAAGATATGGAATCTTTAAAAGACGATGTGTCGGATTTAAAATTCACACTATTAAACCCAGACAACGGAGTGATAGTAAACACTAATAAGAATACAGAGTTTAGGCAAGAGATGCAATCTGGGCAAAAAGAATTTAATGCACAGATGCTAGAACTAGAGGATCTAAAAAGATGGAAGGCGGGAGTCAATAAAGCATTATGGATTATATTCGGTTCTATAGCAGCTCTAGTTATTAGAATTCTCATGATGCATAAAGGTGTATAAAATGAAAAAATCTGAAGTAGTAAAAGCAATACAGGAAGTACTAAGGGAAAAGAAAAGACCTGGACTTTGGGCTAATATTAGAGCTAAAAGAGCTAAAGGTGAAAAACCTGCTCATAAAAACTCTAATGCACATAAAGATGCAGTAGCAGCCGGTAAGAAGATTAAAGAAGGTGAAGCTAAATCGCCAGAAGAGTTAGAATCACATATCAAAGCATTATCAAAAGCTAGAGCTCAAGCAGCATCTAAAGGTCAAACTACTCTATTGAATTCTTATCATAAAGAGATATCTAAAGCACAAAAACAACTAAAAAAGTTAACACAAACTTGGCCTAAAACAGTTACTTCTAGATACGGCGATGAATACGAATTTAGATTAATAAAAGTAATGCCTGACAGAGCAAAATACGAAGTAGTTGATCTCGAATCAGGAAAAGTAAAAGGTACACAGGTATATGGATCACCAGACAGTTTAAAAGCAGCTGCAGCAGATCTTATTAAACCACAAGGAGGTAGACAATCATCACAGTTCTAATGAATGAAAAAATCTCAACTCATACAAATAGTTAGAGAGGTTTTAGAAGAAAACTACGCCGACGGTAAAGTAAAAGGAAAATCTAGACCCGGTAGAGTTAAAAAATCAGGAGCCTCCTGTAAAGGTTCTGTCTCTTCACTAAGAGCTAAGGCTAAGAAGTATGGCGGTGAGAAAGGTAAAATGTACCATTGGTGTGCTAATATGAAAAGCGGCCGTAAAAAGTAAATATATGGTTGTAAGTGAAAATAAATTAAACCGTGAAGCGTATTTCTTCAACGCAACTGAAAACATAGAAATATTAAAAAATCCTAATTGTGTTGATCTTTTTGATCAAAATGGATACCATCTCACAAAAGCCGAGCAGGCTTTTTTACCTTATAATGGATATAAGCCTATAGAAAGAAGACATGAAGATTGTCTAAGATATGATTGGCTTGTCTGGAATAAAAGAGAAGGAGTTCACATAAATCATTCAGACTTATTTGAAAGGAAAGGATTTAAAGATCATGCCTTAGAACAATTATATGCCATTGGTGAAGTTAATCCAATGCTTTATAAGCTTGTAAAAATGAAACCTAAATGGGGTATCGATATTTCTATAGACTATGTCTCAAAGGATAGTGTTTTTGAAGTATTTCATTACGAATGGGACTCGTTCAATTATGAAGATGTCTTAGAAAAAAAGTTTGAAATAGAGCAATTTGTTCTTAAATTAGATTGGGATGAAGTTGCTAAAGACCTATGGAATAAAAAAGACCAATGGTATAATCTAGATTTTTTTGACCAGACTAAATGGAGAACAGATTATTTTGGACTTTCCCCAGAAAAGTTTAAAAACGTTATTTGGGAAGAATAATCTATTTATTTATATAGCTATAAACACACATAAGATGACATATCAAGAAGTAAATGACCGTTTAACAAGGGTTCAAACTGCATTACAGTCTTTACAAGATGGTTCCTATGCAAACAACACTAGCATAAATGTACCGCAAATGACCTCACAACTACAGGAGGTTGAATCAAAATTAAAAGAACAACTTGCTGTCATAGCAGAACAGGAAAAAGGCATGGTTGCTACTGATGATGAGTCACAAGCTGAAAAACTTGCTAAAAAAGGCGTTAATGTTAAATTAACAAAAGAAGAAAGAGGAGAGGCTAGATTTAATGTAGATGAAACTAAGGAAATAGCAAAAGAGGTAGGTAAAGCAGTAGCTAAAGCACTCAAAACAGCCGGAGACGAAATAGCTCATATGAAAGCTACCGATATTGAAGAAAGTAGTTTCGAAATACAAGTTGAATTTAAAGGTGGAGAATTAGATCAATACTCTTTCTATATAGACGGAGAAGAGTTGCACCTTGTAGATTTTTCTTTTAACAAAGTAGTAGGTGATGTAGGTATCAAACCTTCGGGAGAACCAATTGTTCACGTAGATGTAATAGCTAATAACCTTGTTAAACACTTTAAATCTACGATGAAAGAAGATAATGAAGGAGATAACTATACCCTCTTTTTAGATATGTTTAAAAGACTTAAAAAGAAACTTCCTTCTCACCACCCTCAATATAAAGAAATGCTAGCTAAAGTCAAAAAAGCTATGGACCAAAAAGGTATAGATAGCTCTATGATACAGGAAATGTCCGATGAAGAATTTGCTGATGCACAGGAGAAAGAAAGATTAGATAAGCATCCAGAAAAAACTACTATAGAGAAAATACAAGCTCTTATTGCTAGAGAAAAAGGGTTAAAAGAAAAACAAGGAGCAAGTGCTGAAGAAGAGGAAAAATTTCATAAAAAATTAGATACCCTAGTACATAACACTTTTGGTAAAAGACCAGAAGAGAGAGAAATGAATGAAACACCAGAAGGAATGTACTATATTAAGATTCCTAAAGATGCAGCATCTCAAAATAAAGCACAAGTTATTTTTGATGACCTTTACGGCATTAAATATGAAATAAATGACGATCCAAAAGGTATCGTTATGTACTTCAAAAAAGAAGATTTCGATGCTGGAGTAATAGACGACCTAGAAGGAGATGGAGTACAAATCCTAGACACTAACGTCCCTATGAACGAAGTAGACGTTAAAGAACAAGACGGAGGAGATTTAGATGTAGGACATCAAGATGATGAACCAAACATGCTCAAAAAAGATTTATACGATATTGCAACATATGCAGCTAAGTTATATAAGCAGTTAGATAAATACGACAAACAAGATGGCGAGGTAGACTTTCCACATTGGTGGCAAAAGAAAGTAACTTTAGCCAGAGAGTATATCTCTTCAGCACAACACTACTTAGAAGCAGAAGAAAAACAACCAGCAATTGATCAACTTGCTTTAGAAGAATCAGTAAATGAAGCTGCATACGATAATGCAACTAGAAACGAATTAGCCCAGTACATTATTAATCTTAATAATGAATTAAAAGCTGCTAAGTCTAGAGGAATGGATAAAGAAGTTCAGCACTTACAGAAAGATATTGCTATGGTAAAAGCAGCATTAGAGAAAAAGAAAAAGCTAAACGAAGAAAAATCTACTTGCTGTGGGAAATGCGGTAGAAAGCACGTTAAAGGAACTAAATGCAAAACTCCTTATCTAAAAGGTAAAGATCACTGTAGAACAAGATAATATGAAAAAAGCAGATCTTAAAAATATCATTCTAGAAGCATATCAAGAAGTCTTAATTGAAGGTTTATTGGATGAGTTAGAAGAAGCAGAAGGTGACGAAGAACCAACTGAAGAACCTGCACCGGAAGATGCTGGAGCACCAGAAGGAGAAGACACACCGGAATCTGAACCCGGTAATGAAGCTGAACTTGCTGATGCTACAGATACTATATTAGGTAGATTCCCTACCCTAAAGGCTGCTATTATAAAATTACAGACTGAAGACTTTGATGAGTTTGTAGACTCTATTGATTGGATTTCACCCCGACCTTCCGCTTTTAGGATTAATCTAAAAAATGGACAGGATTACGAATTAAAATGGACAGGTAAAACTTTTGTTGCTAAGATATTAGGTAAAAGATACACACTATCCAACATTGCAGATTATCAACAAGCATTAGATAAATTAGCTATTCTTTATTCAGAAGCACCGATGAAAGGAGCTGGTGAACCAGTAGAAGGAGAAGGAGTAGATGATGCATCAACCGGAGGAGGAGACTTCCCTGGAGAGGAAGGAGGAGCAACAGGAGGTGAAGAACCGGTAGGAGGTGAAGAAGATTTCGCAGCTGGCGGAGAAGAAGGCGGTGGAGAAGATTTATCTGACGAACCAATAGACTTCGAAGACGGAGCAGAACCAGAAGTATAATATGAACGTAATAGATAAGTTATATACGGAATGGGCATGGAGATCTAAATCAGGTACTCCTAGTATGAGTAATCCAGAAGATAAAGCTATATTAGATTCCCTAATTTTAGAACTTACAGTTGACTCTAATGTTATTTCAGAAAATAATCTTGCAGATACTATTATAGATTTAGTTACTGCAAATAAAGATAATGAAAAACTACTTCAAAGAGTTTATAGAACATTACAAGCATCTCCTTTTATTTCCGACTTGAAAGCTAAACTTCAATCTGCAGGTCTTTCTAAAGATTTGTTTGATAATAGAAACCTATTTGATGAAATTATAGCCATATTACAAAAAGGTGGAGAAAGTTCTATTCAAGCTCTACTTTCATTTCAAGAAAATTCAAATTTACCTAATAAAGGAAATATCTATAGAATCGCAAGTGGAGTTCCGCAAAAAAAGATACAGGATCTTGCTAACTTAACCGGTGCAAAAGGAAGTGTTACTATGGGAAAAGGTGAAATACTATTCCCAATACTTTTCTCTGACACCAGTTTAAAAGACGATGGAGCAGGAGATCTACAGAGAGGATCTAAAACAGTTGAATTGAAAGCCATTGGTGTAAGTAAGGAAGGTAAAAATCAGGAGGTGGTAGATTTGGAGTAAGCAGGTCATTTGAAAACTATAAACCTGTTTCTTCCGAAATTACCTCTGGGTATTTAAAATCTATCGTAGCAGACTTAAGTAAGGCTACACCGGAGAACATTAAAGATGTGTATAGTAATATTAATAAGTATATAGACAAAGTTTATCCCGGCAATACACAGGATGTTAACGAAACTAATGTTGGTAAGCTTAGAAATATGTTGAAAAAAGCTGCAGTAGAGAGTTACATCAAAATTAAAAAA
>FUIF01020853.1_pt1 | contig 12075 bp, 14 predicted proteins | sample 1003461 | NCBI WGS metagenome assembly FUIF01 (sample SAMEA80401918, study PRJEB19352) | marine metagenome | reverse complement strand
CAAACCCGGAATGTTCTCTTCTCCGTAGTCGTTTATAACGATAAGGGCAGCCTCGCCTAGTCCATTGTTCTCCACGCTCCAGTAAATTCCTTGCGGGTTATTGGTTTCCTGTTCTAAGTATCTGCAAATATCTGCTAATACTCTAATCTGCCCAGGAATAGCAGTTTGGTTGTGTTGCCATTCTGCAACTTGCTCATAGCTAGGCAACTCAAATACTTGTATAGCAGCATTGTCTCCACCTGTACCCATACTAGGGTCAAGTGCAATTGCATAGGTAAACTGATTAGTTGGCTTCTTATACCAACGTGTTTGTCCCATATTAAGTACTGGTGCTTTACCGTCCATTGTTGCAAGTTTAATTGAACTAATTAATGTTTCATCAAATACTAAGAATTCGCAACCATATTCACGTCTAAATTTCTCTTCACCAATACGACCAATTTCATCTTCTTTCCACTTATCATCTCTATCAGGATGTTCGTGCCATTCAGCAACAAATCCGTGAAATCCGTTAGATCCTAACTTTTGTTCATTGCCGTGTGCATCAAACTTTTCTTGTGACTGTTTCCAAATAGTAGCAAATGTATCTTCATCACTGTTAGGTGTACTAGTAATAATAGCACGGCCACCTGTTGCTAGTGTAGGTGATATTGATGTCCAAAACTCTTCTGCGATGTTAGGTTGTACAAACGCAAACTCGTCACAGTATAGTAATGATATGGACATACCACGTCCTGTATTACCTGTTGTAGTTTGTGCTACAATACGTGATCCGTTTTCAAACTCAATACTACCTTTGTTATAACTTGTAACACCTGCTCTAATATGATCCGGACAAGTTTCGTACACATAACGTATACGTGCCATAATTTCTTGTGCGCCTGTATACTTGTGTGCTGCTACTAGAATAGTTTGGTCTGGATTAAACATAGCATACCACGCTAGATAGATACTAGCACACGTAGTTTTGCCTGTTTGTCTAGGCATCATATTAATATTAAATCGGTAGCTATGATAGCTATCCATTAGGCGTAGCTGATACTCAAACGGATCGAACAACAACTTACCTCTTACAGGGTGTTGAATATAAGAAAAGTGTTTTGCAAAATGTAGATAGCCAAGCTCAGGATCCATACAGGCCATTAGGTCTGCCATCTGTGCTTCAGTAAATGTTTCTTGCTTATTCGCCTTCTTAATTAAGACGCCGTCTAATGATGCTGCCATAGTACTATTTAACCAATTAAATCGTCATAGAACCCAGTATCGAACCTAAGATCAAACAACTTGCGTTTGTCTTGTTGTATTAGTATAGGTACTGGTGATGCATTAGGACCGTTAGTAGGCTCGCTCCATAGCCATTCGTATTCGCCGTGATCTAATTTTTTGTGTAGTTTTTTTAGTCGTCTACGATTGTAGCCCGGACAAATGTAAACAATGGCCTGGTTGTTGCCTAGTGGCTCAATCTCTCCAGACCATTGTGTAATTTTTAATTCGCCTTTTTTAAGAGCTGCGCCGCTCCAAGGACATACAGGTTTAATATGTTGGAAGTATTCTTCCCAATTAACCTCTTGACTTTTTCTTACCACGGCCTTTTCCTCGGCCCTCGGTTGTTTTGATGTCTTCGTTACCGCGTGATGCTTTTAGCTTCTTGTCTTTACCGCGGCCACGTCCCTCACCTAATTTGTCATTTAGTGCTGCCCATAGCTGTTCTTTAATTGATGTTTCCACCGCCATTGCATTGTCGCCATCTTGTGCAGCTTTGTATGCTTTCTTTTCACGGTTAATACCACCTGACAAGTCTTTAGTCATTGTCTTAGTATCGCTATATTCTTCTTCTGGTGAATTATCCCAGTCTTCCATTTCTGGTTCATCTGCTGGTTCAGCATCTGCTGGTGCATCCATATCAGCATCACTAGCAAGTTTCATCATCTTTTTCATATCGCCCATTTCGTGGTCGTGTGTGTCTGGACCCGCTGATGGCATTGGCATTGGCATTGATACTGGAGCATCTTGTGGTGAAATTGCACCGCCCATTAACTTAATTAAGTCTTCAACTGCATCGCCTCTTGCATTTAATGAAACATTCATTGACATTTTGTCTTCTGGTTCTGATGGCATATCCATTGGCATACCGCCTTCTCCCATTCCACATTCGTCAACTGATTGAATTGACTCTAAAATAGTTTTCATATCGTTAACGTTTGATCCTGCTACTGATGGCTTATTGCCTGCTGCCGCCGAATCCATATTTTCTAAGATTTTTTCATATCCATTGTATTAGCCTCCTACGACTGCTTTGGTGTTTTCTGATTCATCAATGTCTTTAGACTCGCCTTTTGGAACACCCATAATTGGGTCAACTTCACGTTCTTTACGTGCAGTTTCTAATTCTTTTAATAAGTCCATTACTCTATTACCAGCAACATCAGCTTGGGCACTTTCGCCGCCCATATCTTCTGTGTTAAGCATTGATTCGTATGGTTTGGTTTCTTTTTCTTCTTGATAGTCTTCTTGTGGAGCAAGTGGATCACGTACAATAATGTTGCTTTGCGGAATGTTGCAACATTTACCTAAATACTCTTGTAAAATTAATGTAGTAGTAGGGTACGTAATTTCTGCTTCAAAATAAGTAACATCAATATTTTCTAACTGGGGGAAGTCTAATGGGCGTTTTGAAATTGGTACTCTTTTACCAGCTGTCATTTTGACAACTCCAAACTTCCCTAATGCTGTTTCCATATGTGCTTTGCAGTCTTCGGCATAATCACCTGCAACTCCAATTTTAAAATCATAAGTCTTTTTTGACTCAGTTAGATAATCTGTAAAATTTTTCATAGTTAATTCCCGCTTTGTATTATTTATCAATATTCTTTAGTTTCTCTAGCAAACTATTACGATCTGTAACTACGTAACCTTCTCCGGCTACAATATTTCCATCATTTTTTACAGTATCTTTGTCCATTTTTTCTTTTTTAAGTTGCAAGTCAATCATTTTTAGTTTCTTGTCCATTTTAGCAACCTTAGCATCTAATGATGTTTTAAGCATTCCGCCAGCAACTTCAAATACTCTGCTTGCGTAACGTGATTCAACATTCATTCCTAAGTCCATTAAGTCTTCATAGCTACTTAACGCTCTTTGTGCAATATCTTCTAATTCTGAATCTGCTTTTTCACCAAGACCTTTGACACTTGGCAATGCACTTGCAATCTTATCGAGTTCTTGTATATCACGTTGTGTATCTTCTGCTTGCACAACTGCGGTATGTCTTTTCTCTTCTTGCTTTGCATCTTTGATGATTTCTTTAGAATCAGGTAAGTTTAATAGTTCTTCAAGTTTCTTTGTCATAGGACTTCCATTATATGCTACTATTATTTATCTACGTTTGCCATTATGGAAAATATCATTTTCAGTTATGATCCTAAAAGTAATACCTTTTTGTTTACAATAGGCATATGCTGCTGCCCATTTGGCTTGATTAACAATAAAACTTGCTTGATTAACTTGGCTCTTGCCTACTTTTTCTCGTATTGCTTGATTAGCTGGTTTAACTTCAATTAATTCAACTTTTTGTTTGCCAGTTTTTTCTGCATATGCAATAAAGAAATCTGGAACATAAATTGTATGTTTACCTGTTAGTGGATTTTTATATGGAATACGTATTGCTTCACTAGCCCATTTGCTAACACTAGGATGTTCGTCACAGAACTTCATAAAATGAAATTCCCAACTTGATCTATATGTAGGAGATTTAGTGCCTATATATTTTTCAGGTTGCTTTGGTGTAAACTTTCCCTGGGCAAATCTGGCCATATTACGCTACAATATTTCGTTTTTCGATTTTGTCTGCTGATTCGGCTCTTTTAAAACCTAGTGTACTTGTTTTAGGTCTATTGTAGTTTAACACTTCTGTAACAATTGCACTTAATTGTATTTCGTCTAATCCGGTTAATGTATCTAGCAATTTAAATACGTTAACTTCATCAATTTTAGCCTGTTGTAGTAATGTAGTTGCAACACTAATTGCTGCTGTTTTGTCAAATCCTCTTTTAGTAAAGAATGTAACTACTGCATCAACTTGGCTTGTTGGAAAACTTACACTGTTTGAAAAGTAAGTGTTAAAGAATTTAGTAACACCTTTGTCATCAAAATTATTTGGTTTTTCTTGTGGTAAACTTGACATATTTTCTCCTTAATCAAACGTTGATTTTGCTGCTGTTGACAGCGCATCATAACTTGTCCTTGCTCCATTAATTCCCCCGGTGCCCCCGTTGGATTGATATTGCCCTAAGAAGTTTTGAAATCTTGCATCGTCCTGCGATGCTGGATTAGTGTCTCCTGTTGTATTCGATGTTGCCCTACTGTTAGATACTACTGCTGATGCACCTGCAATTGCAGCCGTAGCTAATAATAATGATCCAGCTGCTCCGCCGTTTCCTGAGCTTTTAGGAAAGAATGTTTGTGAAACTCCACTAACATCTATACCCGCTACATTACCAATGGCATTTGTAAGTATTCTCATACCGCCTTGTCTAAGACCATCTGTGCCATTATTTCTAACACTATTAATTAAATTTACTCCAGCAATGCCTGCTTCTAAAGGATTGCTAAAGTTTGCACCTTGTGTAATATATTCATACAAGTCAATACCGGTGCCAAAAATACCATCAATGCCTAATTGTCCGCCACCTAATGGTGTAATAGGACTAGGTGTTGAATCGTAATGATCTGTTTGTCCAAATCCAGAAGGTTCACCGTTATTGCCTGCTTCTACGTGTCCTCTATCATAAAACACTGTATCATAGTTAATTGTCATCCTATTTTCTAAAGGATTGCTTTCACTGTTTTGTACAGTATCGTGTGACCAGTCCGAAATAATAGGATTTACTAATGTATATTTTGTATAACTCTTACGAGCCATTTGTGCAATTTCAATACGATCAAAAAATGGTACATTTGGAATATTGTTGTCCATACCAAATTTAAATGTGTTTGTTCCTGGACCGTCATACAATGTATCGCCTGTACGACGATTGCCGTATGACCCATCATTTATTGAATGATTACCATCTGCATAATAATATCTATAATATGCTTCCATCATTGCTGTTGTTGCACCATAGTTATCATCGTGGAATGTAATACTTATTGGACTGTAGTCTAAACGTGTTTGTACATTCTTTTTACGATTGTACTTGTTTTTAGTTTCTACTGTTGCTGTAAATTTAGGTAAGTCAGCCTGTTTAACAAGCATACCAATTTCGTGCTTGTACTGATCAACTTCTTTAATAATACTTTTTGCTTGCTCTGTAAGATAAAATGTTACGTGATACGAAAACGACAGCTTGGGTGCGTGTTTTTGTGTGTCAGTAATATATAACCGTGAGGCGTGTTGCCAGTCAGCCATATTACCTTTTGGACTTAAAATACCGTTAGCTAAATTATCTAAAAAACCGTTGAACTTGCTCATACTAATATTTATCTTTATAAATTATGTACGTATATAATAAAAAAGGCCGCACAAGGCGACCTTTTATAATGAATGGCTTAAAGGAGTTTATTAAACGCCGCCGCCTGTAATTAGAGTGTTTGTTGTACGTCCAACTGCTGTACCAATTCCAGTACCATCTGGAGTTTGGATTGCGTTGTCGTATCTAATTGCAAGTGTAACTGTTACTGGCTCATTAGCACTGTATGCTAGTGAGTTGTAAGCAGCGTTTTGTACAAAGCAACCGTATAATTCAAAAGTCTCTAGTACATTTGGAGTGTTTGCTCCGTTGCCACCGTCTAAGATCTCAATACGTGTAGTAAATTTATAATCTTGACCTGATGCTGCACTTGACTGTTCGAAGAAGTCGAATTGTTTCTGTAGCTGCTCGCCTACTAATTTTTGTACGTTGTTGTTTACATCTTCACGTAAGTTCAGCGTAATCGCTTCCCAAGTATGCTTACCAGCTAGGTATGCACGTGAGTTGTAAACTTCAATTGGAATCTCTTCAAAACTAACTGTTGGACGAGTTACGTCAACAACTTGTTTTGTAAGTTCTGTTGTCGGTGTTGATACACCAAAGTTTTCAAGTGTTACTCTAAAGCGATACTGAAGTTTTGGCATAAGCAAGCCTTGACTTGCTGCGCTGTCTCCAGTTGCTAGAGGAACTGTAATTTTTGATAGTGTTGAAATTGCCATTCTATTTTATCTCCTGTTGCAAGTATTTAGCATATTTAGGCCCCATATTTCAGGGGCCTAATTAATACCTTATAACCCTGCTATTTCTCCAGTGTTTTTAAGTCTTAGCGGAATGTAAATAAATTCTACTGCTTTTACAGGTTCAATAGCAATGTCTAAGTATAGTTCATTTCTATCAACTCTGCTTGGAGTATTGTTACTTTCATCACATACTACTAAGAAGTCATATAGTGCTCTTTGACCAACAAGCTCGAGCATCAAGCTCTCTGCTGCCTGTTTAATCTCATCGCGTGTAATCTTATCATTTGGTTCAAAGATGTAAGGTTTAGCTAACTGATTTAACTGTGAGCGTAAGTAAATTACCAAACGTGCCACGTTAATTCTGTCTAATGCACTTGAACCTCTTGCACGAGTCTTTTGACCATAGTTAACAAGTCCAGCACCACTAATAAATGTAATTGGGTTAATAGCTTGTGCGTATAATGTATCACGTTGACCTTCGTTCAACGCTACTGTTACAAATTCGCCTTCTGCATTTACAAATCCTGTTGCTGTTGCGTTAGTAATACCACCGCGTCTTGTGCCTGCCGGAGCAAACCAAGGATAGCTAACTTGATCACTTAATGCTACTGTGCGTAACATCATATGACTTGGAGGAACAACTACGTTATTACCTGCGTTGTCACTTGTAAAGCCCCAAGGATAAAACATACCAAAGTACTCATCACGGCTAGTTAAGCCATCATCGTTGTCTTCTGGTGCTAATGCTTGGTTAGTTGCCCAGTTATTTAATGAAGTTGCATCTGAAGCAAGTCTTGCTGGTGTATCACCAATAACAAATGCGCTTAGGCCTCTGTCATAGTTTAGTGTGATCATTTCACCAATTAGCTCTGGATAACCTGGAGTTGCCATCAAGTTAAAGATTCTTGATTCGTCATCTCTAATGTCATCGTTTGAGTTAAGCATTGCTTGTAGTGCTTGTACAATAACTTTACGCTGTGCTTTACGTCCAAAGCTACCTGAACCGTCTGCTTGGTTGCCTGATTCTGTTACCCATCTGTGTGGATAGTAAGCACCCATTGCTTCGTCGCCGTTTCTACCGTTGTCTGAATTGATATCAATTACATTACGTACAAACTTCTTAACATTAAAGCCAGAACGTCTTAGGTTCCATAACAACATACCTTTTGGATATAATGCTGGATCCGGTGCATCTGGATCTAAGTAATCGCTTGTTAATAGTGCATCAATGTCGCCTGCTGTACCACTGTTTGCGCCTGCTGTGTTATAACGTGCATCACTAAACAAAATACCTTCTTCTGATGTTTGGTCTGCTTTATCAAGCAAAGCCCAACGATTTGCAATTGGAGTATTTTGTAATTCTGCATTATACTTGTAAATTGCAGGATAGTTTTCTAAGTCAGCTGTACTAACCCAAAGATCACCTGTTACCAATGCAGTACCATCACTTTGTAATAATGGTGTGCTTGCACTTACGATTGGACCATTTGGATCACAATCAGCATATGCTGCACTAAAGTTATGATAACCTACCCAGCTACTACCATCGTGGATCATAATGTCAACTTCGTCAACAATTGAATTGTACCATAATGCACCATCATTAGTTAGTGCTGTAACTGGATCATCTGATGCAGTATAAAATGCTACTTCAGTTCCTGAAGAGTTTGTAGTTGCTTTCCATAAACTAGCACGTAATTGTAATGGAGTTGTGTCTCCATCTGTGCCTGCTTCAAAGTATAAGTTAGGTGTGCCACTATTTACGTTTGCAAAATGTGCAAAGCCCATTAAACCTAATACAGCATTAGTGCCATCATCACTTAGTTTAATGTCGCCGCCTTTAGCGTGTTTAATAACAACTTTATTGCCAGTTGTAACTTCTGCACTCACGTGCGGTACGTTAGCGTTTGTAATAGCTGCTGCAATTAAATCTGCGTCTGTACTTGCGCCTGTTGTTGTAATTACTTCTGTTAATACAATAGTGCTTAGTGCGTCTGAGTTAGGAGCAGTAGCTTGAATACCAATTTGATAAGTGTCAGCAGTTACGCCGCTACTACCAATTGATGCGCCAATAATTGTAGTTGGAGCAATTGCATTGCGTTTAAATACTTTAAATGTTGCTAATGGCTGTGAATCTCCAGCAACGTTTGCTTGAACATATACATTGCCTGCTGCAATGTTTGATCCGCCGCCTAGTTTATCTAAACCATTAAGTGCTTCTTGATTTGACTTATATAATGGTGCTGCAACAGCGTCCCATAATTTAGTTGCGTCATTCCATACTTTAACTCTCCAACGTGCGCCTTTTCCTGGCTCAGTTGTTTTAAGCCATACACTGCCTGTTGGGCGTGAATATGTGTCGCTTGACTTGAATGAAGGAACTCTAGTGTGCTTGTCAATGTGTAGTTCTGGTGGATAATACGTAGCTGGTGCAATACCTAATTCGCCAAGTAATGTTGCATCTCCAGAAATTGCAATTGAACCAACTGCGCTTGAATCAGCTTCAGCACTGTCTGTACCATCACTATAAATTTCTAAACGTCCGTCTACTGCTTTTGCACTAATATTTCCTGTTGGAAATAATGATACAATGTTAGTTGCAACATCGCCAATAATGTCCGATTGTGCTACTGTAACTGTAGTTCCGTTAATAGTAAATGTAGTAGAAGATTGTGAAAAACTTGGGTTTGATTTAGTACCGCGTACTGTTGCCCAACTTAGTGTCCACGCATCTGAACCTACTAATACCCAAACGCCTGATGCGTTTCTGTAAAATAATCTAACAACAGTTGAACCAAATACTACTGCGTAGTCACCAATTGCGCCGACAGTTGCTTTTGGCATTTTTCCAGTAGTACCGTTTGCTACTAGTGATCCGTCTGTTAATTTTGTTGAATCTGTAATTACAATTGGAGTTTTAGCTGTAAACGACTGTCCACCTGTTGTGGTTACGCCTGCGCCATTCCATTCTTGAATGCCAAATTCTGAAGTTTGCGTATCAACCCAATAAGTTCCAGCTGCTGGAGTTGCTGCCGGTGCATCTGCTGTCGGAGCAAGTTCTGCTAAGTCAATATCAGCTCTTACTGCCCACGCTCTGTTGCTTACACCTAAATACGAATATGCAGCTTGTAAGCCGTACTCGTTAAGTTCGCCAGCGTGAATTGGATTATTGTTGTTGTCTGTATAAAACAGCGGATCGCCAAAGGTCTCTGCTAGATCTCTTTGTGATGTTAATAAGTATGGTTTACCAGCGTTTGCCTTTAGTGTACCCTGTGCTGTTCCTGTTCCACTTGCATTTAGCTTGTTAGAAGCAGATGCAACAAAGATCATTGGGGTCGTGCCAGGCTCTGCCGGAGTGTAGAAACTTTCGTTAATTACTTTAACTTCTACTCCTGGTGATGTTAATGCCATTTGTCGTTCTCCTAGTTTACGATTGTAATTTTGCTACTTGTATTTAGCAGACAATCAAGAAACCGGTGTATTAAACCCCCTAAAAAAGGTACCGAAAAGGTGAGCTAAATACAGTATGAGACCATTATGCAAGTGCGGAGAGCGTCCTGCCGCAATAAATTATAAAAAAGGTAAGAAAACATACTATCGTAAGTTATGTGAAACTTGCTTGCGTAACGGTTTAGGACACGGTATACCTAAATGGAAACAACGTGGATACGAGAAAAAAGACGCTTGTGAGAAATGCGGGTACCATAGTAATCACCCGGAACAGTTTAATGTGTTCCATATAGACGGCAATTTAGAAAACTGCCGCACTACAAACTTAAAAACAATATGTGCTAACTGTCAGCGTATTATGCAAAAAGATGGAGTTGTTTGGAAGCAGGGAGACTTAGTCCCTGATTTTTAAATATTGTCTTAATTAATGTTTCGACATTTTTTTCTAATCTTTTAGGTCGCCATTGTTATCAATAGTGTAATTACACATCCATTGCTCAATACTCATAGAGCTAGGATCTTCACTTGGTAAGTGATCGCTTCTATCTACCCAAATAGCATAGTCAAAAATTTCTTCGTTTTGCATTGCAAAGAATTCACGTTTGTTGCGTAGTCCGCAATAGATATCGTGTTTATCAAACAAGTTACGACCTAATTTAGCTAAGTCGTCTTTGCAATAATTATGAATCATATTGTACCATTCAGTACGATGATTGTGCCTATCTACGTAACATTCTTCTTCATCTTTGTAGTTGTATTGATCTTTTAGATCCTCAAAAATAAACAGTTCTGAGCAGAATTTACTCGATGACTGAAATGTATATCCGTATGCTTCTAACATCTCGCATACTGTATCTTTGCCGTGTCGGCCGTGTCCTACAACTAATAACTTCGGTATCACTAATCTCTCCTTATGGGATTTTTAGTATATTATAGCTTAGTTTGTAAGTAAAGTCAACCTTAATCGTACCCTAAACGTGCTACATTTTTCATTTCTTCTGTGAGAAGTTCTTGAACACGCTGTTCGTATGCTTCTTCAAAGCCTGCTTCATATAGTTCCATACATCCTGATTCATTATTCCACAAACGTTTGAAATAGTTATCATAATAACTTTCTACAATATAGTCGGGCTCTTGTTGGGGGATTAGATGACCTTTGATAATCCAAAAGTATCTGTTAGCTTCTTTACGCACTTCGGGTGAACACATTATGGGACCTCCTTGTTATATTGTATTTACAAGGAACCGTAATCGTTGGCGCTAACGTTGGGGTATTTTAGCCGATTGTGAAACTGTAGCCTACGCCGCCTGTGACTTGCGTAGAAACTTCTTGCTCCAACTTTTCCATTTCTTGTGCAGCTTCGTTCTTAAGAGCATCGCCGTTTAGTGTCGAACCGCCTTGTGGTCCTGCAATAGTAGCAAACTTGCTTCTAGCTTCACCTAACATATGTTTACACGCTGCAAGTGTGTAATCTTTGATCCATTGCTTAACAATATAATCATTTAACAATTCAGTATCAGGACGATAATTATAGCAGTAAAGCATTAGATTTTCTTCTGCTCTTGGACGCTGTAAAATTGTTAATTGCTTTGTAGAAGTATTCCATTTGAATTCAATAAATGATCCAAACATTCTTCCTACTAATTCTTGGTACTGACTAAACATATCGTATGTTGCTAGGCCGCCTAGATTGGAACTAGCCATCAAATATGTATTTGTATATGCCATATTGAATGGTTCAAACAACGTACCACCATCACCGCCACCTGATCTAGATCCTATTGATCTGCGAAATATTTGACGAACTTCTATTACTTCGTTTGGTAATGTGTATGTGTTTTGGTCAAGTACTGTTGGCATAAACAAGTAACTTTCTTCAACTGAATTATCACTACGCTGTCTAAAGCGGGATAGTGCTTTTGTTAAAGCCGTTTCATAGTGTACCGGGTCAAGTTCAACGTCAATCATACCGCCACCTAAGAAGGTATGTACGTAATCGAAGATTTCTTGTTTTTGCGTTGCTAGTGTCATATACGTTCCTCTGTATAGTATTTATCGTTTCGATAAATATGTATATGCCAAGATTAAGTTTATATAAACCAGAAAAGGGTAAGGACTATGAATTTCTAGATAGACAGATTCTAGAAATGTTCACTATTGGTGGTACTGATATTAATATTCATAAGTACCTCGGTCCTGATAACCCCGATGAAGCAAACGCAACTGCTGATCAGCCTCGCTATGATGCAGTTAAAGAAACAAACATACAAGACTTGTTGTTTTTAGAAAACAGAGATCGTAAATATGATCCAGACATTTATACAATGCGTAGTATCTATAACCTATCAGATAGTGATTTTAGTTTAAGTCAATTTGGGTATGCTTCGTGATCTGTGTGGCTGAGACACGCAACAGGGG
>FUIF01014897.1_pt1 | contig 12083 bp, 16 predicted proteins | sample 1003461 | NCBI WGS metagenome assembly FUIF01 (sample SAMEA80401918, study PRJEB19352) | marine metagenome | reverse complement strand
CGCGTGTCGCAACCATCGACTGATCGAGCGTGCCCGCGCCGCCGATCTCGACCACGGTATCGACGCCGCGCCCGCCGGTCAGCTCAAGCGTCTTTTGTGCCCCACGCCGGCACGTCCTTGTAATTGATCAGTTCATCGGCGCCGAGCGCTTTCAAGCGTTCGAGTTTCGCGTCGGATGAGCTCGTCGCGATCACCCGCGCGCCCGCCGCCTTGGCGAACTGCAGCGCGAAGACCGACACCCCGCCGCTTCCCTGTACCAGCACCGTCGACCCTGGCTGCGTCACGCCATCGACGAACAACGCCCGCCACGCGGTGAGCCCCGCGCAGGTCAGCGTCGCCGCCTCTGCAGCAGAATAACCGTGTGGAGCGCGCGTGAACCAATGCTGCGGTACGACCACCGCCTCACGCGCATAGCCGTCGATTCCGTCGCCCGGTACACCCTTTGCCGCCGCAGCGGACGGTGCCGGGCCGTCGTCCCAGTCGGTGAAGAAGGTCGATACCACCAGGTCGCCGGTTTTGAACTGGGTCACGCCTTCGCCCACCGCCTCGACCGTTCCGGCTCCGTCGGACATCGGGATGCGTCCGTCGGCGGTGGGGATCATCCCTGCCACGACCGCGAAGTCGTGGAAGTTCAGCGAGGACGCCCCCAGACGCACGCGGATTTCACCCGGCCCCGGATCGCCGGGATCGGCCATGTCGGTCGGGGTCAGATTGTCGAGCGAGGCGGGCGAACGAAGCTGAACGCTGCGCATCACTCTGCGGCCATCGCCATCTCAACGCGCTGCGGCCCCCGGATGACACCGCCGGGGTCGGCCCTGCATTTCGCCGTCCTTGAACGTGACGACGCCCGACTTCACCGTCGCGACATAGCCGTCGGCCTTTTGCAACAGGCGCTTGCCGCCCGCGGGCAAGTCGAACGCGAGCCAAGGCTTGCCGAGCTTGATCGCGTCCATATCAATCACGTTCAAATCGGCGAGATACCCGGCGCGAGTACGCCGCGATCTTCGAGGCCATAAAGCAACGCGGTATCGCGGCATTGCCGTTTCACCGCATGTTCGAGCGCGATGCGATGGCCTTTGCGGTCGCGCACCCAATGCTGGAGCATGAAGGTCGGCGAGGCGGCATCGCAGATTGTCCCGCAATGCGCGCCGCCGTCGGAGAGGCTGTTCACCGTGTCGTCGGCCGCTTGCAGATCCTCGAGGAAATTGAGGTTGCCGTCGCGGTAGTTGAGGATCGGGAAATAGATGAAGCCCTTGCCATCGTCCTTCATCAGCAACTCATAGGCATATTCGGCCGGCGAGACGCCCGCCGCCGCGGCGCGGCCCGCGATGCTTTCGTCCATCTTCGGCTCGTAATTGAAGTCGGGATCCATTTCAAAATGGACCGGCCAGCCCTCGGCGACGATCTTGAGGAAATCGAGGATGTCGCTTTCGGGCCAGACATTTTCCTCGGCGATCATCCGCGCCTTGAACGCGGGTCCTTCAGCTTCGCCAGCTGCTGGTCCCACGGCAGGTCGATGATCTCGTTCCACGCGGGCTTGAAGCGGAATGGATGGACGGTACCCTGCCACGCCATGATGATGCCGTTGCCGCGGAGCGCGATCTGCGCGACGATGTTCGCGCCGGTCGCATTCTGGCGACGCATTTCGGAAATCTGTTCCTCGAGCGGCAGCTCCTTGGCGATCGATTGCAGCGCGGCGAAGGTCACCGGAAGACCGGTTTCGCGGCTGAGGTCGCCCATCCACTGAAACTCGTTCCACTCGCGCTTCATGTCGCTCGCCATTTCGAACACGCCGTAACCGACGCGGCCCATTGCGCGGCCGATCGCGATCAGCTCCTCGGCAGTTGCGGTCGTGCCGGGGACGAGTTCGCCGTCGATCGATTTATGGAGGACGGTGCGGCTGGTCGAGAAGCCCAAGGCCCCCGCGCGCACGCCTTCCTCGACGATCCGCGACATTTCGGCGATGTCGGCATCGGTCGGGATCGCACCGGGTTTTTTCGCGGTCCCCCAGCACATAGGCGCGCACCGCGCCGTGCGGGACGTGGCACGCGACATCAACGGTGCGCGGCAGCTTTTCGAGCGCATCCATATATTCGGGAAAGGTTTCCCAGTCCCACGACATGCCTTCGGCAAGCGCGGTGCCAGGGATATCCTCGACGCCTTCCATCAGCGAAATCAGCCATTCGTGGCGGTCGGGCTTGCGGGGGGCAAAAACCGACGCCGCAATTGCCCATCACGACGGTGGTGACGCCGTGCCAGCTCGACGGCGCCATTTCGGCATCCCAGGTCGCCTGGCCGTCATAATGGGTGTGGACGTCGACAAAACCGGGCGTGACGATCTTGCCGCTGGCGTCGATTTCTTCGCGCCCGATGCCGAGATTTTTCGCCCACCGCGACGATACGGTCGCCGTCAATCGCGACGTCCGCGACAAAGGGTGCTCCACCCGAACCATCGACGACAGTGCCGCCGCGAATCACCAGATCATGCATGTCCGCTCTCCCGATTTTTTTAGTTTCACCAAGAAACCTATCATCAAAATCACGAGATGCAAATAAGTGCGCAGAGACGGCAACGAGGCGCTATGGTAGCGCGACAAAATCATCGGGAGTCGTTGCCATGATCCGCTCGCTTGCCCTCGCCCTTCTGCTCACCGTTTCGGTGCCCCCGCTTGCCGCGAAGGAAGCTGCAACCCCCGATTACAAGGCTGCGCTCGCCGACCCGGCGCGGCCCGCCACCGATCGCGAACGCGATGCGTCGCGCAAGCCCGCCGAACTGCTCGCTTTCGCGCAGATCAAGCCGGGGCAGAAGGTCGGCGACTATGTGATGGGCGGCGGTTATGTCACCCGCCTGCTCGCCGCAGCCGTTGGCGCGACGGGCAAGGTCTATGGCTTCCAGCCCGCCGAATTCATCGCGTTCAAGAAACAATATGGCGACGATCAGGCCGCGGTTGATGCTGCCTATGTCAATGTCGATGCCGTCGCCGGGCCGTTCGCAGCGCCCGCCTTCCCCGAACAGCTCGATACGATCGTCACGGTGCAGAATTTCCACGACCTCTATTTGAAGCCCTTCCCCGCCGGGACCGGCGACAAGGCGAGCGCGGCCTTGTTCGCGGCGCTGAAGCCCGGCGGCACGCTGGTCGTCATCGATCATAGCGCGGCGAAGGGCAGCGGCACGACGCTCTCGGACAGCCTGCACCGGATCGACAAGGATGCCGTGGTTGCCACGCTGACGAAAGCGGGCTTCAAGCTTGAGGCCGAAAGCAAACTCTACAGCCGCCCCGCCGACCCGCGCACCGCCAATGTCTTCGACGCGGGCATCCGCGGCAAGACCGACCAGTTCACCCTGCGCTTCCGCAAACCGGGATAGAAGAATGACCAGCGACGACGACTATGTCTATGACGAGGCGAGCGGCGAATGGCTGTCGGCCGCCGACGCGCGCGACCGCGCAGCCACCGCATCAGCCGGCCCCGAGGTGCACGACGCCGTCGGCAATCTGCTCGCCGACGGCGATTCGGTCGTGCTGGTCAAGGATTTGAATGTGAAGGGCGCAGGACAGACGCTGAAGGTCGGCACCGTGATCAAATCGATCCGCCTGACCGGCGACGATCAGGAAATCGACTGCCGGTTTGAAGGGATCAAGGGGCTAGTATTGCGCGCGGAGTTTGTACGGAAACGCTAATCGCGGCCTTCGCCCGCCGATTGTCGCCTGTCCGCGACGCAACTGCTGTCGAGATACCAGCGGGTCCCTTCGAAATGATGCGCGGGACCGTCGTCGCGCCAATATTGGTGGCGCAGTTTGACCGAACCACGCACCGACGTCTTCATGTCTGGCGTTGCGATGCTGAAGGTGCAGTTGGCACGGTTGCGTTCGGTACCCGTAAAGGCGCAGCGAAGATTGCTCAGCCGATATTCGGGTGTCGGAGTGTGGTTGGTCAACGCTCCTTCCTCGTTATATTCGGGCGATAGTCGGGCGCGCTGACCTGGTCGTGTATCGCGCATGACAGAGAGAGTTCCTCGCTTCCCGGCAAATCGCATGCAGGCGGGTTGTCGCGGTAATATTGGCTCTGGCGATGATCCTTTGCAGCATAAAAAACCGCAGCGCTCGATAGGCCGCGATGCCGCGAGGGACGCTCCGGGCTGAACCGGGCCGCAAGCCGTCGACAGGACCAGCGGCCCGAGGATGAGCAAGCCGGCCCGTCCGGGCATCACCCCAGCGTCCCCTTCCGCGGCCCCATATATCCGAACAGATAAGCTGCGACCTTTCGCATCTGTATTTCTTCGGCGCCTTCGGTGATGCGATACCGCCGATGATGGCGATAGATATGCTCGAACGGCTTGTGGCGGGAGTATCCGATGCCGCCATGGACCTGCATGGCGCGGTCGGCGGCTTCGCAGACGAGGCGGTTGGCCCAGTAGTTGCACATGCTGACCTTGTCGGAGAGCGTGCGCTCGATGTCCTTGTGGGGGGTGTTGTCCATATCCCACGCGGTCTTGCGGATCAGCAGGCGCAGCATCTCGGCCTGCGTCGCGAGTTCGACGAGCGGGAACTGGATTGCCTGGTTCTTCGCCAGCGCCTCGCCGAACGGCTTGCGCTGGCGCGCATATTTGACGGACTCCTCGATGCAGAACACAGCGGCGCCGAGCGAGCTGGCTGCCTGCCGGATGCGGTTCTGGTGGACGAAGCTTTGCGCGATCGACAAGCCGCCGCCCTCGGGCCCGAGCCGCGCATCGTCGGGCACCCACACGTCGGTGAACGTCATGCGCGGATGGTCGGTCGGCATGTTGAACGTCCACAGATATTCATCGACGGTCATGCCCGGGGTGCCCGTCGGCACGAGCAGACAGGTGATCCCCTTCGCATCGCCGTCATTCCCGCTGGTGCGGCAGAAGGTCGCGCAGTGCGTCGCGCTGTGCATGCCGGTGATCCACATCTTGCGCCCGTCGATCCGCCAGCCGTCGACGCCGTCCCGCGTCTCGCGAACCGCGCGCGTCTCCATATGCGTCGCATCCGATCCATGATCGGGCTCGGTCAGCCCGAACGCGGTGCGCCGCCGCCCCTCGAACCCGCCGAGGATAAACTCCTGCTTCTGCGCATCGCTCGTCGCAAACTGCTCGAACATCTCGACGAACGGGAAGTTGCCGACGATGCTGTGCTCGTTCTGGAGGTCGTTGTGGAGCCCCAGCCCCTTCGCCGCAAAATGCTCGCGGATCACCGCCATCCACAGATTGCTGCCGTCCTGGCCGCCGTACTTCTTCGGCGCCGAGAAGCGCCAGTGGCCCGCCGCATCGGCCTTGCGCGTCGCTTGTTTGAGAAGCGCCTCCCACTCTTCGCGCGGCAGCCCCTGATTGTCCCAGTCGGTGCGCGCATGCTCGCGCCGATGGTCGAAGAAGCGGATATTGTCATCCGCCAGCTCGAGCGGTTTGATCTCGGCTTCGATAAACGCATCGAGCTCGTCGAGGTACGCCTGAAGCGCAGGCTCTATCGCAAAGTCCATGTCTCTCTCCCTGTTCCGTCTATCCGCGCCAGTCGGCGCGGGCCGCCGCGAGCGCGGCATATTTGGGGCTGTCGATCGCGCATTTGTCGAGCACCGCGCGGCGCAGCCTTGCCAGCAGGCCCGGCTCGGCAAGGCTCGTGGTTCCCGACAGCAAAGCCTCTGCCAGCGCCGCATCCTCGGCACGCACATCGGCCGATAGATCGCGCAGGACGATGCCGAGCGCGTTCATCGCGACCACCGCCTCGAACTTGGCGTGACCCTCCGCCCGCGGTTTGATCGATCCTTCGATCCAGTCGCGCACCGCCTGCACGATCTCGCTATGGGTCGGCTCGCCGGTCGGTGCCGGTGCGGCGTCCGGCGACGGCGGCAAGGCGCGTCCCCGCTCGACCTCGGGCGCCTCGGCTTCGAGCAGCAGCAGCAGGTCGAGCTCCTGCTCGGCGGTCCGCCGCCCGATGACGACGCGCTCGACCGTCGGATCAGCGCCGCTCCGCCACGCCTGCCCCATCTGCAAACAACCCAGCGCCCACCAGAGCGTCCGGTAGACCAGCCAGAAGCGGAACCGGTCGCGGTCGACCCTCACTCCGCCCGCCGCCTCATAGGCCGCAAAATAATCCGCGAGGCTGCCGACCCCGAACGCCGGCCGGTCGATCCGGCCAAAGCGCCACACCGTCATGCACCCGAACGCCAGATCCTCATGCGCGTCGCCGCGATGCGCCAGCTCCCAGTCGAGCACTGCGGCCAGGCCGTCTTCATCGACCATCACATTGCCCATCCGGTAATCGCCATGCACCAGCACCGGATCGGCAGGCGCAGGCAGATGATCCTCGCACCATTTGATCGCCAGCGCGATCACCGGCCGGTCGCCGCCGTACGACAGAAAGCGCGACCGAAGCTCCGCCAGCGCCGCGCACGTGTCCATCAGCGGGATCGCCGCCGGGATCGCATCGCCCGGGATCGCATGGATCCGCGCCAGCTCGCGGCCGAGGTCGGCGAGCAGCGAGCGCGGCGGATCGGCCAATATCTTCGCCGGCGACACCTCGGCCATCACCCGCCGCATCACATAACCCGTGCCCATGCCGTCGGCATCCGCCAGCACGCCCACAACCTCGGGCGCCTTCACCCCCGCAGCCTGCGCCGCCATCACCAGCGCCGCCTCGTCGGCATGCCCGAACGGACGATCCGCCATATACGCCGCCGACGGCGCACGCCGCAAAACATAGGCCCCGCCAGCCCAATCAAACGCCCAGCTCTCCATGTTCGCACCGCCAGACAAGCGCTCAAGACCCGACAACGCGCCACCACCAGAAACACGGGCCATGAAAGGCGGAAGCAAGGCTGACAAATCGGTCATGCGCGGATCGTGCGGGCGATCCAGAGCGAGCGCAACCCGGCAATCGCGTCAGCCGCACTGCGGCTCAAGAAAAAAGAAAAGAATAGAGCAATGGGCGGCAAAGCGGCCTGAGCGAACCGGGCTCAGATATGGAACACCACCGAGTTCAGCCAATAGGAAGCGATGGCGTTTCCGTCCGCATCCAGCGCCGGGTCGAAATCGGCGTTGCGCATGATCGCCTTGCAAACCGCGTCGTCGAACGCCTTGGGCCGGGTCGATTGCTGGATATGGCAGGCCGTCGGCTTGCCAGCGGCATCGACGTTCAACCGGAAATGTACGATCGCGCGTTTGCCCGACAGCAGCATTGGCAACGGATAATCGCGCGATTTCATCCACTCGCCCGGATTGCTCCGGGGCTTCAGCTTCCGCGACAGCGCGGCGTGTTTCGCCACGTCGATACCCCAATGATCGAGCAGTTCGTCGGTGCATTTTTCGAGCGCGGCGAGCGGCGCGCCCAGCGACCCGGTTTCGAGAATGAAAGGATGGCGGATCGACCGCTTGACCTCGATGAAGGTGACAGCGGCTTCCTGCTCGGGCGTGATCTGCGGCCATTCGAAGTCATAGCGCTTGGCCTTGAGCGCCGCTTCGCTGGCAGCACGGACTTCGGGCGAATAGGGCGCGATGCGGACATTGCCCCGGATGATCAGCGACGGCGTCTTGTCCGCCAGCGTCGCGGGATAGAATTCGGCCTCCTGCTCGATTTCATTCGGTCCGAACCGGATCCGGACTATCCCCTCGTTCAACCTGGTGTCCGCAGGCCTTCCAACGAAGCTCAGCCGCAGTGCGTCGCCCGGCTGATAGCGGTCCACCAGCAAGACGACCTTTTGATCGCCTTCGCCGAAGCTGCGCCCCATTCGACAACTATCGTCCGCATAGTGGACGTTCCATTTTGAACTGGGTTTAAGCCGCAGCGGCTCTTTGGCGGCGCCGATACCGGGCAGCGCAAGTCCTGCAGCGGCGAAGGAAAATAGAAGATAGCGTATCGAATTTCTCCCGGTTCGCGTGGGGCCAAGGACTATTTCGGGATTTGCCAGGTGAAATGATTGGCATAATAGCTCGCCGCCGCATTGCCGGCGGCATCACGCGCCGGATAAAAGGAACTGCGCCGCAGCATGAGATCGCACGTTGCCTTGTCGAGATTGGGAAACCCCGAGCTGTGAAGTGTCCGGCAGCCTGTCGTTTTTCCCTTTTCTGAAACGGTCAGCAGGTAGGTGACAATGCCCTCGTTCCTCTGTTTCCGCTCGGCGCTCGGATAGTCCTCATCATAGATCCAATGCGATTCGCGGGGCTTCGGCTTCTGCTTGATCGCACGCGCATCGTCCGGGTCGATACCCCAACTTGCCAGAAGATCGTCATGGCATTTTTCCAGAGCCTTGATCGCGGGCTGGATGTCGCCGAGCTGCAAGCGCAGATCGAGCTGGCGGCCGCTGATCCGGACACGCTGGTCGCCCTGCATGGCCCGCGAAATGGCTCCATCCTCGTCATCGAACTTGATCGTCTTTTCGGTTCGCCCGGGCACTTCAAACGGCCATGCGGGAACGTTGCGGACGAATTTTTTGAGGAGCGAATTCGATCCTGTACCATCTGAAGTCGGAGTAGGCCGGCATGCTCTTGCCGTAGATACCATAGGTGTAGGCATCGAGCGTCAGGCTGCGTTCGATTTCGAGGACGATGGCGGTGTCGCCCTGCCCGAACCGGCGCAGCAGGCGGCACTTCTCGTCAGCATATTCGACCTCCCATTTGCTGGTTGGCTGGAGCCATTCGGGGGCCTCGGGCTCCGCCCTCGCCCCGACCGCCACGAACGAGGCAGCCGCCATGGCCGCACCGAACATCGACAAATTGCGCGCCCGTCTCCCCATGTCGCGAAACTTGCCCGCAGTTACGCCGCTACGCAAGCCCCTCAAAAGACAGGAGTCGGTGTTCACCGGGTCCCCTTTTCCGATCGTGGAGGTCGGGTCATTCGGGCGGCCGTCAGCGCCGCAGGCCATCGCAACGGCGGCTAAAGCGCGCCCCAAGACTGATAGTCTTCGACATGCACATTGGGTCTGCAAAAGCTGGTAAAACTCATGCTGGCGGAGAGGTCGAGCGCTTCAACCTGGTGCCACCATCCAACCGGCAGGAAGACCGCTTCACCAGGTCCGATGATTGTTTCAAGCACCGGCGGCTTCACCGAATCACCCGGCCCGGCAGGCAAGGCGTCATTGCCCCAATCGGAAAAGCAGTGGCGACTGTTGCGCATCCGCGCGAACGCCCAAGGCGGCGCCATCCGCACGCGCTTGCGGCCGATAACCTGCACGAGCAGATTGTTAGTGAGGTCGTGGTGCCAGGGAGTGAGCGTGCCTTTGGGCCCGAGCCAGAAAAAGCCGTCGCGTGTCCGCGTTCCGTCGAGCAGGGCGATCGGCGCCATATCGTCCCACAGCGGGGCGAGCGCTGCGGCGTTCGTGCCGCTATTATAGGCGGTGAGGTAGATGTCGTTACTCGCCTCTTCCTTGCGCAGCCAGTCGAGCAGCTCGGCGAAACGGACCAGGCGGCGGTGATCGTCCTTGGCGAGCTCGTAATCAGGGCTGCGCTCGCGCTCGACCTGTGCCTCGACGACGGCATCACCGGCGATCGCCCCGAAATGATCGAGCGACCAGCGCGTGAGTGCGGGCCAGTGATCGATGATGGCCGTGAGCTTCGCGGGCCGGTTCGCCTCATAATGATAGCGATAGAAATGACCGGGATCTGGCGCATCGAGTGTGTCGAGCGCAAAGCCGCCGTCGGCCTCGTGCGCCAGCCGCTCCTGATTGGCGAGCAGCCAGCCCTGCTTCGCCATCCGCGCCGCCTGCCGCCGCAGCATCGCCGCCATCGGATCCCTGGCGAGCCGATCGACCTCATATTTCGCCGCCGCCGCTGACACGCCCGCGGCCGCGAGACGCGCGTGAAGCGCGGCGTCGTTATCGCCGGCCGCGAGGCCTTCGGCGAGCAGGGCACGTTTGTCGGGCTGGGACATCTGAAAACTCCTCGGCCCGCTGAAGGACATGGCGATGACAAAAAGATGACAGCCTAATCGCCCGCTGGCCCCACATAGTCCATGCCATAGACCGCCGCGCGGAAATCGCGGTGGAGCGTGCCGTCATAGGGCATCGTCTGGACAAAGAAGACCGCAGTGAGCTTGTTCGCGGGATCGACCCAGAAGAGGGTCGATGCGGCCCCGTCCCAGAAAAACTCGCCCACCGCGCCGCGGTTCTCTTCGCGCGTTTGGGGTGGCGCCTTGCGCACCGCGAAGTCGAAACCGAAACCGACCGCGCCCTTGCCAGGCAGCCATGCGCGTTCGGTGATCGCGGGGTCGAGTTGGTCGGTCGCCATCAAACGCACCGTCGATGGCCTGAGGATGCGCGCACCGTCCAGTTCACCCTTGTTCAGCAACATGCGTGCAAAACGCTGGTAATCGTCGAGCGTCGAGGCGAGCCCGAAACCGCCCGGCGTCAGCGCATTGCCGTGGAAGTTCAGCTTCTGCGCGTCGGCTGCGGCCTGCTGGACGAGCTTGCCGTCCTTCTTCACATTCATCGCCGCAAAGCGCGGCAGCTTCGCATCGGGTTGCCGCCATGCCGTATCGGTCATTTTCAACGGTTCAAAGATATGGGCGCGAACATAATCGGCGAACGGCTGGCCGGAGAGCTTCTCGACCAGCGCCGCCTGCACGTCCACCGCAATGCTATATTCCCACTGCGTGCCCGGCTGGAACAGCAAGGGTACGCCCGCAAGGCGGCGGCTCGATTCGGCAAGCGGGATCGTAAGTGCGAGCGGCTCGGCGGCGACATAGGCATCATGCGCAGGGGTTGGCCCGGCGCCATAAGCAAAGCCCGCGGTGTGGCGCAGGATATCGCGGATCGTGATCGGACGCTCAGCAAGTACATAGCGCGGCTGGCCCGCCGCATCCTTGCCCGCATAGACGCGCATATCGGCATATTCGGGCAGATATCTGGCAAGCGAATCGTCGAGACGAAACTTGCCCTGTTCCCAAAGCTGCATCAGCGCGACGCCAGTGACGGGTTTGCATCGAATAGATTTTGCGCGATCGTGTCGCGGCGCATCGAGCGCTTCGCGTCGCGGTCGGCCATGCCCGCAGTACCGAAATAGACTTCGCGCCCGTCCTTCCAGATCAGCGCCGAGGTGCCTGCGGCGCGGCCGTCGGCGACCATCGCCCCTAGCGCAGCGTCGATCCGTGCCTTGTCGATCGTCAGCTTTTCGGACGGCGCGGCTTGCGCTTGTGCAGGGCGCGCGGATAGCGGGAACGTGACCCCCGCCGCGATGATAACCAAAGCGAGTGCCGCTGCGCGCAAGATATTCTCTCCTTTCCCGGTCGATGATTGCCGGTTCGCACCATCTCATCGAGTCCGGGACAGCGCGTCAACTCTCATGCGGCTTGAATAGGTCTGCGGAGCCGGCCGTTACTCGGCAGGAGCGGGCTCACTCGCCGCCTCGGCCGCGGTCAGGGCGCCGTTCTGGATCAGCCAGTTCGGATAATCGGCCTGCACCGATGCCATGATACGATCCACCGCCGTGGCGACCTGTTCGCCCTCCGCCTCGCGGTCGCGCTGGACGACGACGCGCCGGGCCTGTGCGTCGATCAGAACGCGGTCGCGGCGAACCAGTTCGCCGACCGTCAGGCCGGCAAGGATGGTCCGACTATCCCCCTCGCGCTGCTCCAGCGTCGCGAGCCGGCGGTTCAGCTGCTCCTCATATTCGGCGGCGGCGTTGGTCTGTTGTCGCAGCTGGACGATGCTCACCCGCACGTCGCGGTCGAGCTTATCGCGAACCTTCGTGGCCAGCGTCGCGTTTAACCGCGCGGCATATTGGTCGACCAGCACGACGCCATCGACTGCGACGGCGTCGTTTTCGATCCGCACATTCAGGCTGTCGATCCGGTCGTCCTTGTCCAGCAATTGGTCCAGCTGCGACTGGACCGTCGTGCGCGCGAGCAGTTCGCGCGCGATATTGTTCAGCGACAGCGCAAGCGGGATCGACAATATCCCCAGCGTCACGACGATGCCGACGACTTGCAGTGCCGTATGCTGCGGTGTCAGCGACGGGCCAAAAACGTTTTAAGGCGCGCGACGATCGTGGCGGCGAAGGCGATGGCCAGCGTGTTGGTAAGGAACAAAAGCGCGGCGCCGAGCGCGAAATCGAACCGACCGGTGGCAAGGCCGAACCC
>FUIF01022474.1_pt1 | contig 12086 bp, 11 predicted proteins | sample 1003461 | NCBI WGS metagenome assembly FUIF01 (sample SAMEA80401918, study PRJEB19352) | marine metagenome | reverse complement strand
CGTAAATAGCGAGGGCAGCGACCCTAAGCTGCTGCTAAAGGTTGCTGGTGTCACTGCTATTGAAGCCAAGGACACTGGGCAAGTAGACATTGCCAGCGGAGTAGTCGAACTAAGCAATATGCACCTCAATGGCTTGCAAGTAACAATCGCCAGCGATGCATTCGCCACTATTACGCCAACGGGCAGATACGGCGGCTTTCTCAGCGTGGTATGCGCGGGCGAAGGCGTTTTTCCACAGATGGGACTGAGCGGGTATGCTCTTGTCGATTTTGGGGACACCCCATTATCGCCAGCAGGAACGCAGACAACAGGTTCCGATTTTGACGTTTACGCATCTGGTCCACCGACAGGAACGACTGGGACAGACAGCAATGTCGGTCTTTTCCTAGGCGGGACATCCGGTTCGTTTTACATAGAAAACAGACGATCCTCCTCATCCAATTTTCAAATTACTCTTTTGTAGGAGACTAGTATGGCCGCACAATACACAGCACAGCGGATAGCCGACACAGATAATGGATGGCTGGTTACGGACACAGAGACAGAAAAACAGCACATTGTTTTCTGCAACGCGTCGGCAAACAGCGCCGAGGATGCTGTTGCATTAATCGCCAACCCGCCACCGGCAGAAGATGAACTATAAAATGGCAATCGCATACAAGGCGCAGATCGACGAGCTTAAAGCAAAGCTAGGAGAATAGCATGGCGTTACAAACAAGTGGTGCAATCTCTTTGAATGATATTCACGTAGAGGCTGGTGGAACATCCGGTACTAGCGCCTCTATTAATGACTCAGATATCAGGGGGCTTATTGACAAGTCGTCTGGTGCTCAGATGTCATTCAGCGAATGGTATGGTGCTGACTTCTACATTAACCTGACGTATGTGGATAAAAGCACTGCGAATGCTGACAGCGGAACTATCAACTATCCTACGGGAACATCTTCGGGTGATGTTATCATTGCTTGTCTATCAGATGACTCGCACAAATTTAGGTAGCTCCGCAGAACCTTCTGGAACTTTAAACAACTTTACTCAGCTTGATAAGCAAACAAATACGGAAACAGTGGATACAAAAGCGGGGACAGCATATTATACTTCCTTGGTAAAAGTTTTGTATAAGGTAGTTGCATCTGACACTAGCACTACTTTTTCTCTCACGAGGGACGGTGACTATGGTGCTATTACGTTGTACTCTTTCACTCCGTCTAGCTCAATTTCAACTGTTTCTGCTAACAGTTTTACTAAAGACACCTCTAGTGGCAATGATGCTAGTCTTTCTACCACCGAAAGCCAGCCTGTCCTCCTTGTCTTGAACTCCTACTCTAATAACATAAACGGAACCCCTTCACCTGCTACTGATTTTTAGTGATAACGGCTTAAATCAAAGTGTTATCCTTTACGACCAAGATGGCACAGCTACTGCTTCCGCAGATTTTAGTGGCGGATCACTAGTCTTTTATCGACGCTTCAACCATCAAGGGTATCTCACATGGTCATAGAATATCAAACAGGTGCCTTTTCTGACAATAAGCAGCAAGACATTAAGAACTTCATACTAGAGCAAAGCCCTAGAGACGCTGGCGGATTGGAGCTAGAGTTTAATCATATCCTTTCTAAAGCACATTCTTGCTATGCTATTGCTAAAGACGAGGATGCAATCGTTGGGTTGCGCCTTCAATTTAGCGTAGAAGAGAATCCGTATCTTTCTGCACACACAGATCTTAACAGCTTTCTAGCGACTGTCCCCACCAGTCTCTCGTCTCTGGTTGTACCTGCTCACATCTACATTAAGAGTGGCTACTCAAACCAAAACATAGGGGACGAGGTTTCCCGTCGGGCTGCACAGTATAGCATTGACGCTGGCTATAGCTATCAGATCAACTACGGCTATGAGACACAAGCTATCTTTGATTATGCTCAACGCATAGGTAACTTAATCGACACCGGAGTAGAGGATTACAATAACTACAGGATATATTTGCGAGATCTGCAAGACACTGTTGATTATGTAACTCCCTGATAAGGTTATACGATGTTAGGCTTTGACGCATTATCAGCTAGTCCGATAGCGGATGACACAGGTAGCCTAGAGCATAACCTTGTCGCCGCACAGACCAGCTTTGCCTTAACAGGGCAAGACATAGCCTTAACGGTACGAGACAACTTCATTGTAGACGATGGGGGGTTCAACCTCACAGGACAAGCTGCTGCTGTCACGGCCTCATTCTTTTACAGTCCTGCAGTTGCGAACTTCTCGCTTACAGGGCAAGACGCAGGCGAGATACGGGACTACAATTATGCTGCTAACAACGGTAGCTTTGCGCTAACCGGACAGGCAGCAGATCTAGATAAGTCTGTACTTATAGGCGCAGCACACGGCAGCTTTGCTCTTTCAGGAAAAGGGGCTTTAATAGGTCTCGATATCAGCTTGCTGGCGGATCAAGTTAGCTTTTCGCTTACCGGTCAGGATGCTGCAACTAAAGCACAGTTTAACGTAGTAGGCGGTCAGGGTTCGTTTACGTTAACAGGTCAGGCCGTATCGTTTATACAGGCGGAGTTTGCAGGCTTAGGAAGTTTTGCACTTGATGTATCTGATGCGGATCTACGACTTACCATACACCCGGATAACTTTGATCGTACACGCCTTATATACCTACTGCCTCAAGAAGATGACTACACGGTCTACATACCGCCATCTAATGTAGTTCTGCGTACAGTATCTCAAGATAATAGGTACACCATCGTTATACCTGCTGTAAACAACACGATTTATATTGCAGCACAGTCTATGAACGATACGGTTTATATAGCCGCATAAAGGAAAGAATATGGCATACAAGTGGCCTGACAAAGATAAAGACGAGATCGTAGACTTTAGCATTGACTGGTCTCGCTTTCTCGGCACAGACACCATCTCTAGTGTGACGTGGTTTATTAACGACGGGGAAGACGTTAAGGAAGAACTTTCAGACAACGAGACTGTGTTCGGCCTGCGTTTCATTCAAGGTTCAAATACGACTACGGTATCTACTGCCCGGTTTGCGGATGGTACAAACAACGTCCGTTATACTGTTACGTGTCGTATTGTGACTGCTCAGGGCCTGCAGTATGAGCGGGCTGTATTCCTGCGTGTGAGGGAGAAGTAAATGGCTTATGACTTTCTTGGGCTAGTCAACGACGTAAACCGCCGTCTCAACGAGGTGGAACTTACTTCGTCTAACTTCAGTTCGGCAAAAGGGTTTTACGCTTTCGCAAAGGACGCTGTTAATGCTTCTCTGCGTCACATCAATCAGGAAGAGTTTGAGTGGCCTTTCAACCACGTAGAGAATACAGAGATCCTGTCAGCAGGTACAGTCAGGTATAGCTACCCGTATGACGCTAAGACGGTGAACATGAACAGCTTCCGCATCAAGCGGGACGATACTCTCGGCACAGATACTGTCAGACTAAAAGTGCTTAACTACGAAGAATACCTTGACAAGTATGCCGATTATTGAATACAACTCTAACGCAGGAGTACGGGGGGTTCCGAAGTTTGTTATCCGTGCACCTAGCAAAGAGCTTCTATTTGCCCCTGCACCAGACAAGGCATACGAAGTAGTATACGAGTATTACACTATGGGTTTCGACTTGAACTTGCATAGTGATGTACCAAACCTACCAGAGCAGTACAGATACGTTATTGTAGACGGTGCTATGTATTATGCCTATCAGTTTAGAAGCGACTTCCAAGCTTCTTCTGTAGCTATGGAAAAGTTTCAGATGGGCATCAAGAACTTGCGCAGCCTGCACATCAACAGGACTGAATACATCCGCGATACTCGCATACAGCATTCCTTTAAGGGCTTTGAATAATGGCAACACAATGGCAGACATTCCCCATTGAGTTCAGGGGTGGCCTGATTTCTAATCAGAGTCCTCTGCAACAGGGTACCAATGCCGTTGGTTCTGCCACGCTCCTACAGAACTTTGAGCCGTCCAAAGAGGGTGGCTACACTAAGATCTTGGGCTACACAAAGCATGACAGTTCTGCTGTACCGGGTAGTGGTCCTATTTTGGGCGTGAAGGTAGTTAACTCTTCTGACACACTTGCAGTACGTAAGGATGGCTCTGCGTCGAAGGTGTACCTGAGTACGGGGTCTGGGTGGACACTGAAGGCTACATCCGCAACGGCTGCAGGCGGCAAGGTTACCTTTGAGAATTTTGACTTTAGTTCTTCTAATATCATCGTTCTCGTAGACGGCGTTAACTACCCTGCTGTTTTTTGACGATACGGCAAACACTGTCACCTACATGACGTCTTCTGATACGACGGACGTACTGGCTGCTTCTTCTGTAGCTCGCTTCAAGTCTGCCATGTTCTACGCCAAAGGCACTAACCTTATATTCACAGCGCCTACTACGTACAACGACTTTAGTGTTGCTAATGGTAGTGGCACTCTTAACATCGGGGATGAGATTGTTGGACTGAAAGTGTTCCGTGATCAGCTGATCATCTTTGGTCGCAACAAGATTAAACGCCTTAGTGGTAACTCCGCAGCAGACTACGTTGTTTCACCTATCTCAGAGAACATTGGTTGTATTGCTGGTCCGACTATCCAAGAGGTAGGTGGTGATTTGTTTTTCGCTTCCGTAGATGGCATCCGTTCTCTGGCTGCTACGGATCGTATTGGAGACTTCGGGCTAGAAATCCCGTCAGATCCGATTGCTAAAAACACGTACGACTTTATGCAGTCTGCTAGTGACTTTAGTAGTGTAGTGATTAGAGAGAAAGCGCAGTATCGTATCTTTGCGTACAACTCCTCTGAACAGCAGACTGCAGCAGGTGGGCTTCTGGCAACGAAGCTTCTACCGCAGGGCGGCAGTGGTCTGGCTTGGGCAGAGACAAAAGGCATTAAGGCATACGTTGCAGACAGTGCATACACGGATAGTCTCGCAGAGATTGTGTTGTTTGGGAATGAAGATGGCTACATCTACAAACTAGAGAGCGGCAGTTCTTTTGACGGCTCTAATATTAGCGCGATTTACGAGTCGCCTTTTATGCCTATCAACGATCCACAGATGAGGAAGTCTTTTTACAAGGCTACTTTTTACATTGATCCTACGGGTTCTCTATCCCTTGAGTACAATGTAAAGTATGATTTCAACAAAGGGCCTGCAGACGGTGTAGTACAGCCAGCCACAGATAGCGTCTCTGCTACAGGCACTTCAGTATTTACATATGGCAGTACATCAGCCGTGTTTAACACTGCTACATTTGGCGGCAATCTCGACAAGGTTTATACTGAAAACATCATTGGTTCAGGTAAGACGATAGCTCTTCGTATCGAGGATATTTCTACGAACCCTACATTCACGTTGGACACTGTTCTATTAGAGTTCGCAACAGAAGACAGACAGTAAGGAAATAAGATGGCCGGTTACACTAGGCAAGATACAGCGGATAATATCGCTAACGGCAAGATCATTGATGCGGACGACTTGGATTCTGAGTTCGACGCCGTTGAGTCTGCCTTTAATAGTACCACGGGTCATAACCATGATGGTACAACGGGAGAGGGTGCGCGTATCGCGGCAGTAGGCCCTGCAGGTGAGATGACCGTTACGTCTACAGCTATTCAGCCAGCATCAGACAACGCTCTGGATCTGGGGACTAGCAGCGTTGAAATGAAAGACGGGTTCTTTGACGGTACTCTCAAGACAGATGTACTCACCGTTGACGAGACGTCTACGTTTACGGGGGCTGTTACAGCATCTGCTGCAGTGTCAGTTGGCACTACTCTTACGGTTAGCGGAGCTGCTACGTTCAACGGGAATGTTACTCTAGGCAACGCAGCCTCGGATACGGTCACTATTACAGCGGACGTAGCCTCACACGTCCTGCCTTCAGCTGACAATACGTATGACTTGGGTGCTTCTGCCTCTGAGTGGCGTAACTTGTATATCGACGGTACAGCAAACATCGACAGCCTTGTTGCTGATACTGCTGACATCAATGGTGGCACGGTAGACGGTTCAGTCATAGGTGGTACTACCCCTGCTGCAATTACTGGTACTACAGTTAATGGTACTACGATCACTGCAAGCACAGGCTTTAGCGGCCCCGGTGGATCTATCACAGCCATCAACGGCTCAAACATTGCTAGCGGTACGGTTGCTAATGCTCGACTGGCTGCTACTCTTACGTCGGACACTTCAGGCAATGCTGCTTCTGCTACGGCGCTGGCTACTGCTAGGAACTTCTCTCTTACAGGTGACGTCACTGCAGCCGCAGTTAGCTTTGATGGATCAGGCAACGTCGCGCTGAGCACTACGATTGCAGCCAACAGTGTTGCGTTAGGTACGGACACCACAGGTAACTACGTGTCTAACGTCACTGCGGGTACTGGTATTAGTGTTAGTCATTCGCCGGGAGAAGGCTCTACGGCTACTGTGACACACGGTAATACATCAGACTTGGATGGTGTTTACGGTAGCGCAGATGATGGCACTAAAATCGACACCATTACAGTAGACGCTAACGGACACGTTACAGGCGTGACTACCGGGTCTGCCTCTAGCATGTCTTTTGTTCTAGAGGATGGCGACGGTACTGAAGTCACAATCTCTAATAGCAAGGAAGTTAAGTTTGTCGAAGGCGGTGGCATTGACATCAACTGGACAGATACGAGTAACGGTACGGATGGCGATCCTTACGATCTGACCTTCACTCATGCTGATACATCTAGTCAGGCTTCTGTGAACGGATCAGGCCGTACTTACATCCAAGACATTACGCTAGACGCTTATGGTCATGTTACAGCCATTGGTACTGCAACGGAGACTGTAACGGATACGGACACCACGTACACGGCTAGCTCTGACTACGGCATGGTTCTTAGTGGTACGGAGTTCCGACTTGCTAATGATCGTCGCCGTAATGCTACAGATCAGAACATCAAGTCAGGCAATACGCATGACTTCACTGAGTATGATCCGGCAGTTGGTATCAAGTGGTACACTGCAGGTGCGGAGGAGATGCGCCTTGAGAATGATGGCGATCTCCACGTAGACGGTAACATCACTGCGTACTCGACTACGGTTTCGGATGCTCGACTGAAGAAAGACATTGTAAAGATTGACGGTGCTCTCGACAAAGTGTGTAGCATTAACGGCTACACGTTTACATATGAAAAAGATGACAAGAAGTCTGCAGGCGTGATCGCGCAGGAGCTTGAGGCTGTTCTGCCTAGCGCGGTTACAGAGTCGGCCACGCCTTACCACGGCGAAGAAGGTCAGATGTACAAGACAGTACAGTACGATCAACTTCATGGACTTCTCATCGAGGCTATCAAAGAATTGAAAGCAGAGATTGAGGATCTGAAGAATGGCTAAAAAGTTTGCTGGGTTTACCCCTGAACAACTAGGTAAGATGTTCCCTGAAGTTGCGGGTATGCAGGGGGATGAGGCAGCAGCTGTGTTGGCGGCTAGTCCTAAGCACTCTGCGCAGTTAGCGTTGTTCCAAAAGAGAGCGCAGGCTATGTTGGATGGTGCGATGTTTGCGCAGGTAGGTGCTTATGTGCCGCCTCCTAACCCCGTGGCAGACCAACAGCCAGAAGGTCCGCCCCCTGAAATTGTCTCAACTCGGCAACCACAAACCCCTCCCCCGCCGTCTCCTATCACGGGAAGCCTCGAACAGCGGCAAGACGTCCTTCAAGGGCGCGAGGACAAAAACATAAAAGCAAGGGAGCGGCGTCTTGAGACAGAGGCTAATATAGCTCGAATCGAAAGTCAGCTAAATAATCCTGCGGCAAGTGATGAAGACAGCCCTCAATTCTTGAGTCGCGATCAGCGAAAAGCGCTTGAAGAGCGTCTGGAGCGCCAGCGAGAGTTTGTACTACCAAACCGTGTAGCAGCAGAAGAGCGATCCTTACAAAGAGCAGAGGTTGCTGAAGATGCTCTCTCAGCTATTGAGACACCGCGCCCTGCTGAAGTGCGAGCCGAGGCAGAAGAGCTACAGAGACGTGCAATAGATGACCCTGCAAGCTTTCGTCCTGAACAGTCTACGCAGCTTACTACAGATGAACAACGTGCTTCAGGCGTATTGCGTGAGGGCGTAGGACAAGTGGGTGCCGCTCCGTCAGTAACTGCACAACAGGCAGTAACCGCTCCTGATGTAGCTGGTCCTATAGCGACAGAGGCTGCATCGTATGACGTTACGCTTGCTACACCTGAAGTGCAGGGTGTGCTTGACCGATTGAGTGCAGCTACAGGGCGTCCCAGTGCAGAGGCGCTTGCTCAAGCAGCTACTATGCCTCCAGAAGAACTGGCACAGCTAGGCCTTAGTGCGGCTCAGATTAATGAAGCCGTACAGATTGTCAAACCGGATGATCGTGCTCTTGAAGAAGGGGAACTGATCTCTGGCTCTGCAGTAGACATGGGTCGGGTACGTCAAGAGGTAAACTTCTCAGCCGCTACAGGTACGCCATCTACGGAAGCTACTGTTGAAGGTCAGCTTACTGATTTGCTGGGGCAGTTCGAAGAAGGCAAAGATCCACCTTCGTGGGCTGCAGGTGCCATGCGAGCAGCTACGGCGGCGCTCGCGCAACGTGGTTTGTCTGCTTCTTCTATGGCGGGGCAGGCAGTTGTACAGGCTGCTATGGAGAGTGCGCTACCTATTGCTCAGGCAGACGCAGCTAGCTTTCAGCGTTTCGAACTGCAGAACCTGTCTAACAGACAGCAGGCTGCTTTGTTTGCTGCAGAGCAGAGGGCTTCGTTTCTCAATCTGGAGTTCAACCAAGAGTTTCAAACTCGTGTAGCGAATGCAGCTAAGGTCAGCGACATCGCTAACCTGAACTTCACTGCAGATCAGAACATTGCCCTAGAGAATGCACGTCTTGCACAGACTGTCGATCTAGCAAACCTTGACGCGAGCAACGCAAAGATCTTGTCTGATGCTGCTGCAATGTCAAACATTGACATAGCCAACCTGAACAACCGTCAGCAGGCGCAGGTTCAGCAGGCAAACGCTTTCCTACAGATGGACATGACTAGCCTAAGCAATGAGCAGCAGGCTCGTGTCATCAAAGCGCAGGGCATGACGAATGCCTTGTTGTCTGATGCCGCAGCGGATAACGCCTCTAAACAGTTTAACGCTTCCTCTCAGCAGCAGAACGATCAGTTCTTCAGTGGCCTCTCTAATGATGTTGCACAGTTTAATGTCACGCAGCGCAACGCTATGGAGCAGTTTAACGTAAACGAAGCCAACGCGATAAGCCAGTTCAATGCAGGCCTTCAAGATAGCAGGGACCGGTTCAACGCAAGTAACGCTTTGATTATTGAGCAGGCTAACGCGCAGTGGTTCCAGAACATTGCTACCACAGACAATGCCGCAGTCAATCAGGCTAACAGGGATAGGTTCTTGACTGACGCGGCTATGACAACCAATGCCTATAACGCATTCATGCAAAGCGCACGGGACACCATGAACTTTGCTTTTAATAGTGCGCAGAATGATGCGGACAGGGGTACGGCTGTCGCTGTCGAAGTGATGCGGATAGAGTCGGCAGAGCGACTTGCAAAAGAAAGCGGAAGATCCTCCAAGTCTGCGGGACTGTTTAAGGCTTTAGGTAGCATCGCAGGCAAGGTTGTTAGTAGTGATAAATTCTTAGACAAGTTTCTTTGACAGGTGGAAAACAAATGAGCAACAAAGATACCTTCTCGTTTAACCCTTTCAAGAAGGATATATACGAACAGTACGAGCTGGATACCCCCATTAATAATGCGGGTATCATGTCTAAAGACGTGTCTTCTACTGCAGGACCAATGGGTGAGCAAATGGATGACTCGTATGATCCCTTATCGTTTGTAGATCGCTTTTCTAAAGATCTTGTTTCCCTCTTTGATACTGAAGAGTCTAAAGAAAAGTTTAAGAATACATACATGGATGATATAGTACCCGTTAAAAAGACGGCTAAAGATAAGGTACTCGACGAGTTTGTAGTGGATTACAATGAAGCATTCGAAAGAGGTAGGTCTCTGCAAGAGACGATGAATACTATAGAGACACTGCCTCTGTTACCTATCGGTACAGAGGGCGTACTTAAGTCTCCTGCTCCCGTGTCGCGACGTGTAAAGTCTGCTCCTGCTTCATCACCACGACGTGTAAAGTCTGCTCCTGCTTCATCACCACAACCTGTATTGTCTGCTCCCGCTCCTCAACGTCGGCCTCGCGGTCTTATGGAAGAGGATGATGGGTATACTACTCTACCGCAGTTCAGGTCTGGAATGACAGACCCAGATAGCTACGAGGAAGGAGAAGGGGAGAGCAGCCTCTTCGAAACTATAACGGCTGAGGTTGACAATTTTAACCGGGATTTCGAAAGAATAATAGGTACCCTGTCTGACATAGGGGGGGCTGAGGTTGACAACTTTAGCCGGGATTTAGAAAGAATAAAAGATACCCTGTCTTACATAGGGGAGGCTTTAATCCCTAGTGCAGCGGCGGCGGAGGCGACAAGTTCGGAAGTTAGCTGGCCTCAGATAAGTGTAAAAGAAGATGCTGGAAAAGAGCTGCTAGCCGATAGCCTCAATACTATTAGTGGCATGGGTTTAGATGAAACGATGAGGACTGTCTTTGGCGAAGATAGAGCCAAAGCTATTGAGGCTACAGTACAAGCAGAGAGCGGGGGTAGATTAATAAACGAAAGTATGGCTTACTCTAGAGATAGGGCCAAAAAAGTTTTCCCTGCAAGGAAGTACCGTCAAGGGATAGACAGGGTATTTGACAACCCAGATTATGTTACCGATGGGTTCTTAAACGCTGCAGGGCAAGTTGCCTTTGCTGATGTTGTCTACGGACAGAGAATGGGCAATAGCAATGCGGGAGATGGTTTCAGGTATAGAGGGCGCGGGTATATACAAATAACAGGTAAGGACAGGTATAAACGAATAGGGGACCTTATTGGTGAAGACTTGGTAAATAACCCTGAACTTATGTTGGACCCAGATGTTGCTAAAAAAGCCTTGATCGCATACTTCTACGACAAGGCAAATGAAGACGGGCAAAAAAGAAACATTTTTAGAGAATTGAATGCAAAAACATTAAGTCGTATTATTGGTCACGCCACCAACACAGCCCAAGATAGGTGGAACGCCACAGGTTTACCCCTCAACATCCCAAGTGTTTATGCCCCTGAAACCTCGCCTACTCCAGCAAGGCGGGGCTTGATGTCTTCCGAAAATTAAAGGACATACAGTATGTTTGGTCTCCCCCTAGAGTTAATCACTATGCTGGCGTCTACTCTGCTAGGCGGTGTGATGTCTATCTGGGGGCAGAGTATCCAGTCGCGTGAAGCTACCAACAAGATGCTCATTGAGCGTTCTCAGTTCAGAGCAGATCAAGTTAACGCAGCCCGTGAGTACGGCAAGACAGACAAACACTTTGCGTGGACACGTAGAATTATAGCTCTTTCTTCTGTGTTTGCGATAATAGTCTTGCCTAAAGCCGTAGCTGTATGGTATCCTGAAGTACCCGTATACGTAGGCTATACTGAGATGACTGGCGGTTTCTTCAACTGGTTGTTTGGTCCTGCCGAAAGCATTAAGTGGGTGTATGCGCAAGGCTTCGTTATCACACCCCTCGATACACACCTAGTGTCTGCTATTGTAGGTCTGTACTTCGGTGCAGGCTTCACGAAAAAGTAAGGTTATACAAAAATGAACATGTTAGAAGCGCCTATTCCGGGGCAGTCTCTTACGGAACTACCACGTAATGCACCCTATGAGCGGCCTGCAGAGTACGACACTGTAGAGGAGACACTATCCTACTACATGCAGAAGATCGTCGAAGAAGAGACGGTTGACGATATCGCAGTCCTATTCCAAGTAGGTATGGACTTGCAGTCTTTCTGTAAGTCGCTTGTTATGACAGGTGCCATGAACGGCCTGCATACTGTAGAGACAGGTATGCTTGCCGCTCCAATGATAGGCACGTTTCTCAAGTCGGTTCTTCTGGACTACGGCATTGAAGCGAAAGAGACTGCTACTGATCCTGCTGCCGAGAGCGCAGAACGCGAGAAGCAGAGGGTTTCACTGCTCATTCA
>FUIF01007142.1_pt1 | contig 12120 bp, 20 predicted proteins | sample 1003461 | NCBI WGS metagenome assembly FUIF01 (sample SAMEA80401918, study PRJEB19352) | marine metagenome | reverse complement strand
GTTCCGCTATCAGTAATGTCTTTAAACTCAAAAACCGTTACTCAACTTATTTTGTTGATCTGGTGTTAATCGTTTTGAATTTGACTTAGAGGGAGATAGTATGCTAGACGCAATAACTTCTCTCTCAGATACACCAGACCTGGTTCTTTGAGGGGCAGTTTTTACATCCATCAAAAACTCATAGCCAGATGTAGCTAAAGTTATAGCGGTACCGCTTGAATCCTTGAGAGTAAGGGCCAAAGAAACGTATCACCTCTTCTACAAGTGATGTCTAATCTTTCTGCTACATCTAAATTTACGCTACTAGCCATATCAACCTAATAATGAGTTTACAACTTCGTCCATGCTGTCAGCCGCCTCTGGCAGCTCGCCTCGTGTGCCTTGTCTTTGAGAGATTAGTTTGCTCTGCTCGGCAGACTGCTTTTTAACCCTTTCGTCTTTTCTATCTTCCTTGAGGACCTCTAGCTTTTCTTTAAACTCTTGCTCATCGGTTTTGAAACCAAGTGTAGCCTGAGCCTTAATGAGTTCGATTTCTTTTCTGAACTGATGCTTGACCTGTTCGAGCTGACCCTCAAGCTGTGCCTTTAACTGAAGCTGTTGTGCTTCGAGCTGAGCCTCCATCTGCATTTCTTGCATCTTGGCTTGAGAGGCAGCCTGGGCAGCCTGCTGAGCGGACTGAGCCTGCGCTTGTGAGTTTTGCATAGCCATCTCCTGCATCTTAGCCATACGCTTTTTGCGGCGAACAACAAGAAGGCGCTCAGCCTGATTCACGTCCTTCATGTTTCGGATAGCAATAGCATCCTCAATGTCAAGTTCTTTTTGCTGAATAGACATCTGAATGTTTTGCTCCAAATAAACCCTGTCTTGATCCTCCATCTCCTTAACGACTTGAACGCCGAAGTTGTACATGGGAAGCTCGCTAAAAGAAGAAATAACAGACATGTTCTCCTTGCCTATTGCGTTCTCGTAACTTTTGTACAAGACACAATCTGTTGGCAGAATCTGAATGCACTTTACTATATCTTCGCAAACCTTCTTATAAAGAATCATAGAAGCATTCGTAATGTCGTAGATGGCGTTATTTCCAGCTGCGATTGCTTGCTGCTGAACACCTACGAGCGTATCACCTTTTGGCGTGGATGCATCCATCATCTCGTTGATGCCCGTTGTGTCACGGATCATTCTGAGATAGTGGTTGTACAAACCGATCAACTCATTGATATTGCGGATGCTATTACCAATCTCTCTTACTGGAGGATTCTGGAACCCGCCTTCTGGGTTCTTACTTCTGTAGTAGAAGACACCCGTCTGCTCGTAGATATCATGAAGGTCCAACGGCTGAAGCTCGCCACCCTTTCCAAGCTGTACGTTTTCTAATCCTTCAATATCAATAATCAATCCGTCAGGCTTTGCCTTTGCGATAGCTTGCTGAATCTTCAAGTGAGTTAACTGCAACATATCCGCGAATCCAGTGCAGCTATCCACCATGGATTTAGGCATCATGCCACGTATGTTAGTGGCGACGGCAGAGTAAGAAAGCTTACACTTTGACAGATCGTGAATATTTTTTGGGACGTTTTTCATCATCCCATAATTAAATATCACACCAGATCCACCCATTACGTAACGACCCCCGTAAAGAGTAGACACCTCCTATTTTGTGAGGGGTTCTGTCAAAAACGCTCCCCTGCTTTTCTTCATAGTCAAACCCCTTCATAAAGAAGTTTGTATTGCCAAAAGCGATTTTTCCTTTTCTTCGAAGTAAATACAGTCAACAGAGATGAACTCAAAATCAAGGACGTCTAGCATATACTCATCATACCCATACTCCTGACGCATAGAGTTTTTGTTGTATGATTTCTTATTGTACGAGTTAGGGTTGTTCCCGTACTTGCTCATCACGCTTTTCGCTATCTCTTCAAAAACAGACTCATCTAATTCGTGTCCAGCTAGACGCTTTAACTCTTGAATAGAAATGGTTTTAACGTGGCCCGCATAAATCAAATCATTTAATCCAGGATCCTCTGTATAGCTATGAATAAATAATGAAGGATCTACGTATTCTGTTTTAATACCTTCATTAGGGTCGTTACTCTTTTTACGACCGCCATTCCCAAAGACACCAAATCGTTTACGCATCTTCGAAACACGTTGTCATTAAACGAGTTCCAAGAGAGGGTCATGTTGGTTCCGATCTGAGCGGCTATCTCAGCATCAGTTTTTACATTTGTTCCTAAGAGGATTTCAGCTTCTTCAAGGCTATCAGGAAGTTTATCTGGATCTTCTCCAATAACCATACCCGTGCTTTGTTTTAACTGCTGAAGCTGCTTTTTTGCTTCTACTTGTATCTCTATCCTTCTTTTTTTATTGTTCTTCTCCGAGGAAGAAAGAGGATCGACAGCCTCAAGGTTTGGGTAAGGATTGCGAGATAAAATTTTATTTGCTACGACCCTAACAAACTTGGGAAGAATTGGAACTGGGGTGTAGTCAAGGTTAAGGAGGCTTCCATCTCCATCGTTTGGAGATAACGACCTTAAAAGTTTTTTGTAGACATTGGTATCTTGCGTCCCGTTTGCGTAGTCTCTACTTCTTTCAAAAATAGAATTCCTTTTTCCGTACAAAGAAGAGGGCGATGTCATTTTTCCCCACTGGGCTTCCATGGCTTTTGCGTATTGCAATCCATAGGCCTTGCTTTTTTTAACCTCCGTGCTAACAAGAGGATCGGGAAAAGAGCTTTTACGCGAGTTGTCTGTGTAATTCATTTGTTGATAGCACTATAGGCGTATTTTGCAAATATAACAAATACAAGCTAGACCCTATATCTCCTGAAAAACACCTTCTCTTCGAAGTTTACTCTTTCTTTTTTTTCGTTTTTTGAGCGGCCAACAAGCAAAGTCCAGAGCTAATAGTCAAGTCAAACTTAGTTCTCTTATCTATTTTAAATCCTATCCAGTCCTCTAGCGTTCTATTGAAATACATTTTGCCTACCTCGCCAGTTTCGTGATCTATGCCAACGTGCTCGTGAATGTATTTTTCTATTGATTGAGCGTGAGACTGAATAACATCTTGTGAGTTAGAGGGTATACCTTTTGTCTTAACATTAACATGTGAAGAACTGCTAAGCAAGTGTTTCGGCCTATCCATTAAGTAACCGTCGTAACCCCTTGACTCAAAGTATCTCACAATCCCATACTTGTTATTTTCTACAAGCAGTGGGTATCCATAATAAAATGCACACATCAAAACGTCCTCATAGAATATGCTCGCCAGGTCGGGGCGAGAAGCATATTCAACGACAAACATATTTGATGGTCGATTCATAGAAAATTTATTGTACATGTGTAGGGCGCCTTTCGAACCCCTATTGTCTACGGTGGCATCTAAATCATAAGAGTCAACCCCACCGCAGCCATATTCAGGAAATGGTGCAACCCTTTTACCCCTATGTAGTTTTGATACATTTCGATCCTGAGACTCTGGCATCCAACACACTCTGAACCTGCCGTTCGGGGTGGGAGAAAAACAACCTCTTTGTCTTTCTCTCTCCAAACAAAATTTCCTACTACAACTGGATTTGGAAATAGCTCATCATTGTGCTCAATCTGTTGATAGATCTTTCCGATATTAAATAAACTACCCTCAATGCTATCTCTAAATGCTTCATCCTCCGTGAACGGGAACTGCCTTGTCACCTCGTTTAGTTCTGAGGGGTTATCCTTAAATGACCTGCGCTCATTTTTCAAGTAGGTCTTGCTGCCGATAGCGATGAAGTCACCGTCAATTCCCTCCACCTCTTGCTCTGGATCTTCTATGACGGCGTTTCCATACTGATCAAAGAATCCTTCAAGCGCATCATAGGCTGAAATAAATATCCTGTATAGTCCTGACCTAGTTCTACCATTGGCATTTCTTTCATTTGGGTCTGAGTCATTCCACAAGCCTCTGTATTCTTTACCGCCTTTATTCATAGGGTTTACAGTGCTGCCCACAAGCGCCTTGCCAACGATACGCTTACCTACGATCAAACAGGTTCGTTCAATCCTCCAGGCTTCACGTATGTCTGTAGGCTTCTCCCACTTACCCGCCTCGTCTAGATAAATCATGTGAAGCTTCTCACCGTCGTATGCGTTGTTAGTTGTATTCTTCCAGTTGATAACCGTGTTGAGCGCATCGCCTCTGTAAGAGGTCTTATTGTTTTTCGTAATACGCTTTGAAGGTTCACGGAAGGCTAGCTCCATACGGGGGTTAGTGGTACCGTCCTGGATGGGCTTGAAAAAGAAAGGGTAGCTGCGAAAGATCGCAACTACTTTCTTCATGAAAATATTTTCCTGAGCGTCCTTACCAGTCTTCGACTGAATGCCCAACAGCTTCTCTTTAACTTGGCTAGCCTCATCAACAAGTACAGCAGAACATATATTGGTGTAACCAGAGCGACGACACTTAGTATAAAGCTGACCGAAACAGCGAGGATCAGCCTCGCAAGCAGCCATGTGAAGAAAGATGTCTCTCTGGAAAGCAAGGTATGATGGGTATCCGATATCAATTTTAGACCATTGTAGAAACATATACTGTCTCCCTGTAATATACGTAGGGACCCCATTATTGTAAAACCACACACCGTCGCGCCTACGCTGAAACTCTTTCTCGACGTAAGAACGAAACTTGTTCCGAAACTCGGCAGGTTTCTCGAACCACTCATCCATACTGCGAACCCTTTGCAGTTCTTCGGGCAAAGGAATGCGCTGCCACATCTGCAACTCCTTTGGCTTGTCATGGAAGAGTATCTCAGATCGCTTCGGTTTCTTTGGGAGAACAACGAGTATCCCATGGAGCTCAACATGCTCTCCCTCTGTACCGTTAGGGTCGATCTTAATCCCTTTAGTTTCATAACCCTCTATGTCTACTAGTACGGACATTTAATTTAATTGGTACACCCGACAGGATTCGAACCTGTGACCGTCTGCTTAGAAGGCAGATGCTCTATCCAGCTGAGCTACGGGTGCATATATTTATCTTTAAGTAACCAGCCGTATTGTCTTGATTATCAAAGTTATAGTCGTCCCAGTATATCAAACCGCTGGGGCTATTTTGAGAATCGTTCTGCGAATCCACCTGAGTAGTCTTTTTCTTTTTCGATTGATCCATTGTCTTGTAGCTCTTTAACCATTTGTTCTAAACGCTGACGCTCTATCAGCAACTCTTTGCAGTCAATAGCTGTTTGTTTAATGGATTGCAATTCTGCTTTTCTTGCAGACCCGCCAGCCTCTGGGTCCACAGGTTTCTTCACTTCTTCAATCATATTATTGATAGCAACCTCCATGCTTGCCATCAACCTCTTGGACGCGCTGATCGTAGTGAACTTAGACATCTTCTTGGATATCATAAACGTAAACGGGTGTTTTCTCCCCTACGTATGAGCCAGCTATGTTGTACTCAAAATGCTCAATGGCATCCTCGTAACTCATGTCCTCTTCAATCAGGATGTCAATAATTTTCTTTACGCTGTAAACAGCTCTGGGCTGAACCCCATAAACGATTCCTATAACGGCCTCGTTGAAACCGTCAGCGATCAAGCACTCCTCGTCCTCCAGGAGCTGCCAGGTGTCTTCTTTGCTAAACATGTCAGAGCTCCTTATACATTAAGTCTTGGATACGGGTGCGGTAGTACTCCTTCCCGTCTATCTTGATGCGATAGTCGCGGTTCTCTTTGAAGCCCACCACATCTCCTACCTTCAGCCCTACTTCTTCAACCCCAGAAGACGTAAATGCGACTCTACCTCTTGTTGTTGGTTTCTCTTTGAGCTTAACAACTTCGATAATTTCCGATTCTTGAACTTCCTCTTCTTCGACGGGTTCAAGAAGGCTCCAACCCGCAAGAGGGTGGATAGAGCTAGTGTCGCTGTCTTTAAAAGCAATAGCTTGATTATTGATAGCGTGATCTTCATCGTACCTGACAAGGTAGTGATTATCATTACCAGTGAGTGGTTGACCTTCGTTGACAACCACGAGGTGGTGGAAGTAAAGCGTGTCTCCAGGCTTGACACCAGTTTCATACTTAAACGGGACAGCCACGACAGGGCCTTCTGTAACTCTGTTTTCAAACTCATTGAATCTATTGTCTATGTACAACTCTAAACCACCAGACGTTGTGATGGTGTCGTTTATCGTTCTTTCTAGTTCGACGATAAACAAATTAAATGTTTTCATTGATTAAATTTTAATACCCTCCGCTACCTCCGCGTGTAGGCATGGACGTTACGGCGGGCCTTGGTGTTACTGGTCTAGTAGTGGTTGGCCTAGTAGTTTCCTGTCGAATGATCGGTGGCGGAACTACTGGAGCACGAGGAGGAGCAAGAGGCGTAAGGCCATTTCTGTTTTCCATCCTTTCTTTTACGAGTCTGTTTACTGGGCTCAAGGATTCATGAAACCTATCAACATGAACGGCGCCTACCATGGCGCCCTGTGTAGGATGCACATGGTAGTACCCTCTGTACCTTCTGCCGTTTGGCAGTTTAAACTCAGATCCGTCGGTAAATAAGTTTTCTGTATTCATTAGAAGTTGAGGTCGTATTCCAAAACGCAAGACATTTCATCTATGCTTTTCCATAACATAGTTCCGTCTTCGTTTTCAATGTAGATAAGATATCTCTGCTTTCCAAATTTGTGAAGGTGTCTGTCATCCTCTACAATAGCTGACACCTCTCCGCTCCCTGCTCGCATACCCACATAGTAGGCCATGCCATTCTTGGGGTCTTTGCCGACCACAATTTTTCTAATAAGTCCCTCCATTAGTTTAAAGATATTCCCATGCTCCCAAGGAGATCTTCAAGGTCCTCGTCCTCATCCGAATACGCATTGTCCATAACCGTCTTTATGGTTTCAAGCTCTTGCCTGCTTTGAAGGCTAAAGCTGTACATGGTCTTCATCTCCGTCTCTTCGTCACCAGCTTCGATTGCGTCTAGGTCGAGAACACCCACCACGATAGATGCTAGCGTTCGATCTTTCATGTCAAACTCATCTATGGTCTCCTCCATCTTCTTAACCAGAGAATACATTTCAGCAAAGAAGAGAGTGTCGTTAGGGCTCATGATGTAAATTCGTTTGTATCAAAGATACAACATAATTGAGATGCCAAAATCGACAGTGAAAAAAACGCGCATGTTTAGAGATTTCTCTAAGATGCCGTCCAGGTTTGTCAAGCACAACCACCTAAAAAACTTACGGAGCGCTACGAACGAGTTCCTGGAAGTAAACCCAGAGCTTACCAAATCGTATCTGCACTTACTCTTATTTATATACGACTTAGAGTTCTTTACTATCTCGTGGCTAGCAGAGAACTACGGGATGAACAGAAAGAACTTAGCAGACAGAATGGTGTACCCGCTAGTTCTTGCGGGGTATCTGTACAAGCACTTCGACAAGCTTACCCCATCTCAAAGCCTGGAGGATCACTTGTTTCGTGATGAGACTAAATACAATTACAGAGTTCGCTATGCACTGTCGCAGAAAGGTAGGCTAGCGGTACAGCGTTTCTACAACTCGCTCTAACCACTACAGTTTTCGCAACCTTCTGGTGCGTGGATATCACACACGATCTTTCCACTCTTGACCTTCTCTTCGGTCGCTTTAACTCTTTCTGGATCTAGGAAATCTACGTTGAAGTCTTCTTCTTTTTCGCGCATGATAAAAATTTAGGAGCGCGAATATAGACAAATTTATTTTCCTTGTCCGCGATACTTCTTCCTGTAGTTTTTGCTGGTCTTGTTGCTAGACATCTTCGTCTTAGCGTGGACCCCTGGACGCTTCTTCTTGGTGTCGCCAGGAGCGTAGTTAAATACTTGTTTAGGCATTTTCTACTGTGTAATAAACTTTATTCTTTTCGTCTCTGCGGGCTCGCTTAATCTGTTTACGGTTATGCCCTACAGACTTGTACGAGATATGCACCCAGTTAGGTTCCTCGTCATCTCCAAACTCCCAGATCATCTGGTCCCACACCAGATTGTCTTTCACGAAGTTGAAGATATCTGCATTTGTGATTCGACCGTACACGTCTGCGTCTAGGTCTAGCGCCTCACCTACCATGTGCTGCGAGTATCTGCTCCCGCCGATAGCCTTGTTCAGTTGCTTGCCTCTGTATCCAGAGCTAACAGCAATAGGTACACCGAAGTGATCTCGGATAGGTTGAAATACGTTTTCTGCTACAGCCTTGAGGTTTTCGATCTCCCAGTCTTCGGGTGTGTTATCGATCCCAAGGCGGCTGGCCGTGTTCGACTTTACGACCTCTTTCAGCGATAGGTTTTTGCTTAACTGCATTTTTATTTGCTACCCAGCTAGGGTTGATTCGTTTTAATTTAGGGTTGAAGTAGTTCTTACTACCCAAGGGCCTTAATTTTGGCCTGGATAGTAGCTACATCTTTTGCCCTTGCTTTTTCCGACCCGTAGTTTGTTTTGGGATCGTTAGCAATTCTGAGTTCGTTCATCAAAGCTTTGCGACGCTCAGCCTTTCTTGTAGGGTCATTTACTCCACCTTTCTTATAAAGCTTGCCCCCCTTCTTCATCATCTCATAGAGTGACGCTTTATTAGCCTTAGTCTTCTTTTTATGCTTCATGCGCTTGCTATAAATACCTCTACTTTGACTGAGTTTGAGCCTGGGTCAACCAAAAGGCTCTCTAAGTCTGTAAGAGAAGTTACAATGTTTTTCTGATCGTCGTCAACAGCGATGCCGTCATGCACAGTTCCAGATATAAAGCTTCTACCAGCTTCCAACAACACAGTGCAAGACGAATCTGCTGTGCCATTTTCAGCTGTAGATATCTGCAAGGACAGATTCACCGAATTAGTATCATCAAGGTTGGTTACTCGAAGGTACTTCACATCATCAATGTCAAAACTGGGCTTTCCTGCGGTGGTAGCAGTCGTCGCTTCAAACGAAGCAATCGTAGTGTCTGCACTAGCAGGGCAAGTAACAATCCTTTTATAAGACTGATTGATGCTGGCAATGCTAAGGGTGTTTATACCACCCTGTTGAGCGCCATTGAGCGTAAGCTCTTCTTTAATTGATACGGTGAGTACTCCCATACCGCAAATATAGCTTATTTATTTTTCTTCTTGAAGAACTCTATCTGCCCCAACCTCTTTACAGCGGCCTTCTTAGTCAAGAACTTACCCAACAGCTTCCCCTTCTTGCTGCGGATCTCGTAAGTATTCTTTTTTTTGACAATCATAAGGACAGTTTTCGTGCCTATCACAGCTACATTAGTTTGATTTACGCTTCGTAGAGTCTGTTTAGTGCGTCTACGCACTTGATCTTGGATAGCTCCTTAGTAAAAACAGCTTCGAAGTGTCATCGCTAACAATGCTTGGCAAAGTTACAGCTTTTTTTTTAGAAAGTCAAGTCAGAAAAACTGCTTTAAGTAGCATTTCTAAGGCTCTGATCAACAGCATATTAAAAGGTAAAAAGGAGACAACCCAGGGGGGGGTATATATGTGTCCACTTTTTAAAAAACGGTGTGTAATACAGATCCTGGGGATTATATGTATTATACAGCGGTTGCAACTACGTTGCAAAGTCAACTATTTGACCCCCCACCCTTGCAACTCTTAGGAGTTGCAGCATACATTCTAGCTTTTAGTCTGGTTTAGTTAAGCAAGCTTAACTGGTTGATACTAAGTAGATTAGCCTCGGTTGATTCATCAACCGCTAGAAGTGACAGCAGTAAACTGCTGAGGGAGAAGGTCGGACAATCCCCCACCTCGACTTACAGTCGAACAACAAGCCTTCATTGATGAAGGCTCATTAGCAGTTTAAGAAACTGCTACTAACTGGTTGAAACTGAGGCCGTTTATCCAAACGCGCTGAAGCATCTTCGATGCTAGTATGTTTGGCTACCAACCACATGAGTCAGCTAGCTGACCGCAGGAGTTGGAGAAAGTAGATATAGATTAGAAGAAGAATGAATTCTGTGAATTCTTCTTCTAATCTTAATATCTAACAGTGATGGCAAAAACCACCAACCACTCAGAGCTGCTGAAGGCAGCTAAGAAAGCTGTAAACAGCTTTATGTTCAACCCCTCTGCTTCTAAGAAGCAGTCTGCTGTCGAAGCGATAGCTTCGTTGTCGAACTTCATCGAAGCCATCGAGGCTCCGAAGGAGCAACCGAAGCCGAAGGCTTCCAAGTCAGCCAAGAAGCCGAAGGCTTCGAAGGCTAAGTCGAAGTCGAAGTCCAGCCGTAAGGCTGAGATTGAGGCTGTTCTTACCTCTGGTAAGAAGCTCAAGAGGTCAGAACGTTCCGTTCTGAACAAGGAGCTTCATGCTCTCCTCTCTGAGGAGAGAGAGGCTGCTCGGAAGCTTTCTAAGAAAGCTTCTAAGAAAGCTGTTCGACGACCTAAGAGGTCGTCAGCAGCTGGTCTTGAGCAAGCTCAAGCAAAGACGGCTACTGCCAACAAGGTTGGCAAGGTTCAGAAAACCAAGGTCGTCAACGCAGTTGACGGTGGAGCGGCTCAGCCTTTCGAGCCTCGTATGGAGGTGCCCGTGATCGAGCCGAAGGCTCGGAAGAAGCAGCAAATGAAAGTTACTCTCCTTCCAGGAGAGTCACCTGAGGAAGCAATGGCTCGACTCCGCTCCGCTCGCTTGGAGCAAGAGCGCTTGGAGGCAGAGGCGCTGATTGCCTCTGGCAATCCGATGTTGGAGCCATCCTTTGCTCCCGCAGTTTAAAACGAAGTTTTAGTTAAACCCTATAAATCAAAGATTTATGAATCAACCAATTTTTGCTTTTGTGTTCCCCTTTGGGGAAGGATGTGGAGAGTTTCGCTGTAAGCGGAACTTCGTGGACGAGGAGGCGGCCTGCGAGTGGGCTGCTCAACTCCTCGTTCAGGGTGAGGTCTGCTATGTGTGCGAGGTCGAGGACGCGAGCTACGTGTTCGAGCCAGCGTGTGAATCGCACACTGCCGTGAGCTGGAGCGCTGACGGACAGACGTGGCAGATGCTCGAAGTCATCGACGATTTCGACGAAGCTATGGAAATCTACCCTATAGGGTAAAAAATAAATTTGGAAAGTAAGGATTCTTTGCCTTATCTTTGCAGTCGGCAATTCAGCCAAACTCTAAATCTCTCTCAGATGCTACACAGCACAACACAAGAGCGCAAGAAAGCGCAGATGGCTTCGGCCTTGTTCAACGATGTTCAACTCCTCGGTTCAGCCCTCACCTGCACGGCAGAGTGGGACGACCTCTCCTGCGATGAGCAGATGCGACTGGAGGACTTAATCGCTACTGCCTAATGGTGGTGGTGATTATGGCTGCCTACGTGGTGGCTACTACCTACGTGATGAACGAATCGTTCCGACAATAATGTACAACCACTTCCTCGAATTCAGCGTGGACGAGATGATAGATGCGTATACGTACTTCAATCACATCCACGACTACGAAGGCTGTCGCTTGGTTGGCGAGGCTTTCGCTCAGAATATTTCAATCGATTTTCAAAATTTCTAATCTCAAAACACATGAGCAAATACGGATACGAAAACGGCTACTTGCCAAAGATTGCCTACCACCTGTACAAGGGCAATGAGTACAACGTCGATTACTTCATCCTTCGGCAGACGAAGATGTACGGCGAAATCACAGACGCCCAGCGCCAATGGGTGTGGGACGAACTGGATAGGCTAACCAGTCAGGCACACTGACGAGTCCTAAATGGACGAAACACCATTCCTTGCGAACGGCAGTAAATATTCTGCGACCCCAGCGTGAGTGCGAAAGCATGGGCTGGCCTTGGAAATGGTGTCTGTGTCAAATTCAAAATTTCTAACATGGAAAACCTAAATACTTTCGAGGTGATGTGCCTCGTATACGGTCGCACTCTGCTCAAGGGTGGATGCTCCCTGACTATGTGGATGAATGGCTCTCATCTCGAACACTATATGCCCGACAGAGGCTTCGTGGTGGGCGGAATCACGGACGAGCGATTCGTCAAATCTGACAATGCTCAAGCCTTCAAGCACGTATTCTTGGCTGCACACCGCGAAGCGGAAGAGATGGTTCGAGATGGCAAATCTGTTGTCTTGGGCACTTGGGTGGAGCATCACCCCGATGCAGGTGAGCGCATTGTCATCGAC
>FUIF01001608.1_pt1 | contig 12121 bp, 19 predicted proteins | sample 1003461 | NCBI WGS metagenome assembly FUIF01 (sample SAMEA80401918, study PRJEB19352) | marine metagenome | reverse complement strand
GTCCAGCTCGCCGGCGCGTCGCGCAATTCTTGCCGATAGGTAGCCCAGGCGGCTGCGTTGCCGGTCGGGTCGTCGGCGGCCTGGGTCCAGTCGGAGGCGGCGAGAAGGTCGTCACGGTGCAGCCGCATACGTTCGAGCCACCAGTCATTGGGGACGGTGTCGGGGTCGAGGTCGCTGCTTAGGTCGATCACGGGTCAGGTTCCTACCGGGTAGACGATGAGGCCGTACAGCTCGTCGGACGTCGTCCATGAAAAAGGCAGGGACGAACTCATTGCGTACGCATAGATCGGGTTACCTGATGCGGTGCTTTGTCGGATGTATCGCATCCGCACCTCGTCAGTGTCATAGATCCGGCCGACGCCGACGTACTCGAGGCCGGTGCTGGCGTCGAAGTAATGGAAGGCAGAACCGACCGACAGGTAGCGGGACGTCGTTGCGGCGGCGACCGGTAGCTGCACCCTCGGGTCGCTGCCCATCGACGTAGTCGACCCGAACGCAAGCCGGAAGTTCGCGACGTACAGGTCATTCACTCGGATCGCCTGCGCTGTAAGCGAGCCGTTCCCGACCGTGAGGTTCGTAAAGGTTGGCGTCCAGGACTCGGATTCGCCGATGGCGTTTAGGTCGCTGGCGAAAAGGATGTCATTATCGGCGAAGGGGAACGGGTTAGCCATTAGTGGGGTGTCCTATGCGAGGCGGCTGGTTCCGATGATACCTAGGGCGGCTGAGCCGAGGGTGAAATACCAGTAGGTCGAGGCCGGCCGGAGCGTGAGGGTTACGGTCGTGTCCGAAGGGCTCGCCTCGATCCGGCGGCCGGTAATGAGCACGCCGTCGGTTCGTTCGGTTCCGCCGGTCGGGGTGTAGGTCACGCTCGCCGGGTTAAACCAGCCCTTACGACAGTCGAGAAGATCGAGCCATTCCGTCGCCGTGTCGGAAACCTTGTCGGCGACCATCGACCTCGTGACCTGTATCTGCTGAGCAATAAATGCCGTTTCGCCGAACTTCGTTACCCAGGCCTCGGCGGTGGCGAGGGCGGCGGCGTCGGTAGGGTCGGCCGTCGTGTATTGCCGATTTCGTGCCCCGTAAGCGTCGATCGAGGTCGTGTTCTGGTCGGTCTGTTGCGTCGCTCCGGAGAATGCTCCGGTGATTTGCGCCGAGTTCGTCACTTGGTCGATGCCGTAGCCACGTTTCAGGCCTCGGAACGGAAGCTCGCCGGTCGAGGCGTCCTCGGTGAACGTGAACTCGGTGGCGAACGTGGTGCCGCGCTGTAGCTGGTCGGCGCTTGAGAAGTACCAGAGCAGCGGAAAACCTGGATCAGGCAGGAAAAGCCGGGTCGGGAACGCTACGCCGGGACCGGCCGGAAGTACGGCGGCGTTCATTTCGTCGATAGCTGCGCCCTGGGGAACGTCGGCGAGTTTGTAGCTGATCTCGAGGGCGGTGGGGCCGGCGTCGTCGGAGTACGGTTCGGCACCTGCACCAGCTCCGAGGGTAGGGAGCTGGACTTCGCCGTAGGTTCCTGACCAATAGGTTTCGATGAAGTCGGCGAGGCCGGTCGTCGTGCCGCTTACGGTCCGGTCGGCGATGGGTGTACGGCCACCGATACTAAACGCGTCGGCAACCGTGAGCCGCACCCTTGAGGTGATGCCGTCGTCGACCAGGTCGAAACCGACGATCATGCCGGCGAAGAGATAGGCGTCGATGCTCGACGGGTACGTTCCGACGGTGATCTCGATAGCGGCCGAGAACCAGTCGACATCGGAGTACGTTCCGCCGTTGTCAGGCGTGTAGCGGCCGTCGGAGTTGTCGAGGTCGATAACCGTGTTCCCTCGGCCCATCTGGCCGGCCTCGGCTACCTGGTCGATACTGAAACCGAGGACGGTGCCGGCGATGTCGTTCCGGTTTAGAACGTCCTCGAGGAGATAGACCGAGTAGTCGGCCCAGGCCACGGCTAGAACCTCGCGCCGGATGTCGTGATCGGGATAGAACCGCGGCGGCGCTGGTACTCCTGGAGTGCCCTAACGACGTCGTCGCCGTCGGACCCTGCCGGCATAACGACCTGGATGTTCGTCGTTCCCATAGAACCGGCTCGGTCGAGGGGGATGACGGCCTCGGGGCCGGCTTCGCCGATGAGAGCGAGCGTCGGTCGCGAGACGATTCCGCCGTCGGCCAGCTCGGGAATATTCGGGATGCGGAACTCTCTTCCGCCGATCTCGGGAATCCAGCCGGGAACGCTGAAACCGAAGCCGCCGACGGTGCCGTTCCAGGCCTGAGCGATCAGGTTAAATACCAGCCGGGCGGCCTCGAGGAGCGGGTCGAAGAAGGTGCCGAGGATGTCGCCCACCTTGCCGGCGTATTCCTGCCAGTTCTCGAAGATTGTTACGGCGACGCCGGCGACGGTTTCGCCAACCTCGACCGCGATCTCGGCCAGCTTCTCAATGATCGGAATAACGTCGTCGCTGGTAAAGCTCCACAAGGCCTGTAGTACGTCGACGGCGGTATCGACGGCGGTTCGGAAGAAACCGAAGTTTTCGTAGGCGTAGACAGCTCCGGCAGCCAGGGCGGCGATGGCGGCGACGACAAGCACCACGGGCGACAGGAGGGCGGCGATAGCGGCGACAAGGGAGTAGACGGCTCCGGCGAGGACGGTGCCGATAACGACGGCGACGGCCGCCATGATCGGCTTATTTCGTTCCATCCAATCTGTAACCGGCCGGAGCTTTTCGCGCAGTAAGTCTGCAGCGCCGGCGAGACCGTCCTCGGAGAAGGCGTTCGCAAGTTCTTCGGCGAACTCGGTCACCTTTTCGACGATCGGCATGAGCTTTGCGAAGCGCGATTCTTAAGGATGTTGATGCGGTCCTGAAGGGTAAGCATTGCGTCGGCTTGCTTATCGACCTCGCCAGTACCCTCGCCGAGAAGGCCGGAGAAGTTCTCGAGGTCCAGGTTCCCGGTACGGATTGCCGAGCTAAGCCGCTGAGCGCCCTCGGCCCCGAACGCTTCCGTCGCCAGGTTGAGGGCTTCGGTGTCGCTAGTCGCGTTCTTGATCGCTTCGACGGTGTCCTCGAGGGCCTTTCGAGGGTCGCCTCCGAGTTCGGCGATATTGCGGCTAAAGGCGTTAAGGCCGGGAGCGATACGGGTGACCTCAACGCCGCCCTGGGCGAGCTGCCCCATCAGGGCGGTGGTTTCTTCGAGGCTAAATCCCATGTTTGCGAACACGGGGCCGAACGTTTCGACGTTCGACAGGAGCGTTTCCATCGGCCGGCCGGTCGCCTGGGCGATGCGGAGAAGGTCGCCGAGGGCCTCGTCGGCGTCGCCGGCGTCCTCGCCGAATTGCGTAAGCGCCGAGTCAACCTGGCTAATAGCGGCCGATGCGTCGACGCCGGCCGCCCTTGAGAAGTTCAGGAAAAGCTCGGTCTGGGCTTCGAGTTCGGCTCCGGTGAGGCCGAAGGCGGTGTTTACGTCGGCCAGGGCGGCGGAAACCTGGTCGAAGCTCTGCGGAACGTCCATCGCTACCTGACGGGCGTTCTCGATCAGGGCGTCCAGGGCGTCTCCGGAGGCTCCTGTGCCCTGGATGATGTTGTTCCGCATCGTCTCCATCTCGTTAAAGACAGAGACGCCGAGAGCGCCTACAGCGCCGGCCACGCCGGCGAACGCAACGCCGGCCTTCCTCGAGAAGTCCGCGACCGATGTCGAGGCCTTCTGCATTCCCTTCCGGAACTTCTCCGTGTCGGAAAGGATCGCTACCTTGATCACTGAGTCGGCCATGGGATGATCCTAGAAGATCCTGTTAACGAGGGCTTTGACCTCGGCCTGGTACGCCGCTGCGACTTCTTCCCGGCGCTCGTCGAGGGCGTCGTACATGAACGGATTAGGCCGGATGAAGACATGCCTCGCTGCCCATCCGAAGTGGATGGGACCCGCGTACGGGACGCCGGTTCGGAAGTTTTTCGCTCGGTTGCCGGCCTCGATACGGGCGAGCGTGTTGTACGCCTTCGGCTTGATTGATCGTTTCAGCTTGCCGGTACGAACCGGAACCTTCGTTTTGGCGACGCCGGCGACATCGTCGGCGATCTCCTGGTGAAGGTCTTTGAACTGGGTTACGTCTTCGCCGGCCTTCCGCATCTTCGCTCGAAGTTCACGGTTCCCGTCGATCTTGAAGCCTTCGGTCATCGGCGGCGGCGGTTCGCTTTCTTCTGAGCCTGGGCACGTTCGGCGAGAACGGCGTAAAGCGCTCGGATAATCGGTATCGGTGCGTCGAGGAGTTCGCTTATCGGTTGCCCTGTCTCCAGGGCGAGCACCGCTACGGTGTAGGCGGCTCCTCGACGGCTAAAGGGGTTGTCGAGTTGTCTTCGACCTCGATGTTCTCGACCTGCGGCCAGAACTTTTCGAAGGGTGGCACGGTTTCGCCGGACTTACGCCGGCACTCCCAGGCGAGCCAGCAGAGGTACTCGAGGCGCATCGTTTGGATGGCTGCGAGTCCCGACTCGATCTTCGGGCCGTAGTACTGCTCCATCGCAAGAATGGTGCCGGCGTTCGGTCGTGCTGTAAAGCTTTCGCCGCTCTCCAGCGTTACAGTTAGTGCGGCGTCAAACATTACGGCTCCGTAGTCGTAACGTCGCCAGTCATCGGCCAAGTTACGGAGATAGTGGACAGGTCACCGACTGCGCCATCGACGAAGGGCAGCTCGGCGACTAGACAGGAAACGCTTTTTTCGGGGTTGGTTGCGGAGGCCGAGGCGCTGGTCGGGGTGAACGTTACGGTCGTGACGGTGCCGATGAGCGCCTTCAGGGTGGCGTATGTTTCGGACGCTGCGAACGATTGGTGAAGCTCGAGGCTGATCGAGCCGGAGCCGAGGCCGGCGATCATGGTGACTCGCGAGTCACCCATAGCCGTTGTCTCCAATTCTGCGAATTGTTCGTTCCACGATCCGGACACTACGAACGACGAAATATCGACCGAGTTGACAGTGACCTTAAGGTCGTTGTTCATGTAGGGCATGGCCTATTCTTCCTTTTCTGCCTTAGCGGCTTTGGTTTTCTGTTCGGCCAGGTGGCCGCCCTCAATGAGTGCGTCGATGTTGACGCCGTGCAGCTCGTCGGCCTCAACCGTCGAACCTTTTTCTCGGCCGGCGAGCCGGTCAGAGACAACCTTGTAAATCATCGGGCAAATACCTCGACTTGATAGCGGACGCCGACAAACTGACTATCCGCAAACTGTACCATGCCCATATCAGAGGCCGATGACACCTGGAGCGTTAGGCACGCTCCGCCGAGGGTCGGGTCGGCCTCAAGGGCGGCCTGGACTGAACCGGTTCCGGAGATCAAAGAGTCCAGCTTCTCTTGGTTGTACTGCTCTGCGTACTGCTGAACAGCGGCGATGATCTCAAACCGGAACCGGGTTAGAGCGCCGGCGGTGCCATCCATTGACTGGTGATAGTCGGCGACGGGTCGGGCCGGAATCACGATCGCCGAGGGCGGCGTGATCCTCGAAGGGGTCGAGGCGTAGACGGTTAGGAAGGTGTCGATCGTGTCGAGGGCGTCGGCGAGCCCTTGCCGGATCGCGCCGTAATCAGCCACTACGCCACACCGATTTTCTTGTATTGCTGGAGGAGGGCGCTTACGTCGGGGTCGGTGCGGCTAATGCGCATCGGTCCCCAGTCTGACCAGCCTGCCTCGAAACCGAGCGGAGACGCTTCCTCTGATACAGGCGAGCGGCGAGGATTAGGGGCGGCCTGCTGGACGCCGTAGGGCACGCCTTCGGTGTTACGGACGCCGTAGGCGCCGTCACCTGAACGCTTGCGCGTTCGTTCGTGAACACGGGGAAGACGCCGTTTAGGCGGCGGATCTTGAAGTACGGCGACGAGTTGAGTGGCTCGACCTGGTAATCGCCGGCGTCGAGGGTCATGTCGAAGGTGCCGTCATTCGAGGTGTCGAGCTTGACGATCATGCCGGTAAGCGTGTTCACCTGGTCGATGTTGACGACGTACCGGCTAAACGGAATGTAGGTCCGGGCCTCGGTAACCGTTTCGAAGTCCGTCCCCGTATAGCCGTTCACGAGATCCTGAGCCGCATTCACGGCAGCGGTGAGCGCCGTGTCCTCGGCCGTTACGGAGTCGTCGATGCCCAGGTAAGCCTTTACGAGGCTGATCGTGGTGTAAGCCACGGCTAACGCTTCTTAGCGGCCTTCTTAGCGGCCTTCTTGGGCTTCGGAGCTTCTTCGGCGGTCTTAGGTGCCGGAGCCGGCTTCGGAGCGTTTGCGGGCTTCTGAATGCGGCTAGCGGCTTGCTTTTCCCAGAGGGTCGACATCGTTTCCGTTCCTAGCTAATGAAGGGTGCCCCCGGCCGGGCGCTGGAGAATAACTCCCGACCGGGGGCGAACGCGTTTCCCAGAGGGATTACAGGGTGGCAGCCAGGAGCGTGCCCTGGATGACCGAGACGGCCTTCGGGTTACGAACGCCGGCGGCGGCGTAGCCGTACATGACCATCGAGGCCTGGAGGTTCGCCATGTTGGCGTCATACCGGACCATCTGCGGCGTTCCGCCGTTCTCCTCGAAGAGGAGGAACTCTCGCGAGTTCATGACGATGATGCGGTCCTCGTTCGTGCCGGTCCCGAGGTTGGTCGGGATGTTGCCATCGACTAGGACGGGGATGCCGGCGACCGAGAAGCTCGGAGCGCCGTAGTCGCTGAACTGGCCGGTGCCGATGACGTTCTGCGCCGTGGTGACGGTGGGCTGGAAAATCGGGCGGTTGCTCGAGTCCAGGCCGCCGGCAAGGTACGCCGCACGACGGGGGTGCATCACGATCAGGTCGGGACCCTGGAAGTAGTTCGACTGAACGTTTCCGATGGCTTGATGATCTGAACGTAGGTCTCCGCCGCCGTCGGGCTGGCATCATCCACGTCGATATCGTCGATACCGGAGGTGTTGAGCACGCCGGTCGGCTGACCGGACGAGCCGGAGCCGTTGATCAGCATGTCGTCGAGGGTGGTGGCGTAGCTGGACGCCATGTCCTCGACCAGCACCTCGTCGACGTTCGAGCCGCGCTCGAGGGCCTGGAGGCTGAGCACCTGGGCCGACGAAACGGTGAACACGTTCATCGTAAGGAGCGTGTCGTCGAGGGTGGTGTCGCTCGCTGCGTCGCCTTCGGCCGCCTGAACGGTCGCAGTCGTCGCGGTGGTCACGCGTGACAGGTTGACGCTCATGCCATCGCCGGGGAGGGTGAGGCTGCGGACGGCGTTACCGAACGGGCGGCCGGCCTTCGCGAAGGCGCTGTACTGGTCGACCAAGTACTGCGGGACCACAAGGCCGGCGTAGTTGCTGGTGCTACCGGCACGCTCTTCGAGTTCGACCTCGCCGGCGTGACGGGCGAGGCGCTGCTGGGCACCTGCGTCGCCGTAACGGTTAGCGGCCACGATGTCCTGGAAGAAAGAGTTCTTCGATCGCGGTTCGTAGGTGCGGACTTCGTCGGTCACTCGGACGACGCCGGCGGCGGAGCGCTGCTCGGGCTGGTCGTCGTCGGCCTGGATCTCGGCGCGCATCTTGGCGGCCTCGAGGTTCTTGACCTGGACGTCGCGGAGTTCGGTAATTCGGGCGTCGAGTTCGTCGGCGCGCGTCTTGAGTTCGCCGAGGGTCTTGTCTTCGGTGTCGGCCAGGTCGCGCCCTTCGTCAGCCGCACGCTCGAGGATGCCCTCGACGGTTTCGCTGAGTTCGGCCCGTTCCTGCACCAGCTTCTGGAGGAGGTTCACGGTTTTACCTTCGTGGTTAGGTGGGTGGTTTCTTTCGGGTGCCGGCGAGGTGCTTTTTACGGCGGCGTCGACGGCGGCGCGATTCGGTGAGGTTACCACACGGTAACCAGCGGCGGTGGAACGCTCTAGCTTTTCGGTTTCTCGCTCAGCCCATCGAGCGGCGGCCATAACATCGCCAGTAATCGAGCCACCCCATAAAAACCACGCCGTTTGGCCGGCTGTAGGGCGGGGACTGTCTCCGGCAAGAAAGGCGCGAGCTGAAGGGCTCTCCAGGTCAGGCCGGTGCCGTGCGAACCAGGGAGCCATAAGCCGGAGCTTGTCGTAGGGCACCTCTCCGGTTGCCATGCGTCGGGCAGCTCGGACCGTGGCAGGGCGCAGGCCGTCGCCGGCCAAGCCTTCCTCGTAGTACTTGAGGCCTCGGCGAGCGTTGCGGCGGATGTAGTCGGGAGCCGGCGGCATTAGTCGGCCTGGTACAGGATGCTCACGGACTGGTTAGCGTTGCCGGAAACGGCAAACAGCTCCTCATGTGCCGGAATGAAGATTTCGAAGAGCGTGTTCTTCGGCACCTCGAGGCCGTTGCTGGTCGTAACGTCGGAGCCGCCGAGGTAGACGGGGTGGCTACTGTCGTCGTGGAAGTAGATCCGGCGGTTCGTGTCGACGCTCGTCAGGATGCGGCTAGCGGTGACGCCGACGGTGAGCTGCTCGGATTTCATGCGAGCCAGACACCGCGCCAGCGTGCGAGCCTTGGAGCGACCTCGGGGTTATCGGGGTCGTAGCGGACGGCGGTTACCTGGGCTTCCTTGTAGGCCGGCCGATGGACGAAGCGACATGATCGAGGCGGGCCTCGAGGCGGGTGATAATCGTGTTCTCGCCTTCCTGGTCCGTACGGCTCCGGACCGGGATAAAGCCGACGGAAAGGCCGGTTACGTCGCGACCTTCGGCGAGTTCGATGATCTCGGCGGCGTCGCGGGTTTTGTGCATCCGGAACGTGGCTACGAGGCCGTCGTTCGTGTTTTCGAACGAAACGGCTCGACCGACGGGCAGGTGGGTCGTCGTGTTGTGCTGAGGGAAGAGCGAAATCTCGTCGCCGTGCTCGGCGATGGATTTATCAAACGCGCCACGATTAAATCGTTCAAACGTTCCTGGCTTGAGTTCGTAACGACCGCGCCAGGGCATTATCACACCAGTAATTTGTCGTCGGCCGTCCTCGGCCTCTCGTACTTCGGTCCCCTCAAACTCGAGGAACCGGCTCTCGACGTTACTCACCTGCGACCTCCTGGGCGTCGTCGTCGTCGATGTCGGGCGGTTCAATTGCCAACGGTGGCAGGCCTTCCAGCTCGCGCACCTCCGAGACGGTCATAAAGCCGGCGTCGAGGGCGACTTTGTGCGCGTTGTACCGGTCGAGGGTCGAAGCTCGGAGCAAACTGTCGAGGTTGAAAACGGCGCGCTGGCCTCGGGGGAGAAGCTCGGAGAGGCCTTCCTCAAGGCGCACGATCCACGGCCGGAGCGTGAGCAACACGAACGCTTGCAGGTCTTGAGAGACGCTGGAGTAGGTGTTTGAGCTGGTCGTTTCGACCTGGACGAGGTGCGCCGGGACGCCGAACAGGGTGCAGATATTCAGCGCCGAAAACCGGCGAGAATCGAGGAGCTCAAGATCGGCGGCCGAGTATTCGAGGCGCTCGTACTTTACGCCTCCGCTGATTACTGCCGGCCCTCGTTGCCGGCCGCCGTTTCCGGCGATCCACGCGTTCTTGAGTTCGGCGGCCTGGTCGGCGGTGATTTCGTTCTCGGAGTAGAGGACGCCGTCGGGGATTGCGCCGGTCATGAAGCTCTGGGCGGCGTACTGGTCGCCGGCGAGGGCCTGGGCGATGGCCTGCGGAGTCTGGTCGAGCGGACCGAACCCTCGAATATGGCCGGGGAGGCAGAACCCTCGGATATGGACCAGATCCTCTGGCGAGAGGAGCTGCCGGCGGCTCGGTACTGGATCGCCCCGCCGACGGTCTTAATGTCGACGGCCTCGGGATCGAGAAGCACAACGCTCTGGGGGTAGCCGAGGGAATCTCGCCGGCCGGCCAGGATGTAGGCGTTTCCGTTCACTAGTAGCGAGGTGACTGCGGCGGCGATGAACTCGGAGCGGGTCCGGTCGAGTTCGGGGCGAGCGAGCACGGCCGGCGTCGGGATCGGTTCGCCGTTTCGTTCGGCCTGGAGATCTAGAGCGCCGATTTGGTCGGAGATGATCGAGACGCAACGGTTAGCGACGACATGCGAGAGAAGCGTCGACCGGGTGACGTTCATTCCGCCGGTTAGCGGCTGGATCGACGCGCCTCGAGGTGGGAGCGGAAACGACTCTACGGAGCGGTTCTGGGACCGGTTGAGAAGGTTTCCGAGCATTACCGGCCGCTTTCGAGGGCGGTCGAGACGAGGACGATGCTAAGGCCGAGGGCGACACCTCCGGCCCAGAGGCCGCCGGCGAGGCTCACGGAAACGATCGCCAGCACAAGGCCGGCGAGCTGGGCGTAGCTATGCAGCATTAGAACACCTGCGGGGTCGGTTTCGGTTTCGTGGCGACGAGGCCCCACATAGCAAGACTAGCGCTTACCAGGGGCGAGATTGGGACATCCTGGTCGTTCCGCTTCCAGGCCCACCTCTCCCCCAATCTCCGGCGGCTCGAGGCGGCCACGGCGTTAGCGAGAAGAGGGTCGCCGGTATGGAAGAGTTTCCGGTCTTTGACGGCGTCGTAGAACGTGGCACAAGCGCCGGCATACTCTCGGCCGCCGATCTCAACGACATCCAGGTGCCGAAGGTGTGGGAGGAGGGAGCCGGCGGCGGAGCCGGAATCGACGACGATCTCGGCGTTCCAGCGTTTCGACAGCTCGGTTAGGCGTTGCGGTATCCATCCGGTGCCGCGTCGGTGGTCGACGATCTCGACCATAAAGCCGCCGGCCTCCGGTTTCGAAGCGATGGCGATAGAGGACCAGTCGCGCATCGGTGAAATGTCGACGCCGAGGGCGAACCGGTCGCCGTGAACTACGTCCTCGAGGGCGAGTTTTTGGAACTCGGTCGAGTCGAGAACGTGCTCGGCGGTGTCGGTCGGCCATACGTTCAGCCACTCGCGAGCGAAGAGTTCCTCGGTCATGGTGCTCTGGGCGTTTCGGACGTTTTCGAGCTGGACGCCTTTTTCTTCGGCCAGGGTCGGGATAGCGGCGTGCCAGGTGGCCTCATCGGTTGGGTCGGCGTCGACCTCGGCGGCCCATTCGAACCAGGCGACGGTCGGCGAGTCGCCGGCTCGGCCGATGTCGCGGTAGTGCATGAGAAGCTCTGAGCGGTGGTCGCCGGCGTTTGAGGCGATCCAGAGCTGCGAGGAGGGCCGTGTAGCCATTGTGGGCTGTAGGGCGGCGATGAGGTCCAGGGAATGCGTTAGAGCCTCGTCGACGATCGCCAGGTCGAGCGTGAGGCCGCGAGCGCCGTCCTGGTTCGGGGTCACGATCCGAAACGTCGCGCCGTTGTTCATCGTCAACTGTTCGGACCCGTTAGCGAGCCGGAGCGTTTTGAACCTCGATCCGAGGCCGGGACGCATTAGCTCGATGATTTCGAGGTATTTGTTTCGTGCTCCGGAGCGGTCCTGGGCGGTGTAGGCGACATGGCCGCCGGCGAGCATCTCGAGGGCGACTCGGGCACCGATCAGGGCGGACTTTCCATTCTGCCGGCCAACGCTTACCCCGATCGTCCGATATCGAAACCGGCCAGCCTCGTCCAGCTCCAGCGCAACATCCGCGACCTGACGCTGCCAGGAATAGAGCGAGATCCCCATAAGCTCGCTCACCTGGGCGAGATAGTGCCCGCGAGAGGGAGCGTCCGAGGCCGCCGTAGCGTGCAGAGCCGGCGGACAGGTCACAGAGCCCTTAGCTCGGCTTCAAGGGCATCTAGAGCGTCTTCGACCGGAATCCGGAGCTTTCCGGCCGTATCGAGCAAAACCGCAGCCAATTGGGGCACCTGGCCCTGGCCTTCTTTGGTGCGTTCGATCTCGTCGAAACGGTCAGCGAGGCCTCGGAGCGTCGAGATGGTCACCTCGTCGCCTTCGGCACGTTCAAGGAACGCTTCCACGGCTTCACGGTGTCGACCCATCACCACCTCCTCGAGGTTTTCGGTTTCGGCCGGTTTCGTTCGTTCCGGAATCTAGCACCGAGCGACGAGTTACAAGATAGACACGCCGGCACAAGCTGGCCTTGCCATTCACCAGGCGGAAACGCTGCCAGCGGTGGAACGTGGTCGGCGGTGTCCGCAAGACGGGCGCGACAGTAGGCGCAGGGCGGCCGGTCCTCGAGGAGCTTCTGGCGGGCCTTCCGATAGGCCCAGGTGTAGCCGGCCTCCCCCATTAGTCCCCC
>FUIF01001866.1_pt1 | contig 12126 bp, 24 predicted proteins | sample 1003461 | NCBI WGS metagenome assembly FUIF01 (sample SAMEA80401918, study PRJEB19352) | marine metagenome | reverse complement strand
AAAGGAGCAAGAATAATATTGACACGATCCATAACATGGGTGTAGAATACCCATTACAAGCAATTTTGAACTAGGAGGTAATGGACCACTAACACAAGTAAATACAATCAATCAACTAACAAAAAAGGTTAACAATGAAAAACATTATAGCAAACTTAGAACCATATACAGATGAAATTGAATACGATGATTTTCAATCTGATATTACGGATGAGTTTACAAAACACAAATTCAAAAAAGTTTATGTTGAGGGCAAAGACTTAACATGGAGAAACTTAACTGGTACTCAAAAATTTATTCTCGATGATCCAATGGACATCGTTTGGAAATTAGTACCAACAAATGCAGACTTTACATACAGAATAGAAAAAATTACAAACAATCACTACAAAGTTGAATCATCTAATCACGATGGTAAAGAATACTTTGAAATAAAAATAAGGAAGGTTAGTTAAATGCAAACATTTACACCAAAACAATACATACTGAATGTCTTGAATCAAGCTATGAAAACGATTCAAGATTCATCAGACAATGACATCATGATTCCTCAACTCTTACAAGCTGTAAGATTCCTAGAAGAATGTGATGTTAAGTTAAGAGTACCAGAGAAACCTGATACTCCTGACATAGATTCAATTCAACTAAACAACTACGAGAACAGGAGGGGATAATGGTTCATTTATCAACAACGAATTATTATAGAGGAATCCTTCTGGATAGGTTTGGGGATTCGTTAGGAACACAAACAAAAAGGATTTTTGATACTACGAATACTCCAGGATCTAATTGGGTACAATTAAGACTTAAAGACGTATGGGTTGATCTACAAACAGATCAAACCGACACATCATTTAGATTAGTTGTGCATGATGATATTGAGCAACTTGAAAGACTTGCTTTTTGGAGTGGACAACTAAATAAAGATGTAAAAAAACACATAAAAAAACTAAAAACAATTAAAAAGAAAGAGGTTAAACAATGAGTTTAAGTAGACAAGAAATAGATACTCTTGCTAATAGATTGGAAACAATCAATAGCATGATGAAATCAATGAAAGAAGATAAAGCAAAAATAGAGAGAGAGATAGAGCTTGAGTTTGAGGAACGATCTGAAAACACTTGGGCCAGTGAGTTAATCGGTAACAACATGGTTATTAAAAGAGGATCAACTAAAATAATTAAACCTGATGAATTACGGGCTGCAATAGGGGAATGGTTAGAACCTGAGGAACTAGACAGATGTATTGTTCCTAAACATACAGAAATTAAAACTGTACCTGAAAAGGTAAGTGTAGCTGAAGTTAATAAAATTCATAAACAAGGAGGAAGAACGGCAGATTACATAGACAAGGTAACTAAAAAAATAACATCATCAATAAAAGTTTCAAAGAAGGAGGAACTATGATAGGAAGACACATACTATTCCCAGAAGAATTATGGGAAGACTTAAAAGCAATAGCCAAACTAACAGGTAATTCACCATCAGCTTTAGTAAGACAATTTACAGTTGATGGAGTTGCATTAAGAAAATTAGACCAAGTTGCAAAGGAGTTAAACAGTGGCAAGTAAAGATATACATCCAGAAGATTTAGGAGAATTTGTAGTTGAAACTAAACTGCAAAGATCTAACAAACTAAAAGAGCAGATGAAAGAAGGTGTTGACTTCGGAAAGATTGAAGGTAAGACATCAGATTTCCTCTGGGTAGGTGGTGCAGCAAAGTTAGCAGAAGAGTTTGGGCTGAACGCAACACTAAAAGAAATCAACGAAGAGCCGTTTGGTGAAGGTTGCAAGATTACAATCATCTTGGACATCGTTGAGTCTGACGGAAAGGTTGTGGGTACAGGAGTTGGTACTTGGGATAATGGAGAGATACTTGGCAACATGAAAGGTGCCAGGCAAAGAGGATTGGCTATGGCTTACAAGAGAGCCTATGTCTTGGGCATTAGGTATGCAAGTAATAGCTTTGGTATCTTTAGTCAGGATGACGATGTTGTAAGGTATGCAGACGAACCACAACAACAATCTGAATGGAAACCTAATCAGATTCAAGAACAACCAAAAAGACAATACGACCCTGATGCACCATTTACACCATGTAAAGAGGATGAGAATGGAGTTTGGAGAGTTGTAATTGGTGGTAAAGAGGGAACTCCTTGGGCTGAATACAAAGGTAAAGAACTAATAGATGTTGTTAAGAATGATGTTGGTTGGGCAAATTGGGTATTGGCTAGACCAAACTTAGATTCATCTTGTAGAGAAGCCATTGAAAATGCAGCCACAGGTAAGCTCTAATGTCGTTTGCTCATCATGGATGGGCATTTAGATTAGACGGATTAAAGTCAGGGCAAAGACTACTGTTGTTGGTGTTATTAGATTACGCTAGGGATGGTTGTCTTTGTGCTTGGCCCAGTCAGAAGATTCTAAGTCAAAAGACAGGGCTTGTTGAAAGACAAATACGAAGGTTGCTGCTACAACTCCAGGATCTGAAACTGATTCAAATATCTAAGGCTCAAACAAAAGGTAAATATGTTGGTAATGTCTATCGGATAATTACTGGTGATAACACAAGAGAACACGATGAAAATTGCATACAATTCGTAGGACATTTTTCTGATGACTCTAACCTAAACCATAGGACATCCGTGTCCGATGGACATGACAACGATAAAAACCAGAGGACATCTATGTCCGATGGATTAAGAAAAGAAAAAAGTAATACAAAAAAGAAAAGAATAATAAATCTTAATAAAAAGAAAGAAAGTATAAAGAAAGAAAAAGATTGGGTTCTAACGCTAGAGAAAGTGTCAGGATTAAATCTTTCTGAAGATTGGATAGATATGCAAGAAAAAAGATTTTCTGATAACATTCTCCATAATTCAGCTTTAGCATTCTTCACTGGAGTTGAGATTGAAAAGAAATACAAATACAAACAACCATTAACTGCATTTATAAATTGGTGCAAAAAGGAGGAACAACGAAATGGAAAAACTAAACTTCGATCACTTCAAGCGGGAAAGCCCACAGGGGAAGACATATTCGACAAGCTATGATCGTACACAACTGATCTCATGCAGAACTTGTGACGATTTATTGTGGCTAAGACCAAGAGAAGTAGACAAACATAATGTTAAATACATCAGGTGTCCAGACTGCAAAGAGGATCAGACTCAAGATTTGTCAAAGATAAAATATGATCTTGCTGGTTTTGAGGGCCTTAACAGAGCCTTACACACCTTTTCAGACTACAACCCAGATAAACAGACATCTGTTGAAGCTAGGAGTCAATGTAGAAACGCAAAGAACATTGTTGCTAGATGGATTCAGAAGAAGACTCCATACCTAATTATGCTTACAGGCCCAACAGGAACAGGCAAAACTCACTTGTGCGAGTCGGCAGCCAACGAACTTATCAATGCGGGCCTGGATGTTTGGTATGTGACTGGCACAATCTTTGGTCACAGGATGAGAGATATGGACAATGTTCATAAATTCAAAGATGCTTTGCTAACGAAAGAAATGTTAATCCTTGATGAAATGTATGTTTCTTGGGATAATAACGATTACCTAAGAACAACTCTTCAAGAGGTCATAGTACACCGATCAGACAGATTCATGCCAACACTCGTAGCAGGAAACATCAAAGATAACCAAGCAAAGAACCCAGAAGCTGCACTATCAAACATAGTAGGCAAAGGGTGATGAGTAGGGTATTGTCTAAGCAAGGTGAGAAAGCAGAAGGTAAACTCGTATCAATGTGGAAGGCTTATGATGTTAGGAGATAATTTTAGCATTATCAATGATGACTGCATGAATATTCTTTCCAAGTACGAAGATGATTACTTTGATTTGGCTATTGTAGATCCACCTTATGGATTTGGTAACAATTCAGGTATACATGCAAAAGGTGGTGGTAAATTAAAAAATAGGATTTTAAATAAAAATGCTAATAAGTTTATTAAATGGGATAAAAAACCAAGCAAAGAATATTTTAATGAATTGTTTAGGGTAAGTAAAAATCAAATTATATGGGGTGGTAATTACTTTGATTTACCTCCTTACAGATGTGTAATTGTATGGGATAAATGTCAACCATTTCCAAACTTTTCAGCAGTTGAGATTGCTTGGACATCATTTGAGAAACCTGCATCTTTGTATAAATATGATAATAAGAAAAAAAGGCAAAATACATCCTACACAAAAACCAAGAGAATTATATTCTTGGCTATTAGAAAAATATTCTCAACAATCTGACAAGATATTAGATACGCATTTAGGTAGTGGTAGTAGTGCAATTGCTTGTCATAATTTTGGCACAGAAGAATTTGTCGGTATTGAGATTGATAAAGAATATTACGATATGGCTAATAAAAGAATTGAAGAAGAAACTAAACAAATTAAATTATTATGAAAGTAGAAGATAAAAAGAAGCACATACATAAATTTATATATCCACCACCGAATGGCCCTGTGTCTATTGGCAAGTGTAAGTGCGGCGAGAAGAAAGAGGGATTCAATAGCATGGATGGCAGGTTCGGTAGTGTATGGAGGAAAAACAATGGATAGAAAAAAATTAACACAAAAAATTAACCCAATATTAAAAAAGTTTGGCGTTAAATTATACATTCATCATAAACCAAAAAAACAAAAGAAAAGAGTTGACAGAGATACAACACCAATACAGAGAGAAAATTTTGAAGAAAAAAAAATCTCGTGTAAGTTTTACAGAAAGAGCAGCCAAGTTAAGAACTGTTCCCAAAGTATCCACAAAAACTGAACCACTTGTAAAATCTGGATTTGTTATGAGAAGACCAGAAGATGACATAGAAATTGCAGTTAAAGACAATGGTTTTCTACCAATTAAATATTCTTCTACAACACCTTCTAAAACAGTAGAAGATTTGAAAAAATAATTGCAAAAAATCAAAGAGAGCTTTCAAAAAACTAAAAGAGGAAAGTCATGGATAGATCAACATGGAAAAACTGGGAGAGATGGTGGAGAGAGAAGCTGGGCGGAGATAAAGTAAACGCAAAACGCATACCAGTAACTGGCAGACACTCAGGAGATGTACCTGATATAGAAACAATCAAGTTTGCTGGTGAAGTAAAAGCTGGCAGCGTAGTTAGCTCCAGAACATTAAAGGCCGTAGATCAAGCAGGAAGGCTGCTAATGCTACAGGCAAGATACCAATAGTATGTCAAACTCATAAGGTAAATAAAAATAAAGCAGTCCATTTAGTAACTATGGAAGTTGATATATTTTTAGATATTACAAAACACATTAGAAAAGAAGAAATGAGAATCAAGAGAAGTCTTGACTCAAGTAAAGATTTAGGCATATGATAAAAAAACAAACAACACAGGAGGTTAAATGTGGTTAAGAATACCGAAAATGTCATCTCATTATATTCGGGAGGAGGAGGACTCGACATCGGATTTAGATTGGCTATTCCCAATGCTAGAACAGTCTGTTATGTCGAGAGAGAAATTTCGTCAGTCGCAGTTTTGGTCGAAGGCATGGAAAAAGGAATCCTGGATGACGCACCTATTTGGTCAGATTCCTCAACCTTCGATGGCAGCCCTTGGATTGGAAAAGTGGATTGGATCATTGGAGGATTCCCATGCCAACCATGGTCAATCGCAGGAAAAAGAAAAGGCACAGAAGATGAAAGATGGCTTTGGGATGACATCAAGCAAATCGGTTTGTCGGTACGACCCAAAGGATTCTTCTTGGAAAATGTTTTAGGCCTCATTACTGGACATGGAATTGACACCATACTTGGAGACCTTTCCGAAATGGGGTTCGATGCACAATGGGGAAGTGTTAAAGCAGCAGACATTGGAGCATCCCATAGGAGAGAAAGAGTCTTCATCTTGGCGTACAAGCGCGGCATCCGATGGGGAGAGTGGAGTCGTAGCCAGTTGGCCCACACCAAAGGCGATGGACTCACACAGACAGAGAGAGTTGACGGATGGGGAGAATGTCAGTCACAAGAAGGGAACGAAATACGGAATATTTCTAGAGCAAGAAGCAACTCAGAACTGGAAGACACCAACGACACACGATTTCATAGAACACAACCAAATGGAACTGAACGAAAAGGGGAGAAGACTAACCAAGAACAAGAAGGATTCTCACTCAGTAGGACTAGGGGATCAAGTGAAGATGGACAAGTGGATGACACCAAGCACGATGGACAATCAAGCTTATCCAGAAACAAATCCAGATCAACGGAACAGTCCGAGTCTAGGCAGCCAAGCAAGTATGTGGGGAACACCAAACGCAAGGGATTGGAAAGACACAGTAAACACAGTTCCTCCGTCAGTGAAGAAAGGGAAAAGAGGAAAGACAGTGGGGATGTCAGTAGCGGAGTCACTAGAAAATTGGCAGACACCGATGGCAAGCGACCCAACGAAATACAGATACGATGGGAACTCACAAGCAACGAAAAACTTGGAAATGCAGAGCAGGAAAAAATTAAACTTAAAACATTCCCACCAAGCCCAAACTCAGCAGAGTGGGAAAGAATCGTCAGAGACTACCCAAAACTCGCACCAGCTTTACAAAAATCTGCGTTTGAATCCGACATTCGTAGAGTGGCTGATGGGGTGGCCACTGGATTACACAGGGTTGATAGACTCAGAATACTTGGAAACGGAGTCGTACCTCTCCAGGCAGCGTATGCACTTACTGTTCTTGCTAGGAAAATAAATGATTAAGATTTTGCAAGGTAATTGTATAGAGCAACTTAAAAATATTGATGACGAATCAATACAAACAGTTGTTACGAGCCACCTTATTGGGGATTAAGAGATTATGGAGTTGATAATCAACTTGGATTAGAAAGCACACCACAAGAATATGTAAAGGCTCTTGTTAGTATTTTTAAAGAAGTAAAAAGAGTTTTAAGGCCTGACGGAACTGTATGGTTAAACTTGGGTGACACTTATGTTAGCACAGGTAAAGACGATACTGGAGACCCAAAAGCTTTAGAACACAGAAATACTAAGAAAGATCCTGTTAACAATAAAGTACCAGGACTAGCTAGTAAAAATTTAGTTGGTATCCCTTGGAGAGTAGCCTTTGCTTTACAGGATGATGGTTGGTTTCTAAGGCAAGACATAATATGGGCCAAACCAAACGCTATGCCTGAGCCTGTAAAAGACAGATGCACTAAATCACATGAACACATTTTCTTGTTATCTAAAAACGCAAGGTATTATTACGATAACGAAGCTATCAAAGAAGACTCAATGGATATAGGAGAAACTAATCAAAGGTTTGGCGGCAATAAATATGGTAACGATAAATCAGGAGATTACTTAATATACAGTGGTAAAAAATACACAGACAGTGGAAAAAGAAATAAAAGGGATGTTTGGAACATATCTACCAATGGTTATTCCGAAGCTCATTTTGCTACCTTTCCAGTTGCTTTACCTGAGTTGTGTATTAAAGCAGGATCAAGTGAACATGGACAATGTTCAAATTGCAAGAAACATATATAAGAGAGAATTGAAAGAAAAAGAATCCTAATAGAGATATGGAATCACAAAGAAAATATTATGCTGAAAGAACAGGTAGGACTGATGGTCATATATCAGGGCCAAGTGGATTAGTTGATTCGGTTAAATTTATTGGGTGGATACCTGACTGCGACTGTAAAGCAGAAGTGCAATCTCAAGTTGTGTTAGATCCATTTGCAGGTGCAGGAACTACAGGTTTAGTAGCTGATAGATTAGGTCGTGATGCCGTGCTAATTGAGTTAAATCCAAAATATGTAAAGATGATAGAGGATAGAATAAGAAATGATGCACCAATGTTTGTTGATATACAGACATTCCAAACTTAAATTCTGGATTGGGAAATTTTGGGAAACTCTCCTCTTTCGGTATGGACAGTTTTATTTACATGAATTTAATTTTGGTATAGAATTATTTGTCCACGCTACTTGAATTAACCTCCAAGTTAGTGGATTGTTTGTGAAGACTCCTGGCTTCCTTTGTTAACCTCCAAGTTAATTACTGGTCGGGAGTCTTTCTTTATTCTATGTAAATAAGATGGCTTGACATAGACCATAAGGTGTGTTATAATAGATTGATACAAACAATCTACGGAGGTAGTAATGAAACCAAACAAAGAAGAGATAAGGTCTCTGCACAAACAGCTTGAATATCATTTAGTTTCTTATAGAAGAAATGTAAATAATAAAGGTGTAAATAATCTTCACATGATTTCTGTAAGAGAAGATAGTGATATTGAACAATTATATTGGTTAGTTCATAACAGCGATTTAGTAAACGAATTAAAAATGAGATTGTTAGTTAGAATTGTTGATAATTTTCAAAACGAATACGCTTTAAAAGAATTAACAGGGATTAACACAACTCAAAACGCTTATGAAAACAAACTAAATTATAAACACGAACAGTTTTACGATAACTAAATATCTAAGTCTTGGGCCTAGACTTTAACTAGGCTACATCCTAAAATCAAATTGATAAAACTTCTTTCGTTCTATTGTCTTCTCTTTGCATATAGGACACCTTTGGATTCTTTCTTCGTAGTTAGTGATAACCTCAAAGGTTTCTTGGCTGCACTTATCGTTTTTACAGATGTAGTCGTAGAGTGGCATTACTGAGTTGCAGGTTCGGTTAGTAAGACTTCGATGTTGTCTGACACTTCCCAAAGAGTTGCGTTTGTTGTTGTAGCAACTACAAATTCTTTAGTAGCAAAGTTTTGATCATGGCCGAATGTTCCGTACTGTATAGTTAATAAGCCCAAGTTTAAATTCTTAAGTTCGCAAGTTCCACTTTTCGTAACAATGTTAGAAAGAATTAATTTGTTTACTTTAGGTGTTGTTGTTGCAGTATCAGTATCAAGCCACAGTCGGTCAAATCTAGATCCAGTCGTAATTAATTCTTTAGCCATATCGTAACCACCTGATATTCTCAAATCACGCTGAGTACCTGCTGTTTGAGCAATAGACTGACCATCACTTATATTGTCCTTGATCACTATCTTGTGTGCCTTGACATTGGATACATTTAAAGATTTGCAAGTTACTCTATCAAACATCAATTCTCCTATGTCAATTCCGACTGTCTTGCCATCAATCAATAAGGCTTCTGTCTTACCACTAGGAAGTGTTGAATTAGTGTAATTATTTATAGACACATCTGTTATTGAGATTGTTTCAACTGCCGTATTGCCTACTACAATTCTAAGTGTATTATCTGAGGGATTATCTTTTCTCCATGCCATTCTCTTTTCTAGTTCTTCATCAGGCAGTTCACCTGGTGCTGAATAAATACCAGCATCACCATTAGAGAAACTTCTCTGTTCAATAACCTCTGCCACCCCAACTGCTGCTCCAGAAGCTGTACCTATTCCTAGAAGAGCTATGGCAAGTTGCGGGGATAGCCCGAAGGATCTTAACAGAGAATATGGTGACTTTATAACATTGAAAAATCTTCTCCACTTAGCAGACTCACTATTTAAATATTCAATCTTTTCAAATAACCAATCCCTAAACTCTACAAGTTCTCTGTAAAGTGTTACTGGAGAATATAATAAAGCCCTAGGAGTAGCCTTAATTCCCTCATACAACGACTTTAAGCTACGAATATGTATTGCGTATCCAAATAAAATTAAACTCGCTGATACAGCAATTCCGTACCAATAGTATGATTGTAGAAGTTCTAGGTACTCAACACCAATCGTATAACCAACAATCCCAAAAGGTGTTTTATGGGAGTAATTGACCACCACAAATTAACTGGATTAGAAAGCGTAACTGCAAGACCAATAGATCCTAAAGCTACAGTAATCATAGTTATTGTGGCTAATATATAACTGCCAATTTTTCTAAATGGTATATTAACTTTTAATTTTGGAATCTTCATCTTGCGTTCAATTCTCCTATAATTATCATTCCTGCTAAACACAGGCCAAGCAAAACACTTGAGGTTATTAATTTTTTTTTCGCTTTCTTTTTACTCACTCTTCTGATTCTAACACTTTAAATCCCAATCCTATAATTCCTCCTACACATCCTGTAGCAATTTCATTATATTCATAAATGATACCCAGGCATGACAATATACCTAAAACAATTATTGCTAAAAATATTTGTGGTCTTAACTTTCCTATAAACTTCATTTCTTTTTCTTCTTTCTTAGTTTCTTAAAGTCAGCACCAGTAATCTTGTTTCTTGGAGGTGCAACTCTAGCTATCTTCATCTGTGCTTTACTGTATTTCTTTTTACCTTTTGGTTTTGGCATAGTTCCTCACTTTTTCTTTTTATGTTTTTTTGCAAAGTTTCTAGCAGATTCTTTACTACGAAATCCCCAAGCTCTAAGTGCAAGAGCTAACCTGGTAGGTCTACCTTTCTTGTCTTTCATAGGCCCTGCCATACCACCAAATCGTGCAGCAAAACTAACTCTCCTTGGTGATGTACCTTTCTTTAGTGGTCTCTTGAGATTTGATCCCTCAGTCCTTTTAAAAAATGCACGACCTGCTGCATTAAGACCACCTTTAGGATTTTGAAACTTCTTTCTTGGCATTATTTCTTCTTCCTCTTAGTAGTAGTTTTTTTCTTTTTACCACCTCTAAGAAGATCTGAATCAGCTTTTCTTGCACCACCTTTACCACTTACGAAAGACTTTACTCTTCCCATAGCCCACTGGTGAGCTGAAACCTTTGGTCTACTACCAGATGAATAGTATGCACCAAGCCCTCTTTTATATACCTTATCAAGAGTAGACTTAGAGTATCTACTTGCACCTGATATGCTTTTATATCTTCCTGATGCCATTATCCTCTACTCCTTTGTTTACTTATTTTGTCCATCATGGCCTTAGTAAGCTTGCCTTGTCGGTAGAGTCTTGCAGTTCTTTTGATCTCCGCTTCTCTAGCCTTAGGGTTCTTTGCACCCCTAACATACTTCTTTGGCACACCTCCCTTTGTCTTGGGAACTGATGCGAACTTTCGTTTTTTCTTTTTCTTAGTTTTACTTGCCATTGCCTTTGAGTATACCTAATCCATTTTTACCTGCTAATGTAAGCCACTCTTGAGGAGTAACCTTTCCATCTTCCAGTATATCTGCGAATAGGTTTCCTATTCTTACAAGCTCTTCTTTCTCATCTACATTTTTAAGTGTAGCCAAAAAGAACTTAACGATATTCTTGTATGGTTGTGGCATCAAAGGTAGCAAGGATGTAAATAGTTTCATCTTCCTACTGCTTTCTGCGATTGTTTATGGGCTGCTGTAAACGAAGTACCTTTAGACATTCTTTTCTTCATGTCTCTAAGATGCTTTGCTGTGTGGTGTTTACCATGTTTTTTCATAGCAGTCTGTTGCCTGGGAGTAAGGCCCGTTAGACTAACACCTTTGACAGTAATACTTTTTTTCTTAGTTTTACTGGGCATTTATTTTCTCTTCTTTTTTCTCATTCCGTTTTTTTTCTTCTTCATTCCCATCCCTTTTCCCATTTTCTTTTTGGTTGTGTGGTAAGGCATTATCCTCTCCTTGCATTAGTTTATTTGCTTTTATAATTTGCAGTTCAAGCTCTTTTATTCTTTGGTCACGAACTGCTAACAGAGTGTTTAAGTCTGCTATTGCATCTATATATTCTTGTTCACTTGGCATTTTTCTCCCTATACCTGTGGATTTATTTGTTCATCAATATTCATTCTTGCTCTTTGATTATTTACCAATGTAACATAAGTATTATCTACTGCCCAAGTTCCGTCTATGTAAGTCATAGCATTACCAAAAAAAGATGTTGGTGCAGTTACATCATCTATTCTTTCAAAGTCATTTGTATTTACATCTTGAAATGTTATTGGTTTTTCACCATTGTTCATAGTGCAGGACATATTGGTACTTGTAAAATTTATGTTATTTATGTCTGTAAGGTATGTAAGTAGAACTACAACTTTGTTATCTGATTTTCTTCTAAATGCTGTAGCCATTATCCACCTGTATCAAAACCTATCATAACACCTTCTTGACCTTGGTCTCCACCATAGAACGGCATAATTGCACCAAAGTTTCCTGTGTGCATATCGCTTCCGTGCATTGTTTGTTGCATACCTAAATACCTACCATAAAATTAAATCGT
>FUIF01001296.1_pt1 | contig 12126 bp, 21 predicted proteins | sample 1003461 | NCBI WGS metagenome assembly FUIF01 (sample SAMEA80401918, study PRJEB19352) | marine metagenome | reverse complement strand
TGAATAGGGCTTAGCGGCAAAATCAGGATAAATGCGCATGCGGCCATAGTTGACCGGGATCGGCGCACCCAGTCGGGCGGCGTTGCCCTGGGCACCTAACGAATAAGTGGGTGACCCGGTGGACGGTGTGGCGCTGTTGGGCAGGCCCGGTGGTGGGAACACGGCATTGATCAGCATACCGCCACCAATCATGATGGCAGCCTGAGATATTCCAACCTGAAATGCTGAATACCCAACATTTAACCAGGTAGCTGCCAGACCACCAGTCCAGACCGTCAATGCAATCATGGCAATGGCTGCCAGCGGGTTGCTGCCGCTGTCGCCACCGGTAGGCAGCGTGACAAAACAGACCGGCCCGTCAATAAGCTGGTCATAGTCAGCACGCAGTAGCTCTTTGCCGTCGTAAACGCAGACGGTTGGCAAGCAGTTCAGGCGGTTTTCACTGTGGTTGTCAACCAGCCACTGACGGATAGTGATGTCGCCGTTGACGGGATAATGGTCAATATCCCAAGTCAAACGGGTGATTGAGCCAATAGACAGCGGGTTCCGGTGTGGTACTATCGCGGTTCATTTCATGTCGTGGTGATGTTTATGAAGAAGGTAATTCTGGCGGCGGCTTTGATGCTGTCCGGGTGTGCCATTGGCACTAATACCGTCGAGGATTTGACTAAATCGCCCTATAAAGATGAATTCAAGGTTGCTGACGGTTATCAGCAAACATACCGGCAAATTATTGCTGGCATAGAAAAGTGCGAAGGCTTAACACCCAGTTATTTTAATCCTGTCAGAGTAGATACCGAATTATTTACTGATATTAAGGAAGGCCGAATTGTTCTTTATGCCGAACCGAGTGTCGGCGCAGCCAAGCCGTTCCGGTATATAAAAGTTGACGATGTTGGTAAAGATAAGTCGCAGGTCACGGTTTACCATTTTATGCAAAGCACCGTGGATAAAACTCGCAATAATTACCGCCGCTGGGCCAACGGCGACCTGACCTGCGAATAACGATAAAATGTCGGATTAGCCCACCCATTCTGCTCCAGCGTCACCCGGTCCTCAAACACCACTCCCGCCTTGCGGTGACAATGCAGAAACCGCCCGCCCATCACATCCAGCCATAGCCCGCAGTGGGTGGCTCGGTGATGGCCGGGTGTGAAAAACACCAGGCACAAATGCTCCGGTGTGCTGATCGATTGCCAGGCCGACAGGTTCCGGTCGTCTTCAAAAGCGTTGAGCACCGCTCGCAGGTTGTCGGCATCGATGGCAATGGCGGGCAAATCAATCTGCAGGCAATCCCGGTAAATGTCACGCACCAGGGTCCAGCAGTCCTGCTGGCCATTAATCCAGGGCCGGCCAATGTAGTCGGCGGGATTCATCAGATCATCATCAATTAACGAATGTGGGAGCCATCCAGCATTGTTGGCTTATCATCAAATGAACTGCTTGCCGTCCATAAAATTTCAAGATCGGTAAACAACACCGGTTCAACAGTTTCGCCATTTTTAAACACTAACCGAATATTATTATCGGGTTTCAGATGATTGGTTTGCAGGTACTGAACCATGGCCGATTTAACCTCTGCCTCAGACAAGGTCACTTTCTGTTCGATATTCATGCTAACCCCGGAAACCGGTCACTGGTGTAGGTCTCTTTCGGAAACGGCAAGTTGGCCGGATTGATATGCGCCGCCGTCAACGTCACGCTGGACATAGTGGCACTGGCATTGCGAATCGCCAGTTTGATGCTGGACAGCCGGGTGATGCTGTCGTCGCCTTCGTCTGCCAGAAACGGTCTGAACACCACATGAATGCTGTCACCGGAGCGGCTGGCAATGTCCAGGTAGGGCGTCATAAAGCCACTGACATTATCCACGGTGATCTGCAGCGACGGGTCCGGCTCTTCACTGATCGGCGGGCGCTTGATGCTGAAAAAGAACGGCGTGAACTCCACCGTGTCACCGGTTTCAATTTCCGCCGTCAGAGGATCGTTATCCGCCACAATGCGCAACGGCTGGGTAAACGACGGGTGCATCAGCTCCAGGGTATAGAGCATCACCCGGGTATCGTCAGCGTTGGCGTAGGCTTCTTTTTCGGCGGGGGTGTTTCCATGATAAGCCATTTTTTTTCATCTCTTTGTAATAAAAAGATGTTTGACCCTACATTCGATTTCCATATCATACTTCCTCCCTTTGGAATATATATAAAGCCCCCGCGCCATACTCGGATCGATGTTCCCCGATAGTTATAAGACCCCCATCCTCACTCAAAGAACAGGAATAACCAAAATAGCTATCTTGCGTTTTATCAAACGCAACTAGTTTTGAGCGTTGAACCCAGCTGCCCCCTTGACGCTCAAAAATGTAGGCAGAGCCGGCATTAACAATGCTATCGGGGTCCTCCAAATGTGAACCAACAACTATAGTATTACCGTCGCCGCTCACCGAACAAGATTGTCCGAAGTAATCACTAATTGATTTATCTTCTGCGACTAATTTCGCATGTTGAGACCAAGTACTGCCCTGCTTAATAAACACATAAGCTGCACCTGCTTCATAGATGTCCGAGGCATTTTTACGGGGTGCTCCGACAACTGCAATTGATCCATCACTGCTTACTGAGCAGGATTGTCCGAAATAGTCATTCTTTGCTTTATCTGAAGCGGTCAATTTTACCTGCTCACTCCAGACATTACCTTGCTTTGTAAAAATATAAGTAACACCAGCACTAGCGAGATTATCAGGATCTTTCAGAGGTGCCCCGACAACCACAGTATTGCCGTCACTGCTTATCGAACAGGATTGTCCAAAGTAGTCATAATATAATTTATCTGAAGCGAACAGTTTCGTTTGATAGTTCCAAGAACTTCCTTGACGCTCAAAAATGTAGGCAGAGCCGGCATTAACAATGCTATCGGGGTCCTCAGAGTAGGCTGTTATAACTATAGTATTCCCGTCCCTGCTTATCGAACAGGCATGCCCAAAGTAGTCATACTTTGCTTTATGAGGATCGACAAGATCACTATGATGTGTCCAAGCATTACCCTGTTTTATGAAAATAGAGGCTGTACCGGCGGATGTCACTCCACTAGGATCCGCCAAGATTGAACCAACAATTATAGTATTACCGTCCCCACTTATTGAGCAAGAATACCCTAAACGATCGTTAGAGGCTTGATATGGGGAAGTCAGTTTTGCCTGCTCTATCCAAGTACCGTTTTGACGTACAAAGACGTAGGCAGCACCAGTCTCCCTATTGTCACGGTGATCTTTCAGAGGTGCCCCGACAACCACAGTATTGCCGTCACTGCTTACTGAACAAGACTGACCAAAGTAATCATTAGAGGTTTTATCCGACGCAACTAACTTTCTTTGTGCTGACCATGTATGAGGAGGGGCGGCCGATAAACCATAAAACGCGCTCATTTTACGTACGCCGCCGGAGGAAGGTATCTTCGCAACGGTGAACAAGTCTTTTATGGTATAGGGTGCAACTACTTTAAATTCAGTAGCCACCATGGACAAAGTTAAACGTCCGCTATCTGGTAAGGCCATTAGTCATTTACCTCAACGTCTTTAACTTTTATTTCCCCGCTGAAGATCGTCTTGGTTCCGGAGACAGTGACGTTGGCTAACTTGGCTTCGACAGCGGCAAGACGATTGCTTAAAGCCAGTAAGAGAGCATCTACCTCAGTTTTTGAGTAATAAAGTCCGTTATGATTATGGGAGGATGGGGGGTACGTCGAAGGCTTCGACGTGACCTGCGCGAAAGTAGGTACCCAATCATTTCTCCTGTATGGGTGGGAATGGTTATCAGACTTATTCGCTAAAAAAGAGTCGATGGTTGCTTTAGCGTAGCCCCCTAGATCAGTCACAGAAGTCGATGTCGGTAACGCCCCCACATCCAATGCACTTAACGTCACTACCCCATGCTTGCCATTGACACTGGTCACACTTTCGGTGTTATCAATCTTATAGAAAGAGTCAGAATTCTTGGAATAGACGAGAGAATCGCCCACACCATAATCCACACCATCCAGAGTACCTGCCGAAGTTATCTTCCAGAAAGTAGAGGCCCCCGGTTTTGCAGGCAGCCTATTAGACGACGCATCAAAATTACCCGCCTCGGTAATAACCCCTGTTACAGTAGCCGCCGCTTGTCTTGCCTCATCCCGTGCAGTTTTGGCTTCGTCCCTGTACCCCAGAACCAGAGCCTTATTATTGGCAACCTCTGCTCGATCTGATTCGACCTCATTACGTAGTGAGGTTACCGCAGCTTTGTCAGCCTGAACGCTAGCCGCATTTTGCGCCGCAGTATTGGCCAAACCCGTTGCATTGGTTTCGCTGGCACTGGCAGCACTGGCTGAACTGGCCGCTGCGGTCTCTGACGTCTTGGCGTTATTTTCACTTTTTTTGGCAGCATTGGAATAATTTAAACTTTTCTGGATGGCTTGGTCTAAAGACCCGAATTTCTTTTCAATCACCTTTTGGGTTTCCTGGTAACAATCCTCAATCATCTTTTTCGGGGACCGTACCGTGCTGCCCGGATTCACTTCTACCACGGTGTTTTCATTGCCGGTGATGATTTCGGTGGTCAGGTCGACGTTTTTTTTCAGTTTGTTTGTGGCTTGTATAATTTCTTGTTCAATCTGTCTCATGGCGCAGGACTCCACTGTACGGGCCATTCGTTGTGAATAAAGTCATGCAGGGAATCACCGAAGGTGCTGTCGGTGATGCCAATGATGGCCAACCATTGTAACGGCCATTCGTTGTGAATAAAGTCATGCAGGGAATCACCGAAGGTGCTGTCGGTGATGCCAATGATGGCCAACGCCAGTTCGATGTCCAGCATGATTCTTGGCTGCGGAATGTAAAGGCTGGCAGTGATTTCAAAATGGTCGCGCACCGGGTTGATGGTCAGCGGGCCGTCAAACCGCGCTGCTGTGCGAGTAATGCCCTTGTATGCGGGCAGGTCAATCTGAAAATAATGGCCACTGGCCTGTCGGTGGAATTGTTCCAGCTGGCCGCACTGTTCTTTGGTAACAATCCAGCACACCGTGTCGATGACTCCCCGCCTGCGCACCTTGCGCCGCTGCCGCTGCCAGGCATCAAAGGTCTGTGGTGCCTGCCCGCCTTTCAGGTTGCGGCTGTAGCCACTGCGGCACAGGTCAATAGACGGCGGAAACTGCATAATCAATCTCGGCTTCGGTGGACAGCGACCAGCTGTCACCGTTCAGGCTGGCCTGCACCGGCGCAATGAACCGTGCCCGGCCCGGTCGGCCACACCAGTCAATATCAAACCGGGACACGCCGTCGTGCAATCGCCAACGGTGCCAGGCTTCAAAAATCCGGAATTGCTGCTCGGTCAGGGTCCAGCTTAGTTGCAAGGTCTGGCGGTGGTTCGGATTGAGTATCCGACTGCGCGGCGATATATCACCTTCGCTGGTCAGGCGGTGTTCGGCGGTTTCAAAGGTGCTGCCTGCCATCGGGTCAGGCAGGGCCGGTGGGTAATAGGCCATATCAACGGTTCATTGTCAGTAGTACTGAAATCCGGTACTATCGCGGCTACACTGTTATGAATTAAGAAAATGAAAAAGAAGCATGCCTCGACACTGCGCAAGCTCTTTGCCAAGCCGGTCAGCGGCAGCATTCACTGGGCGGATATTGAAAGCCTGTTTATTGCCCTTGGTGCCCGGATCTTTCACCGCCTACACCCTTTTTTTGATGCCGCGCAAATCGTCATTCAGGCTCCGCAACGTGGCTTGTGGAGCCTGGCCGCTACTCAATAACTTTTGCGGCTCAAGGCATACCGCCCTTCCAGTGTGCGCGCCAGTCCCTGCCCACGGCTGATCTGCTCATTCATGCGGCTGTCTATCTGTTTCATGAACACTTCCACAATGTCGCCGTTTTCTGTTTGCCGGGTGCGGGTTTCGGCGGTTTCCCCCGGCTGCGTGTAGATATTGACCTGGGTGTTGCCGCCCAGTTTGTGGTTGGGTGTGATGTTGCCGCTGTTGCTGGCGGTAAACAGCTCCGGGCCTTTTTCGCCCACCAGGTAAGTCTGCCCGCGCATGACCGGGCCACCAAGTGCTTTGGCGGCAGGTGCCGGTGCCGGTGCCTGTGCCAGTCCAAGCCCCTGCAGCAATGGCTGGGTGATATTGGCCTGGATGGCAATGCGCAAAATGTCATTGATAATGCTCTCGGCCAGTCGCCCGAAGTCCATTTGCCCCTGGGTGACCATCTTGGCCAGCTCGGTGCTGAAACCGTTGGCCCAGCCGGTGGCGGCCATGGCCATGGTATCGGTGCTGGCGTTGATGGCTTTGGCCAGGCCGTCGAAACTGGTGGCCTGTTCGTCGTTGGCGGTTTTGGTCTGTTCTTTCAGTCGGTTCAGCGCCTCTTTGCGCACCGCCTCGGCCTGGACCAGATAGTCTTGCTGAAGTTGCAGCAGGTTGTCATAACCGGCTTTGTCCAGCTGCGCTTTGGTCAGCTGCAGCGTGCCGATCTGTTCAACCTGTTTCAGGTAATTCTGGTTGATCAGCTGTTCCTGGGTGGCAAAGGTGCGGGTCAGGCTGTCCAGAAGGCGCTGGTTTTCCCTGATGATTTCGTCGGCGTTTTTTTTTGCGGTGACGCCGACCGTACCTGCACCAGGCAGGTTCAGCTCAGGCAAGACGGGTTGCGGCGTTTTCACCGGCATTTGCAATTGTTGCCGTTTCTCCTGAAGGCGGGCAATTTCAGTTTCAATCTCTTTCAGCCGGTTGCGCACTGCCTGTTTTGAGGTCGGGCCGCCGAACAACGCATCCCAGATATTGGCCGCGCCGTGCTCTTTGGTCATGCTGGCCAGTTTGGCTTGCATTTTTTGTTGTTCTTCCAACAAATCAGCCAATTGGATGAACGTACCGCCCAGCGTGTTGGTTTCTTCGTTCCAGCTGTCCATGATGTCGCCAATGGCCACCATGGTTTTGGAGACGTAATTACCCAGCCATTCGATTTGTTCGGCAGCACCGGCCACGCCACGGGCAAAACTGCGGCTGATCTGGGTACTGACCCGGTTGATCACTTTTTCCGATTCGCGCAGCGCGGTAATGTCGGCCTGCGACATGATGACGTTGGCGTCGCGGGCTTCCTGCGCCAGGCGGTGATAGGCGTCACCGTTGTTCTTTAGCAGTGGTATCAGTTTGCTGGCGTCGTTGGCGATGGCTTCTAAATAAAAGACTTGTTGCTCCATCGGCACATTGGCGTCTTCCATGGCTTTTTTTACCCGCAGCAATACGTCCGGACCGGACAAGCCCTGCAACTGGTCAGCGGTCAGGCCAACTTTGGGCGCGACCTGCTCAAAGAAGTCCTTGAACTCACCGCCACCAGTGGCGATAAAGTCACCCAGCTTGTCCTGCACGTCCTTGCTGATGTCGCCCAGTTTTTCAGCGGATATGCCGTACTGGTTGGTGGCGTAGGCAGCGGCCTGGAACGCTTCAACCGACTGGCTCGCCAGCTGCGCCATGATCTCGACTTCTTTGGCGTTGGCCAGCGACTTGTTGAACTGGTTGATGGCCGCCGAGAAACCAAGATAACCGGCGGCCAGGCCAGCGATATTACGCGACAGATTATTAAAGCTGCGTTGCATGCTGCGCGTATAACGCCGCGTGTCCCGGTTGGCTTTACGCAAACCGGCAACATAGCGTGCGCTGTTGGCCACCAGGTCCACAACCACAGAAGCAATACGCAGATTTCTAGCCATTATCCCAGTACCTTGCGAAGCTGGATGTATTCATCATGTTCAGAGACGGGTTCGGGTTCATCCTGCAGGCTGAAATAGGCAATCCAGCCGGTCAGCTCGCTGCACGGCAGTTGCCGGATTTCCTGCACGCTTTTGTGCAGGCGCAACGCCAGGTCGAACAATAAACGTTTCCAGCCATCGGCCTTTAATGTTTTTTTTCCTGCTCAATGGCATCCGGCAACAGCTGGCTGAATTTCAGCGCTTCGGTGTAAATGGCCATGACGCTGCGGCTGCCGAACCGTTCGCTGACGGTTTCCAGCTCCTGGTCCGTGGGTTTGCGCCCGGCCAACGCATAAACAGCGACATACACCACATCGTCCAGATCCACCTGGTCATCGTTTTCGCTGATGGTGCGCACCCGGTCAATCACCGCTATCGGCAATTCATAAATCTGGCAGCCGGTACCGTTGTCCAGCGTGATCACCGTGGTGCGCAGCGGCGGGTTTTCCAGCAACGCGGTCAGTGAGGTAAGTTTCATGCGACTTTCTTCATGGCGCTTTTGGCGCTGGCGAGGGTCCACGTCACGTCACCGGACTGCTTGCCGTAAGCGGTCCAGACCAGTGCCCCTTCGCCAGCGGGTTCGTTGATTTGCCAGCCGGACATCACCAGGGTAAAGGTGGCAATTCTGCCGTTGACCAGCTCGACTTTCATGTTGACGCTTTTCATGGCCTTGGCCAGTGCCAGGAATTTTTCCTGGTTGGCGTCACCGGGTACGTCGTTGCCGGTGATCTCTTTATCGGGCGGGGTTTTTAAACCGGGGATATAGGTGCGCGTAGTGGCGGCAATGGGTGTGGTTTCAACAAACTCGCCCTGTTCGCCGATGGCACCGATGCTCAGTGCTTCATTCAGTGGTAAAAATGTGTTGGCAGCGTCCGGGTCTTCAAACGACAGGACACTGCCAGCGCCAATTTTGGCAACAGTGGATGCGGCCATGGTAAAGCTCCTTTGTTCAGTTCAAAAAAATGGGCGTTAAACCAACCGGGATTGATCGGTCACGGGTGACCACAGAACGATCCGCTCACCATTGCGGACATCGAAGTGGAACCAGTCCACGTCGTCTTCCATAAATGTGATGTAGGGAAACAGCAGCCGGTTCTGGATCACCTGGTGGCGGACATCCGCCGCTGACTGTTCTTTGAATTTACAATCCATGGCCCGGCCAAAGGTATGCTGGCTGGTCGGGCTGTATTTTGGAACATCGGAAGTACGCAAACCGGATTGTTCAAAATGCCCTTTCCAGTACCAATCGTTAATGGTGCAGGGGCCAAAGGTATCCCGCAGGGTATCCAGGGTAATCAGCACCCGCTCGTCAATCAGTTCAAAGCTCTTGTCCTTGCGGTTGGCAAAAATGGCCGGCGGCACCAGTTCATAAGCCTGGAAATGGCGCGGCAGGTACATGGTCAGTTATCCTGGTCTGGCTTGGTGATGGATTTCACCGCCCACATGGCACCGTCTTCAAAAGCGGTTTGAGCCAGTGCCGTGCAACGGTCGTTATTGCCACAGGCGGCGATTTTGTCAATCAGGGCGGCCGCCATCTGTTTTATCTCGTCCACATCGGTATCGCCAGCGGGATTGAATTGGATGCCGACACGGTATTCGCCTTCGGTCATGGGGTTTCTCCATTGTGGTAAATAACAAACGTCAAAATCTGCCGGTGCAGTTTGGCGTTCTCTTCAAAGCTGTCCCGGGTGTTTTCCAGCAGCACGCGCTGGATCGGGTAACCACCCAGATTGTCGGTGTGGTTGTGCAGTGCTCTTGCTACCTGATGCGCCAAGTGTTTTGCTTGTAAATATTTGCGGGTATAAACGTCGATTTGATAACGGGTCTCGTGGATCTGGTCCACGGCAGAGACGGAGATAGAGACAGGATCGCTGATCAGCGTATAGATCACGGCGGGCAACGCAGGACCACGCAGCAGGCCGTATATGGAGGCGTTGGGCAGGGCGGTTTTCAGGTATTTGAACAGGCCTTCTTCAAGGTGCATGGCGTTTTGCCTGGCGGCGTCGATAGGACAGCAGCCGCCGTTCCAGCAGCGTACGGAAATTCCGGGTGATGCCAGACCAGTGGCCATCAATGGCACTGCGCATAAAAGGTTGCGCCGGTGAGTGCTCGGTGCCCAGCTCAACATAGTGGGCATACGGCGTATAGGCACCGATGCGCACCTTGACCAGGCCGTTGGCTTCGTCCGGTGTGCGGCCAATGTTGCGGTTGCCGTAGCCGGTCTTGTTGATGTAACTGCGCCGACGGATGCGACTGCGCAGGAAACCGGGAAGAATTTCAACGGTGCCACCCTTGCGGGTTTTGCGCTGGCGCGGCCGTGGGTCTTTTGACTTCGGCGCGGTGGCCTGCAAATGACGGTACATGGGCAGGCTGGCCGACATCAGGGCACTGCGGATTACCTTGGCACCGGCGATGCTGTTGTCGTTGCTGATGTCGCGCAGGGCTTGTTCCAAATCGGACAGGCCATGGAGATTGACGCTGATGTCGATCATGCCCACCTTCTGACCAACAACGCATTGACCGGATCGGCCAGCACGTCACCGAAATCGCGGTTATTCAGGCTGTCACTGTCGTAAACAATGGTTTTCACCATGTTGGGAGTGATGCCAAACCTGGCCGCCACGGCTTTATAGGCACAGTTTTGTCTTACCAGTGCCTTGACCTGGTGGCGCTGTTCGCCGGTCAGTGTGATTTTTGTCGGTTTTCCAGCCAGCCCCATTTGCCGACGGTGGTAATAAATCACCGATTTGGTGACACCCAGCGCTTTTCTCATGTCCGCCAAAGAGGCACCGGCGTCGTGCAATACCTGAATTTGTGCCTGCAGTGCGTTCATTTTTTCGACCTGGGTCATGATGGCACCCTGAACGCAACCGTGGCGGTGGTATCGTCCAGCATCCGAAGGTTGTAATCAATGCTGATTTTGCAGCGGCGAAAATCGTCACCGGTCAACTGCCACTGGCGCTCGCTTAACAGGTCTATGCGTTCACGAATCAACTGTTCTTCAATCTTTGTTTGATTGGATGGTTTGTTCTGCTGGTACAGGCTCATGTCAGCTCCGGCATAATCACGTTAACCACTTCCTGCAGTGGCTGGTCAAAGTCAGGATTTTTCAGGCGCATGCTGTCTTCGGTGCAACGGGTCAGTATCTTCAGCCATTGATCGCGACCATCGATGTTCAGCACACCCGCCACGCCCAGCTTGCGGTTTTGCCAGCAGAGGCGCCAGTGGTGAGTCATGTTGTCCAGGCGCGGGTCGTAGCGCACGGTGACGGCCACGTCGTTCTGGCCGACAAAACCGCCCGCTGCAAATATCTCTTTGGCCGACACCGGCCGGATAGCGGCCCAGCACTCCGTGACAGTCTGCCAGCATTGCGGTTCGTCGGTCATCGGGTCAGCCGGTTCGCAGCCGATGGGCTGTTCGATGATCACCCGGTGTTTCAGCTTGCCGGGCGCGGCGGGCCGCTTCACGGGTTGCTCCGGATGCGGTAATCGTTCAGCAGGTAGGTATACCCATAGGGCATTTCTTCCAGGTTCACCTCGGTGGCGGCTTCGCGATTTTCGTTCAAATAACTGACCATCAATAATGCCGCCTGTTTGATCACCGGGTCAGCGATCACGGCGTTATCCGGTGGCGAATCCATAGCCTCCAGTGCTGCCTGGCTGGCCACTACGGGGCGGTTCAGGTGACGCTCAACACCCAACTCCACTGCCTTACCGATATCAGACAACACAGACCGGGTATCGTTATTATCAACCTCCCGGCACCAGAGCAACATGTCGTCAACGGACAACCAGCCGCTCATGCCTTGGCCTTGCTGTGTTGCAGATATTTCACGGACTGGCCGCTGGCATCCAGCAACGCGCCGTCGTGTCGGCTGAAGGCCAAAAAACCCACCTGCCCCTTGCGGGTGTAAACACTGTCAGTCATGCGGAACAGGGTCACCGACATGACATCACGGATCAGGTAGTTGGACAGCTGGCCAAACAAAACAGACTTGGCATCGGCTGCTGGCGCGGCCATGTATTGATTAATGACGTAGGGATAACCCAGGATGGTGTCCGGTTCGCTGACGGCAATACCCGGTATCCACAAAGGGCGGCCTTCGTTGTCTTTCAGCATCTTGATGGCTTTCAGTGCCTGATCGGCAAACATGAACTGCGCGTTCATGCGATAGATCGGGTCAACGCTGTGCTCCAGGTTGATCAGGTCATCAAAACCAATGGCGGCCGCAATGGCGGCGGTGGCTCCCTGGGTAGCACAGGGCACAATGCCATCGGGCTGACCATTGCCGGTGCCCAGGGTAAAATGTTTGTTGGTGATGCGGCTGATGCGCTGCGCCAGCAAGCGAACCACGTAGGCT
>FUIF01026413.1_pt1 | contig 12129 bp, 14 predicted proteins | sample 1003461 | NCBI WGS metagenome assembly FUIF01 (sample SAMEA80401918, study PRJEB19352) | marine metagenome | reverse complement strand
TCTTCGCCTAGTGTGGGTATTGCTTCGTACCAAACGTTTTCATCGTAATTGTACACTACATAACGGTCATTCCGCCCATCTGATGAGTTTGATGGGTAGAACCAAAACACTTCAGACAAGTCAACGTTTGTACCTGCGACAACTTTGTAGTCTTGAGCAAAGTTAAAGTCATTAAAAACCGTGCCGAGAACCGGACATGTAAGCCTCTGCACCGTTCCCGTATAACGATAAAAGGCACCACGGTCCATAAAGAATGTTACACCATTGGCGCTCGCAGCGGCGTTGGGGGAGATCATGGACATTCCTACCCCCACAGTGCTAAACGAAAAGTAAAATGGATCTCCCGTGTAGCGCATACTAACAAGACCCGCGTCAGTCCATATTAAAATTTCACCACGAGCCTTAAGGGCTCCAATGATTGTGGACCCTAGAGACAGTTCCTGTCCACCGGCGCTATTCGTAGAAAGCGGTTGCCAGTCCGTAGCATCTTCAGAAGTAGACCAACGCACAAGATTGAGATCAATTGTGCTTGACCCAACTGGGTTGCATCCAAAACAAATGGCGTGTTTAGCAATTTCGCTTGTCATTACCTGCAAGCATTTTGTTGGCGGGTAGTGGGTACCAGCCTTGTAGGTTGCGGTAATGCCCGTGCCTCCTCCGGTTGCTGTCGAAGAAGCGTTTGAACCAAACGTAATTGTAAAAACAGAAAACGTTACGAGTGAGGCAACATCATAAGTGCCGTCGATGCTAATCCCACCAACAGAAGGCGCACCTGCAATTGTAACGCTATCACCAACAGCTAATCCGTGGCCACCATCGTCATAGATTTCAACAGTCGGAGACCCTGACGTTGTGGTAATTGGGTCTGTACCAAGGGTGACTGAGGACCTTGTTAGGTCAGCAAATGGAACGGCGACTGTGTCAGTTCCTGCGCTTTCGTCCCAATAATAAACTTTGTCGCCACGGTTGTTTGCTAGGAGGTCGTCTCCAAAAGAATCCATAGACCACAAACGAATCTTTTCCTCAGGAGTAGATAGCGTCGAGCCCCAAGGTCCGCTGCCCCACGTTCCGGTACCCCATGCTGTAAGCAATGCTGCATCAATTGGCCCAGAGTTTATTTCATAGGTAGCAGTAAACGATGAGCCTGCGGCGCCCGTGCTAGTAGCAAAATCGTCTACCAAAACAACGTATTTATTGTTTTCGTCTGTACCCGCCAAGTCTCCCAAGTACGCAATGTAGTGTTCGGCATTAAGTGTTGCAGCAGGTATACCGTTTACGGCGCCACTAATACTAGAAAAGGTTACAAAGTCGCCACGCTTTGCTCCGTGGTTGGTGTGCGAAACAACAACAAGACCGCTTCCGTCTGTCGTTGTTATTTGGTTACTACTTATAGAAACCGTCGATCTTGTTGGCGTAATGTCGTAGTAACCAATGGTGTTGTTGACGTACAACTTGTTGTTGGTTCCAACACCAATATAGATCTCGCCGGTTCCGGTAGCCCAATTGAAGATTTTGCGCCCGACGCCAAATATTTTTCCTGACGTATAATTAATCCAGCCGCCTATCTTCTCTACAAAGCCTTTACGAAACCTGACTTTATCAGAGTCGAACCACGTTCCTTCTGCGGAATACCTTGTTCCGTCAGTAAAAACTCCGGGGCGAGGCGCAATCTTGAGCAGAGGCATACTACCACTTTTCCTTATTCGCCCAATAGGCGGCGCTCATTTTGCCCCTAGCTATATTTTTAGCATGGCGAGCCTTAAAGCTTTTACGCCGAGCCTTGCCTTTTTTAGTTTGCGGATTCTTGCCTGCGCCGCTCACACCTTGTTGACCAAAGCGAATTAGCCTTACCTTGTCGCCTTCTTTTGCAAGTACAGCATGAGACTTTTTTGCTTTAGGAGTGCGCTTGGGCTTGTTGTACCCGCTAAACCTTTCGCCGCGATATGTGATAGCCATTAGTGGTTCGTTCTCCTTGCGAGTCTTTCTTTGATATTTGCTGTCTCTGCCTCAACCGATGCAAGGCGCTCGCCATGCGTATCTACTTTTGTTCCGATACGGTTTACGGTGCGTTCAATTTGAGCAAGAGATCGTTTGGCGCCGTTTAGTCCCGCCTTTACTCCACCATAAGCGGCCCCTGCGGCGGCTGGTATGGCAAGTAAAGACAGGAAGGTGGTCATATCACTCTCCATTTTCCTTAGACTCTGCCTTGTTTCTTTCTAGTCTGAAAAGTCCATCGTCGTCAGTTGATTTTGAATCTGTATAGTGACTATCGTTTCTTTCAGCAACTACTAGCCATGACACAGTATCCGTGCAGTCACTGTCTTGTGCAGAAATAGTAAGTGTAGAACCTGACACAGACCCACGGACTTGAGTCCAACCTGTTTCGTTCTGCACCCAGACTTGAGGATTGCGGCAAAGAACCGCCCATGTGCCGCTAGTCATTCTTGCAGCCTCATCTAGGTCAATTGTTGCAGCACCCCCTTGAAGATCAACGCTGCCACGGTACATAAGGTCGGCTTGCGGACCCTCAATGCTTGCATGGGACAGCGTGTGCGTATCCGTCATGCTTGGCAAAGGATGGTCAATTCGGAACGTCTTCGTTCCTGCGGTAAGCTCCCCAACCACGTTGACTGTGCCACCGCTTGAAATGCTCATTCGAGCAGTTTCATTGGTGCCAAAGACCATGCCTATTGAGCCAGCATTGTTGTAGATATTCATGTTGCTACCGTCTAGTGCGATAGCACCACTGTAACCATTTCCTGTAATAGCAAGCTGACCACTTGCACTAGCATCCATTGAGATGTCTTGTGCATCTTTAATTGTAAGTTTGGCATGGGGAGTTGCTACGCCAATACCAACGTGGTCATTTCCTGCGTCTGCATAAAAAGGTTTGCGTCTCCGTTGCCTTCAATACGAAAGTCAACATCAGCAGAAGCTTCGTTGAAGACGGCTCCGGCATTAACCGTAAGTGTGTCGCCCAGTGTGGTCGTTCCTGACACATCTACCGCACCATTCATGTCTATGGTGGTGGCGTTTATTTCAATTTCAGTATCTGAAACTAAGTCTAAAACACCATCGGCTGACTGATGTATGTAGGTTCCTGAGTCACCAAATTGGATTTGGTTTGCACCATTTATTTGCAGACCCGTATTGTGCTCATGGACAATACTTATTTCTTGGTCGTCACCCCAATAAACTATTCCACCGTCTGCCAAAAACAAATCACTAAACTCTAAAGCCGCCGTACCTAGAGATGCACCGTCTGAGGCATCGGGCACAAACGCTGTGGTAGCCGTGATCGTTGTTCCCTGAATGGTGCTAGACCCTGTAATTGCACCGTCTACTTGTAGCGTAGACGCCATGTCTACAGCACCGTCAATGTCTACCACATCTAAGTTTGCAGTACCTTCAACATCTATAGCGCCTGAAATATCTAATGTAGCCGCATCCAATTCACCCGTAAGCGTAATATTTCTAAAGCCTGTAATATCTTTGTTGCTATCTACCACAACCGCTTTAGATGCTGCCACCGTACCGGCAGTAACTCCGTCTATCGTTTCAAGTTCTGCTTCGTTAATAACAGCACTGCCGATAGTAAATCCTGTTCCTGTAACAACTCCTGACGAAGTAATTGCACCTGATGCAACCGTTCCCAGCCCAGTTACATTGCCGCTTGTATCAAAGGTATAGTTTCCGTCTGTAAAGACACCGTCAATTGTTAAATTTCTAAACGTACCTATATCTTTATTACTATCTACTACAACCGCCTTAGAGGCTGCTACAGTTCCAGCGGTTATGCCGTCAAGCATTTCTAGCTCGGCTTCTGTTAACTCTGCGCCTGAGCCTAGCGTAAGTGTCCCTGTTACCGTCAGGTTGTCATTAACTGTTACTTCTGATGTGGTATGACCTATTGAAACTGGAACGCCTGACGTAGCGGTTCCTATGGTAATTCCGTTTGAAGTGTTGGAATTATCTATGTTTAGTGTAGCTGTAGCGTCCAGTGAAAGATTGGAGCCGTCTACATTGAAGGTTCCAGCTACAGCCGTATTGTCTAGGTTGGTGGTTCCATCTACATCTAAGTCGCCGTTAAGGTCGGCATTGCCAGCTACAGTAATAGTGCTCGAAAGATCTACTGCACCATTTATGTCTATGGTAGTAGCGTTAATTTCAATTTCAGTGTCAGACACTAAGTCAAGGACACCATCCGCAGATTGGTGGATATACGTCCCTGAGTCGCCAAACTGAAACTGGTTTGTTCCGTTAAGCTGTATACCTGTGTCAGCTTCGTGAACTAGGCTTACATCTTGGTCGTCTCCAAAATAAATAACCCCAGCATCTGCTAAGAATAGGTCACTAAACTCAAGAGAGCTTGTACCTAGCGCAGCGCCGTCCGAAGCGTCTGGTACAAACGCTGTGGTTGCTGTAATCGTCGTGCCTTGAATGGTACTAGAGCCTGTTATTGCACCATCGACCTGCAACGTAGATGCCATATCAACGGCACCATCGATATCCACTACGTCTAAGTTGGTGGTCCCGTCTACGTCTAGGTCCCCATTAAGATCAGCATTGCCAGCTACAGTCAATGTAGATGACATATCTACGGTGCCGTTTACGTCTATTGCTGTAGCCTGAAGATCAATTTCATCTGTTGCGGCAATAGACAAGACCGTTGCTGATGAAGCGGCTATGCGTTGCGACGAGTCAAAAAACTGCAACTGGCGCGTGCTGTTTAGCAGGAGGCCGGTGTCAGCAACATGAGTTAGTGTTACGTCGGTGTCTGCACCAAAGCCAAGAACAGCAGCGTCTGACTTGAGGGTAAGGTCATCGCCAACGATTGCATCAGTCCCGACCGTCAAGCTTGTCATTAACTCTAGGTCAGCAAACGCATCTAGTACCGCAGCGCCCGATCCTGCACCATCAGTAAAGACTGCTGCAATGTTTCCGTTGCCAATAGTAATGTTAGCACCAGAACCCTGACTGATAATAATGTTTTGAGATCCGCTTGTAGCGTTCTCAATAAGCCACAGTTTGTTTACGGTGTTAGGTGCAATGGTGATCGTGCAGGCAGAGTCTAATGTTCCTGTATACTTGAGGAAGATTGCACGGCCTTCATCAGCAGCGCCATCTGCTAGCGTCGTAGTATGAGTGTTGGCATTCGTAACAATTGCTTCTGTACCAGAACCAAACGCATCAGCAATCAACTCAAGATTGGTGTTGGTTGAAGCTCCCCATGTGCCCTCTTCGTCACCAGTGGCGATTTCTTTTAGGCGCAGGTTATTAACATATGTTGCCATTATTTAACCCTTACAATTGCATTTTGTGAGTCAGCAGTTGGAAATTCCACCGTAAAAGTTCCGCTAGAAACCTCTTTGTCGATTCCAAAGTCCAGCACAGCTACAGCACGGTTTCCGTTTGTACTGTTATAAATTAATGCGCCCCTTACTGTGAACGAGGCGCTTGTCCAAGCACTGTTTGAAAAGTCCGCAAACCCTACGCCACCAGAAGTTGTTGGGTCTACATTGGTTAGTGTGTTGCCACCGGCAGTATAATTTGTTCCTGATGAACTCACTTCATTCGTTGTTGAGTACACAGTTGTTGATGAATCTAAAGTTGCATCATTTGTATAGAGGGCAATCTTAAAGGTGTTTCCACCAGAAGCAGAAAAGTTGTGCAAACCTTTTAAAACTTCGCTTTTAAAAGAATTGCATACAGATTGCGTAATAGCCATTCCTATACCCTAGGCACCCGTATGGTGCCATCTCTGTATTCGTCTACTGTCATGCGCCCTTCTGCCTGAGTCTTAAGCAGCCCAATCGCTTCTTGGTACCTTTGTGTGTACAGGTTCATCATGTCTGCGTCACCCTTCATGTAAGTGTACGCTTCAATCAATGCACCATAAAGCAGGGCGCTATCAGCGTTTGTTCCTAGCCATGTGGTTGATGCTGTAACAATGCTCGCAGGCTTGTAAAAATAATTTAACCTGTACGCAGAAGTTGCGCTTGGTGACGGACCTAGTACAAAGTTTGTGCTGTCATAAATTGCGTAATGCTTAGGAAATCCTTTTACGGAATCATCAGGATAAGCCTGAGACATAAAGTTATAGTCTTTATTAATTAAAAAGACTTGATCGCTCGTTGAGTTGGTAACCTCAAACGAAAGCGGCGCCAAAAGATCTGACGGAAAGGTTAAATACTTGCTTGAAGTTGACAGGCTTCCTGTAGTTATTTTTCTGCTAACAGGAAGGTTTACAGAACGATAAATGCGGTCTTCAGCTTGTTTAACAAAGGTAGGAATATTTGTTACAAAAGTGCTTTCCGTGTTCTGACAATAAGCTTTTATCGCGGCAACTAGTTCTGTATAAGTCATGAAATAGCAATAGTTACGGTGCCGACACTGGACTGTGTAGTCAGGTTAGCATCAATGTTTGCGTTTCCGCTACCAACTGGATCGAAGGCAAACATGCCACGACTTTTAGTTAGCGATGCGTCAGGTCTTGGATTTCTAAGGGATTGCGGGTCCGTGTAATCCCCAAGTTTGCCTAAAAAATTTTGTGGCTGGTCTTTGTCCCAAACATCTTTACCAACTAATAAACCAGTTTTTACACCTGCACGAAACTCAGGTTTTAAATCAGAAAGTTTGTATCTAAATCCTGTACGATCACAAAATCCAAAAGCATGTTTGCCGTTCGCGTATCTGCCCATTAAACGCTCCCATACCCACCGGGCACGAATCTAACAGAAGATCTGTCGCGGTCTTCTGACTGTGCAAGATCCCACTGAAACTCATACTCTGCCTTTAGGTCAGCCATTCTGTTGTTGGCTTGTGGATACTTCATGGACAGTTGGTACGCTAGGCCAGCCACCATACAAGGCAAAAAGCGAAACGGTGCATCCATTGTGTATTCACCGTCGTGGCCTACGTCTTCAATTCTCCGAAGCTTTTGGTAAGCAAACGTGTAGGCTTCATCAGGTGTAGGCCAAAAGTAAGCAACCGGAGCAGCGCGTTGCTTATCAATGTAAATATTTACAGGTCTACCGGATGTGTTTTTGTTAGGCAGGCTTGAATACTGAGACACGCTGATACGACTAAGCTGTTCGTCGTTTTGCGTAGCGCCGGACCCTGTTCTGATCCAATGCTCAATAATATCAATTGTATCAGTGGGCAGTGTCAGCGTAGCTGTGTCTGCTGTTAACGATGTTGATACTTGCTCAACAGTCCAGAAGTTTATGCCTCGGTTTGCCCACTCAATCGTTAATAAATTTAACGAACGAGTAGCAGTCTTTAGGTCGTAGCCAGTACGAAGCTGAAGACCGCAGCGCTCAAAGGCCTCTTCTGCAATCTCTGTAATGTCAAGATTAAACGTACTTGTGCTTGAGGTAGCCATCTATCCTCCCTTGGGTTAACCGTATTTTTTTTCCAAGACGAGAATAATTGTGTATCTGTCGCCACTACTGTGACCAACCGTAGTAAAAAGAACGTCGCCGTTTTTGCCGCCAGCAGCATTGTTCGTAAGCGACTGCATATTACTAAAGTCGTAGTGACCAGAACTGGAATCAGAAACGGTAAAACAAATTACGTTTGAGCTTGCATTCCAAAGAATGTCAACAGACATCCCTTCTAGGGCATAAAATATTTGTTGAATTTTTACTTCGGAGCAGGCTCTTTCTGTTCCCGGTTCTGCACTAAGCTCCGAAACATCTACTTTTGCAACCGCAGATTCGCCTGAGCCATCAGAAATATTTGTAAACTTCATGACGGCAACTCTGGGGCCATCAGAAAGTGTTTGTGATGTTACTGCATCAGCCATGTTGTTTTCCGGTGAAAGACCGGGGCCACCCACTCAAGGCAGGTGACCCCATCTATTAATTACGACTGATCTGTAAACGCAGGTGCGTCTGCGCCTTCAGTGGTACCCCAGATAATCCAGTTTGTAGAATCCTTTGCCACGATATTGATCTCCATAAGACCAAAATCTGTAAGGGTCAAGATTGAGTTGGAGTTACCATCTGCGTACACAGACACGTTGTCTGCGTTGGAATCTAGATGAATAACACCACCGATGAAGAAATTAGCATCAGCACCAGTATCAAAAATCAGATTCTCTGTTTCTTCTGCTGCGCCACCGTAAATAAATTTAAATGCTACGCCAGCAGAAGGGCTTGGCAGCGTTAGTGTGCGGTTACCGCCAAGGGCTGGAACTACAACAACCCTGCCACCATGGGTAGCAGCGGTCAACGTGGTGTCAGCGTCTGACAAGGTTACGGGTGAAACTTGCATACCCGAACCATCAAGCGTAAAGGAGGTTGTAAAGGCGCCGGTCGTTGCGTTTTTAGAAACTACTTCAAAGCCGTTCTCTGACCGAACTGCACCACTAAAAGTTGTATTAGCCACAAGAGTACCCTCTTACGAAAGGATTTGTTTTGGGGTCTTCGTAAGTGTCTGCCGGGGCAGTCGCCCAAAACTTTAATAAACCCGGAAATAATTTATATAATAAAAATGGGGCGAAGGTAGCGTTACCGCCACCCCCGCCCCAAATACTACTAAAGCGCTTAGGCTCCGGGTGATCCCCAGATTCCAAGCGGATCCGAAACGCCGAAGCTGTAACGCTCACGCGCCTTGTAGCGAACGTTTCCGGTGTCAAAGTCACCGTCCATGCTCGTTTCCATTGCAACGCGAGTGAAGTGCTTCATTCCATTCGGAACGTCGGTCATCAAGAACCACGCATCTGTATCGGTTAGATAGTGGTTTACAACATGACCCTCGGGAACAACACCCATTACGCGAACTGCGTTAATGTCGTTGTCCGCTGTCCCCGGACGAAGTTCGCTGTCCATAATGCGCTTAGCGACAAACTGAAGATCGGGCGGAATAATCATCTTGCGAGGACGCGAGGCGATCAATAGACCACGCTCATCTGTCCACTTAGCAATCTGAATAACCGCCGCTTCAAGCGAGGTTTCGTTGAGGTCAACCGCCGTTGCCGGACGGTTGGAGTTTTTGCCACCGCTAACGAGCGGGTGACCGTCACCACCTGTGACGCCATCGCCCGATGCAGTGAAGAGGTTAACGCCGTCTCCCCCCTGAAAAGCAGCGGTAAATCCGTTGTTAAGCGGAACCACTGCCTTAACCTGCTTCGTATAAGCCATGCCTCTTGCAAGCGCCTTGGTGTAACGAGCAGACAGAGAGTCATACAGGTTGTCCTCCATAGCCTCTTCGGTAATCGAAAAGCCCATAGCAACCGTTTCATGGTTGTACCGCGCCGTGAACGATTCTTGTGCTGCATCATAAGAAATGCCGCTGCCTTCCGGCTTAACCGGAGCAGAGCCAAAGCCCGAAAGCTTTACTTCTTCTTCAAAAGAACGATCCGAGTTTTCCGTCTCGTAGATCTCGGAATGCTCATTGTCGTAACTGGCATACTCAAGACCAAACAAAGCGTTAAGTCCGGGTAGAAGTTCCTTAAGAAGTTGTGCGCGTGAAATAGCCATTAATCAATCTCCTTACAAGCCAGTGGCGTTGAGGTACTGGTGATTGGAGGCTGACCCACTCGACGCTGCGTTAAACTTTACAATAACGTCGGGAAAGGCGTCACTTGCAGTTGTTCCAACAGGAGCAAGGCTGTCTGGCCCATCAACAAAGTCTAAAACGCGAAGTGGAAACGTAGCCGTTGTTGCTGGAGCATTGGTCGTTCCTGAGTCAATCTTGCTTTTAGACTTGCCGATAGCTGTAGAGCCAGCCGCATAAATAACAGCAACGTTTAACCCACGATCTGTGGTGTTCATCGCGCCGTCAGCCTGCATTTGAAATACAACAAATGGGTCGTCAATAACGTAAGCCATCGCATCAGAAGCAACCGTAGACGCAGGCCACTGCGTATTAAAAGTTTTCTGATTGGTCGTGCTTGGCGTATATGAGCAACCCACAAAGATTCCGCAAGTTGTTAGCGCGGTGGTGCCATTATCAAGCTCAATGTCACCGTCCGCAACAATCTTTACGAAATCACCGTTCATGATGGCGGTACCGTACCCACTAGCAATCGGCAGTTGCCGAACCTTGGCCGTAAATGAGCCAGAGGCGCTAAGGGTACCAATAGGCCGCGCACCATAAGGTGTCGCTGTAGCTGCCATGATTGTTACCTAAGTTGTTTGTGACCAATCAGGGTACAACCCTTAAGAGTTGCCGCCCCCCATGGTCACACTGGTTTTACGTTCGGGCGCGAAAAGCGGCATCCGAGGATCGTTTTCACGCATAAAATTATTGTCTACTGCTTGCATCTGGTCCCGAGCGCGTTTGGCATAATACTCTTGCCGTTGTTGCACAAACTCTTCAGGCGCCTTACAAAGAAGCAGGCCACCAACTTCGATGCCGCCCTTGTCTGCCCATTCAGAGCCGTGATCGCTCATAATTTGTAACTCGGGATGATCTTCTGCTCGCACTGGTTCCCATCCTTCACGAAACCGTTTAGATGCGTTGGTGTTGTCCATCTGTCCAACCATTGATGTCCTTACCCAACGAAAAACCCAACCGTCCTGCGGTTCGGGATCTGGTAGAATGGAAGCTGGCTCCCAGTTCTTTTGGCGCTCACTGCTTTCGCGAGTGTCGAGTCCACTTTTTTCTTTTGGTGCGCGATCTTTACTCATTGTTAGTTCTCCTTAACTAGCTGTGCCGCATATTGTTGCGGACTGAGACCAAGACGTTTCGCGATGCGAACTTGGGTTTGAGTCAGCTTCACTGTGCGTGGCGCTCCCCCACCAGAACCTCTCTTAGCTGGAGCTACTACGGATTTTGCCTTTTGGCGTTGTGCAACGTCGGCGCTTTCACCTTCGTTGAAATAAGAGGGAAATACTTCCCTAACCCTCGAATCAATTAATTGATAATATTCGTCTGTATCGGGGTCAATACCTTCACTAACAATTTTATCATGCACCCCATACGCAAAACTGGTCATTTCGTAATCATTACCAAACCATGAATTACCCTCTTGCCACTCTACGGCCTTAGGGTCAGGCTCAGGAATTGGATCTTCTTGAGGATACTGTTGCTGATACGCCTGAGCTTGGGCATCCATTTGTCGCTGTTGCTGCACTACAGCAGACTTCCAATCGTTTACAACAGCGCTTGAAACCTTGCCATGATTTGACTCAATCATTTTTGCTTCAATTAAGTTTTTTTGCGCTGTAGCAATTGACTCGGCGTCACCTAACTCATTTGCACGCTTTAACATGTCTTCTGCTAAGGTGACAGAAACCTTTGCCCTGCCCTCTGCTTGGGTGTCTAATGCAAACTGAGATCTTTTTACAAGCTCAAGCAAGCGTTGGTTTTCGGTATGCAATTGCTGTGTCGCACGGACAGCTTCATCTGACATGCGTTCAGCTTGTTCTTTTGCCCTGCGTTCTTCGTGGTATTCCCACTTTAATTTTTAATTCGATCTTGGGCACGCTTACCAACTTTTGCAATTTCTGGTTCTTCCGTAGATCCAGTGCTGTCACTTTCTGTTTCTTCAGAAGTTTTGTTTACATATGGTTGATCTTCTTCAGGTGTATCATCTACTACCTCAATTGCAAGATCGTCTTCGTTTTGAATTATATCAGCAGGATCTTCTACTGTATTCTTGACACCAAAAAATGCCTCTTCTTTAGTTGTCATGGTCAGGCCCTTTCAATGCCACGAGGATCTTCAACGACCGCCTCTACGGTGTCGTCATTGATAATGCGAAACTCTTTGCCGTGGACCTTTAGGCGTGTGCCACTGAAGGCACGGAACACCACCCAGTCACCTACTTGGCAATAAGGACCATTAGGAAAACGATCTGTGTTTGCATAGGCATCTGGCCCCATGCTCATTACCCAGCCTACAACAGTAGCAATGGTTTGTTCGTGTTGATATTTGGCTGACTTGATAATGCCCCCTTCCGTTTTTTCATCTACCTCCGGAAGAGCAATAAGCATCTTGTAGCCTTTCGGCTCAGGTAGCTGTGACGCTTTCCTTTCGGTCGCGTCTTCAGCTTCGACACTTTCAGTGTCTGTGGCCTCTTCGGCCTGAAGCGTGGTCATTAAGACCTCCGTATTGTAAGTGCGCTACGATTTAGCGATGCGTCCTGCAACAACAAATAAATATATAAAAAAAATAAAA
>FUIF01026412.1_pt1 | contig 12138 bp, 7 predicted proteins | sample 1003461 | NCBI WGS metagenome assembly FUIF01 (sample SAMEA80401918, study PRJEB19352) | marine metagenome | reverse complement strand
TGTCTCCGACTCAGTCCTTCCACCCACACAGATCACGAAGCATACCAAGAAGTTGATTATGTAACAATTCGTGCTGAAGCTCGTACAGTTACTGATGGCGGTGAAGACGGTCGGCTTCAAATAAGTGTTCTAAAGGATGGCACGGGTGTTAATGTCTTTGATGTTGATCTAGATGGTGGTTCTAACGAAATCGTCATTAATGAAGGAGGGGAGGACATTGACTTCCGTGTGGAGGGTTCAACCTCTGGTAGCTTGATTAGAACTCGTGCAAGCACTGATACAGTAATGTTGGAAACAAGTTCCACGATTACCGCAGGCCCAACACTTGCGTGTCACCAAGGAGCCAGTAACCTTACCGCAGAGTTTTTCCGTGGTTCTTCCACAGGAACAGCAACAATCGTTAATATGTATTCTGACAATGGTGGGTCTAACACACTACAACACCACTTTGAAGCCAATGGCGATTTGGAAATTCAAGGTACTCTTACTGAGAGTTCTGATCAACGCATCAAGCAAGACATTGTAGACAGTGGTTCGCAATGGGATGACATCAAGGCTGTTCAAGTTCGTAAATACCGCAAGATTTGGGATGTTTCAGAATATGGTGACGATGCGGATGTTTATTTGGGTGTTGTTGCTCAAGAACTTGAATCCTCTGGCATGGGCGGTCTTGTTAAAACGCGCGTCAACGAAGAAGACCCTGATGATGATTTAAAATCAGTAAAGTATTCTGTTCTCTACATGAAAGCTATCAAAGCATTGCAAGAAGCTATGGAGAGAATTGAAACTCTGGAAACTAAAGTAGCTGCACTGGAAGCTGGATAACTCTCGATCTAAGTCGAATATAACACAAGGAGAGTTTAAAATGCCGCTAACAAAATTACAGTTTCGACCAGGAATTAACAAAGAAACCACCTCATATTCCAACGAGGGCGGCTGGTACGAGTGTGATAAAGTTAGGTTCCGGTTTGGGGTCCCAGAAAAAATCGGAGGTTGGGAGCATACCTTTGACGCTAATTTTCTTGGAACGTGTAGATCTTTAATTGGGTGGACGGCTCTTGACGGAACCAATTTTATAGGTGTGGGGACTCACTTAAAATACTACATAAGCGAAGGCGGCGCATATTACGATATTACTCCAATTCGCAGCACAACAGCAGCGGGAGAAGTAACTTTTGACGCGAGTGCTAACACTTTGGCGTCAGACGTAAGTGCTGGTGATACTTCGATAACACTCACCAGTGCGTCCGGGTTTCCTTCTGTTGGAATTATTCAAATCGAAAGTGAAACCATTTCGTATAACGGAATTAGTAGCAACGATTTGACGAACTGTGTGCGTGGGTTGGATGGAACAACTGATGCGGCCCACAGTTCTGGAGCAGCGGTGAACTGTTCTACTATTAAAGTCGCTGATACGGGTCACGGTTGTAACCCTAATGATTTTGTAACGTTTAGCGGGGCGGCTACGCTAGGGGGCCAAGCCACTGCGAACAGGTTAAATCAAGAGTACCAAATCTTTACTCTTGTGGACGAAAACAACTACACGATAACTTTACGAGATGTTGCGACGGTAGACTCGATTACTTCAACGACTGGTTATGCGCCTACAATTATCTTTGCTAATTCTTCTGACACGGGCAATGGAGGTTCAAGCGTTGTGGGTGCGTATCAAGTGCCAACTGGGCAGGACACGGTTGTTTTTGGCACAGGTTGGGGAGCGGGAACTTGGGGCCGGGGAACTTGGGGTTCTGCGGCGAGTATTGGCGCAGCAGATCGAAGTCTTCGCACTTGGTCCCATGATAACTTCGGAGAGGATTTAGTAATTAATCCCAGAGATGCTGGTATTTATTATTGGGACAGAACAAACGGAGTAACCACTCGTGCGGTGGACATTTCTTCTGCGGCTTTTGGAACTACGTTCTCGCCACCCGTGGTAGCCAAACAGGTTTTGGTTTCGGACAGGGACAAGCATGTGATTGCTTTTGGTACAAACCCTGAATCGGACACTACTCAGGATCCTTTGCTGATCAGGTTTTGTGATCAGGGAAACATTCGAGACTGGGAAACCACAGTTACGAACACTGCTGGGGATTTACTAATCGGGACGGGTTCGGAGATCGTAACTGCGGTGGAAACACGCCAGCAGATTCTGGTGTTTACTGACGTTTCTGTTCATTCGATGCAGTTTTTAGGGCCCCCGTTTACTTTTGGCATTAATCTTATTTCCGACAACATTACAATTCGTGGGAATCAGACAGCTATAAACGTCGAAGATTCCGTTTATTGGATGGGTCAAAACGAGTTTTATATGTTTAACGGCGCAGTAAACAGGTTGGCCTGTACCGTTAGAGATTATGTGTTTAGTGATTTTAACGACGATCAGGCGGGAAAGGTCATTGCGGGGTCCAACGCAGCGTTCGGAGAAGTTTGGTGGTTTTATCCCTCGGCAAACAGCACGGACAATGATCGGTACGTTGTATATAATTATCAACAGAATATCTGGTACTATGGAAATCTTGGGCGTTCCGCTTGGATGGACCGCGGTACGGAGCGGAATCCGATTGCAGCATCTACGGACCACTATCTGTACTTTCATGAGTTTGGAGATAACGACGGATCTGAAAACCCCCCGGCTGCTATAAACTCGTACATTGAATCAAGTCAGGTTTCGATTGGCGAAGGCGATAACTTTGTATTTGTTCGCAGGTTAATCCCCGACGTTACGTTTAGGTCTTCGACCGGAACCCCAGACCTGTCTATGACTATAAAAGCAAGACGGTTCCCTGGGTCGAACTATGACACTTCCAACACGGCAACCGTTTCTCAGACGGCAACAGTTCCTATTGAGGAGTTTACTGATCAAGCCCACATACGAGTTAGGGGTAGGTCGTTTGCGGTGCGCGTGGAGTCTAATCAAACGGATGTAACTTGGCGTTTAGGAACACCAAGGGTGGATGTACGCCCTGACGGGAGACGTTAATGTCTCGCAATACAAACCTGCCGTTTTTTCCGCTGCCCCCCAAAGAGTACAGCACGGAATACTTGTCGCGTTTGATCCAAGACTTCACTGTTTACTTGACTCGGATGCAAAATGCTGGGGAGGGTCGGCACACAGAACTGGTGCTCACGAGTCTTCAAACGGACGATAGTGGTTTGGAACTTGGAGGATTGTTTCAGCAGGCGGGTTTTGTTAAGGTGACGCTAATTAACACGCCACATGTGCGGGGGTCCTCGGCCACCGGATCGGTCGGCACAACAACGGTGACGATAACATGACTGTAATTACAATGCCAAACGGATCTCTCTGGAAACCATCCACGAGTTCTGATACAGTGCATTGTATTAATTGTGGGAATGCGGTTGATACGCCTGAAGAAGTTTTAAGTTACCCGAACGGAACATGTCCAGATTGTGGACAGGCTTGGACAGGCGCTGAGAACCGCAGCACTTCGATAACGGTTACTTCGCCCGAGCCTATTCAAGGAGAAGCATAATGAGCTTATCAGTAATTGGAGGCCTTATTGGTAGCATGTTTGGCCCCGCTGGGGGTGCCATCGGAGCGGGGATTGGATCTCTTTTCGGAGGAGGTTCGCCTCAAGATGCGATAAAAGCGGCGGCGCTTGGTGGAATTAGCGGTGCTTTGGGAAAAGGGGTCACATCGTTGTTGGGAGCAGGCACGGGACAGATAGCGGCCCAAGGAGCGACCCAAGCAGCGACCCAAGAAGCGGCAAGCAAAGGTCTTCCTGGCATATTTAAATCTGCTTTTACAGGGGATAAGGCTTACGGAAATATCCTTCAAGCTCTTGGGCTTGGTATGACTGCGTATGGCGTGGCGAATCCGCCAGACCCATTGGCAGAAGCAAAAAAATTAGATGATTATCTTTCGGACCAGTGGGACAGCATCGAAGTTGAAACCCCTGATTACGGAGCTTATTACGATGATTTAAATCGTCAATACGCAGCGGCGGGTGGTTTAATTCAAGGTCCAGGCACTGGAACCTCTGACGACATACCTGCGATGATATATCAGGACGGGCAACCTGTTCGGGAGGCTGCGTTATCTAACGGCGAGGTTGTTTTTTCGTTAAAAGATTTGGAACAGCTAGGCGGCGGCAATGCTGAGTTAGCGGGACAAATTATTGGAAATGCCCCTAATGGATCTCGGGGTCAAGCGGCGGCGATGTTGTATCGAAGTCTTAGAGCATAGGTGATATTATGGCGGCACAAACAAGCGGCATCCCTTCTTATTTAAAGAAGTACCAGAAACAAATTCTGCAAAGCGCCAGTAATTTGTTTAAGCAGGGCAAGGGCCGAATGCCCCAGTATCAAATTGCTGGAATGTCCCCTTATCAAAAACAAGCCATGGAAATGGCTGCTCAAGGCGTTGGATCTTACATGCCAATGTTGCAGGCAGGCGCTGATACTCTTGGTTCCGCAGCGGGGGCTTATAAATCTGGGCTAGGAACTCTTGCTGATGCGGGAGGGTACTTTGATCAAGGCGCAAAACAAGCAAGACAAGGGTCACAATATTTTAGACAAGGCGCAGAACAAGCGGGAGCAGGGCAACAATATCTTACAAGAGGTAAGAAGTTATCCGGAGAAGGGGCTCAAGCTCTACGCAAATCTCAAGGCCGTTTTACAGGTCAAGGTTATGACAAGTTCATGGATCCGTACCTTGAAGAGGTTGTACAAGCTGGGCAAAGAGACATCCAAGAACAAGGCGCACAGGCTGGAAATTTACAGCGGGGCCGTGGTTTGGGTGCGGCGGCGCTAGGAGGATCAAGTCGTGCGAATCTGGAGACGCGCCGGGTTGGTCAAGAGACAGCAAGAGATGCCAGTGAGTTTGGTGCCCAGCTAAGATCGCAAGGGTTTCAACAAGCTATGGACCGTGCGGGCAGTGCGTTTGAGTCTCAAAAAGGCCGTCAGCAGACAGCGGGACAGGCATTTGGAAACCTTGCTACTGGAATGGGCCAGTTTGCAGGGCAGCAGGCTAACATTGGTCGCACAACCATGGGCGCTGGTACAGGTATGGCTGACATTGGTCGCACAACCATGGGCGCGGGCACAGGTATGGCTAACATTGGCACAGGCATTGGTTCACTGGCTGGAGGCTTAGGCAACGTAGGAACGGCGCAAGCTAAATTAGGTGGCTTGGGGCAGCAGATGGGGCAAAGCGACATCAACATGCTCTACGGCATGGGTCAGAACCAGCAAGACCAACGTCAGCGGGAGCTTGAAGCGCTGCGTCAGAATCAGTACCAAGAATACATGCGGCCATACCAAGAGCTTGGTTTCTACTCGGATATTTTTGCGGGGACTCCGTCTTCCTCGATGTCCTTTATGATGCCTTCAATGCCTAATCCGTACACTCAAATTGGCGGAGCTTTTGGCGCAGCGGGCGCTGGTTACAACTACTTTAACTGATCTTAGAGGTTTCTTATGAACGTTCAGAATCGCAAGTTGTTTAGGAACAAAGATGCTCGGCGGCAGCTTGCGGCGATGGGTGGGATTATGCGGTCTTCTCCGGAGTTAGCGGGCGAGGCTGCTCGGTTTGCCGAGGGCGGCACTGCTCGTGAGCGAGCTATTTCTGGGCAGGGTGCGTTGGATGAGTTTGCATCTTCAAGCCGAACTCCTATGATCTTAGGGCCCATTGATCAAGCTTTGGGATCAAGGGTGCAGGATGTGGATCGCCAAGTTCAAACGGCTATCGTTAGTTTTTTGGGCAACGTGTTTCAGGTAGTTGGAGATAGAATTTTTCACTCTGACACAGGGATTGAGATAGAAGAGCCCTCTTTGAAGCAGGAGATTCTTACGCAGGGTGATCGAATTGCCGCGGAAGACATGGCGATGGCACAGGATGTTCCGCAGGGACAGCCCCGCAACTTCACACAACTTCTGTCTGATATTAAAAACCCTGTAGAAAGAGGCAAGGCAATACTTACGCAGTCTCAAAGCGATCAGGCGCAACCATCCCAAGCCGATTCATCTGATGGCCCCGACCGCAGCATAGACCAGCAATTGCTATCGAAAGCATTAGAAGCAAAGTCACTGCCGATCACTCCAACACAGGATTTCCGCAGAGAGTTCGCAGATTATGGCGATGACATTTCTCCGTTTGATCCTGCTGATATCGCTGGCACTATAGACGAAATGAACCCTGCGTTTGATTCATTCGGTGGAGATCTTTTGCGACCTGTGGACCTTATGGCTGGGCCCATTTACCCGGCAGAAGAGGGTTCCTCTGAGACAAAATCAAAAAGATTTAACGATGCTCTTTCTAACAGACCTCGAATGTACGAGACGATGTTTCCGGTCCCTGCTCCCGAGGCTGTTACGCTTGACTTAGGCCCCGAAGGTCCCACTACTTCAGATGGTGAAAGTACTCCCATAGAGTTTGCTGTAAAACCTGGTTCTACTTCAGATGCTGCCGCATTGGGCACCGCAGGTTATACTCCAGATGCGGCTAAAGATACTGCCCTAGCAGCGGCAGAAGCTTCTAATGATCCGGGCGCAAGTCTCTCTGGTACAATCGGCGCGAACCTTGGCGCGGGGAGCTCGTCTTCCATTGAGGAAGCTACTAAGGCGCAGTATGAGTTCTTAAAAGATTTCTTGGGCATTGGGGAACGAGACAAGCAGAAAGAATTTAACCTGATGGCAATGCAGTTCTTTACTGCGCTAGCCGCGGGCCAAAGTCCGGACGCCTTGGCTAACCTAAACGCCGCTGCCTCTACGGCAATCGCGGGTCTAGCTGCGGCGGACAAAGAGCGCACAGAACTTGATCGCAGCATTAAACTTGCGGCGTTTGATAGAGCGTCTGAGTTGGATTCTGCGGCAGCGGCTCGCAGACAGCGGATGGATGAGCTTACTAAGGAGTATCAACTTCGCACGGATTTGGAAATTGATAAGATTGAGGCAGATGCAGCAAATACTCCTGGTAAACCTTTCTTGTCTACAGCAACTGGTAAAGCACTGTTGGCCGAATATAACCTGTATATAGACCCAGCTAGCGGCGGTCTTACCCCAGATCAAGCGTTTGAGAAGATGACCTCTTCTGGAGGTGTTGCGAGAGATCCAGCCCTAATAACGCTGTTTATGAAATCACTGGGCTATACGTCTGATAATAAAGTAACTCCGGGTCAAGTACAGAGCTTAGACCAAATACCGGATGGGACGTAAATGGCGAGCTTTGCAGATTTAGAACGCGCTGCCATCGATGCGTATAACAGCGGAGATGTCGAGGCTGCAAAGCAGCTAAAGGCTCAGGCGCTTGCTACTCAAGAGTATGAAAGCATAGAGCGTCTAGCTGTTGATGCGTATAACAGTGGTGATGTTGAAACGGCTAAAAAACTAAGCAAGAAGCTCTAGGTATACTTGCTCCCTACGAAGAGTCTAAACTCACAGACATAGGACGGGGTATTAAAGCTGCGCCTGTAATGATAGCTCAAGGCTTGGTGGAAAGCGGAGCATTGGCCGCGGATCTAGCTTTTGGAACTGAGTATTCTCGTGGTGTATCAGATTCATTCGAGAAGTTTCGTAAAGACAATGACCTCAATCCTCGCACCACGGGCGGTCAGATTACCGAGGAGATTGTGGGTTTCGGTCTAGGGTTTATTCCTATCGCAGGTTGGTTGGGCAGAGCAAATCAAGTCGCCCGAGGGGCAGCGCGAACCCAAGCCAAAAGTAAATTCTTTAAAGCAGCAGATTCGTTTGGTAAGTCCGACGCTGGTAAAAAACTAGTGGGAACAAGAGCGGGGTTAATAGGAACCACGGCGCTTGCTGCGGGCGGCTTTGAAGCTTTGGTTACGCCCGATGGTCGTCCCACTATTTCCGACTCGTTTGATTCTGCTCCTGAGTTTTTAAAGACTGAAAACACGTTAGAGTTAGGGGGCACAGACCTTGCCAAGGCTCGTTTAAAAAACAAGGGCCGTAGAGCGTTTGAAGGTAGTCTTGCCAGTCTTACGTTTGATGTTGGTATCCCCGTTTTGGGCGCAGGAGCACGGGCCGTGGGCTCAGTGCCGGGAGTATCAGAAGCGTCATCGTTGTTATCTCGTTCGGTTTTAGATGTGTTTGATCGAGCAACTACTATCGCGGGGAAAGCGCCGATTATACGAAGCGTGAAAGAACCCGTGAAAGAGAAGTTTGCTCAGTGGTTCTCGCCCACTGGAAATGCTCATAGTCGTTTTGTGGAAGAGATGTTTGACGCAGAGGGTTCGATGAACGAATCAAAGCGCAAGGCTGTAAATCTGTTTCAGAATTATGAGAGCGCCACAGACCAGTTGTTTCGTGTGGTGGACCTTCCAAAGATGTCCAAAAGAAAGCGCAAGGAAATTGGGGAGCAGTTTTTAAAAGCGTTTGAAACAGGCGACATTGAAGGATTTGCTAAAAACTTTAGCAAACGGAAACAAGAAAAGATTAAAAGTTCTGTAGAAGCGATGCGAGAAGCAAATCTACGGATACAAGACGAGATTGCTTTGGACTTAGAGGACTCCATTCAACGGATAAAAGCTCGGTCGGAATACGCTCCGTCTGATGTAAAGCCGTTAGAAGACGCCTTGAAAGAAATTCGAGATAGTCACGCCGCGGGGAAGACTTATCTGCGCAGACGTTTTGCCATGTATGACGATGCAGAAAACTTCTACAACAATCTGGATGTGCAATCGAATAGTCCAGCCTATAAAAAAGCGTTGGACGAAATGAAGGCTCATATTCGGTCCTCTTTTTCGGGTGGTGTTAAAGCAGATGATTTAAAACAAATTCTTCCTGCGGACTATAAAGAAGCTCTTCCTTTGTTCACCAAACCTGACGGCACTCCAACAGGTTACGTTGATTTTTCCAAGCTAACAGACGATCAGATAGATCGGTTTGCTGAATTGCGTTTACTTCGGTATTTAAAGCTGGATGTGGGCAACGGGGTAACTCCTCAACAGGCGTTGAACAACCGCATACAGGCGTTGAAAAGAGCTAATAACGCTCAAGTGGTTATGCCCGGTCAGCGGATTCAGTTAGATGATTCTATTTTTATCGAGCGGGTCGCTGAGTTAGATGATCTCGGTGCGGTCCGAGAACTTATGGGCGAGGTCCGAGATCCTAAGACCATGTTTTATAACACGATAACGGACACGGCGAATGCGTATGCTGCGTCTAGGTTTTACAAAAACATGGCGGATGACGTTGCGGTAGATGCTAACGCGGCGTTGCGTTTGCAGGCGGGGGACAAGGAACTTCCCGGTCTTGTGCGTGATCCTGTTACGATTACTGCGGCGGAACGGTTTGGTTCTGCTCGGGACGCGTTTGCCGCTGCTCGGGCGGTTCTGGACGAAAGGATGGCGAAGGGGCTTTCGGAACAAGACGCTGCGAGACAACTTAAATCGTTTGCAGAAAACGTAAACACTGCGGGTTCTGGCTATGGTGGCTTGTTGTTTAAAGCAACCGTAGACGACACGGGTAAAGAAGTAACGGACAGACTAACGGGGCAGGTTGTTGATGAAACGGCGCAACTGACCGAAGGCTTGCTACAACGCGGGTACGTTCAGTTGTCCCAGGTCGAGGGGGATCCATCTGTGTTGGGTCCGTTCGGGGCTATCACCAACATGTATGTTTCTCCCGCAGCGGCAGAGGCATTAACAACCCCCGCTAGGTTGCAACTCGACGACCTTGGCGCGGCTCTTGCGACTGGTGCCATTCTTAAAGGGCAGGCGCAGCGCATGACCATCGTTCCTAATCTGGCCTCGCAAATTCGAAACATCTTTGGAAACGTGATCGCATTGGGTCAGGGTGGTATGCTGCCCAACCGCGGGGATGTGGTGGATGCCTTTAGAGTTGTGTCGGCTAATGTCGAAGGTCTAAACGATGATGCTCTTGACAAACTTACAAAAGAACTCGGCGCGTTAGGGGTCATGGATACCAACCTTGTGAGCAGCGCGTTACGAGACTTTAGAGAACTGTCGAAAGACCTAAGTGCTGGAGGTCGGTTACAAGCAGGGTTTGATGGTTTTAGCCGTATCATTCCGTTTATGCGACAGCTTGAAAGTCTTTATGGTAACTCGGATAGCTTCTTTAAAATCCTTGGCGTGTTTGCCGAACAAGGCAAAATGGCGACAGCACTGGGCAAGGCTGGTGTGGACGTTGGTCAGCCAAAGAACTTTAACTTTGAAGCGTTTAAAGACTCGATGATGAGTCAAGGGTTGGCAAAGCGTTCTCGCTCTTTGGCTCTGGACGATTCTCCCGCTAACTTTTTACTAACACTGGCTGGAGACACAGTTAAAGACTTGATGCCTGTGTATTCCCGCGTGGGTAAGTTGGTTAAAAAAATTGACGCTGTTCCAATCTTTGGTGCCTTTACATCTTTTGCCGCAGAAAACATTAGGAATGCGGCCAACACTGTTCAACGAGGCCTGACCGAGCTCTCGTTTCAAGTAGACGATAACTTAATTGCAGCATTCAAAGGAGACGAAGCAGCGGCAAGAGCGTTCGCTCGACAAGTCCGAGGCATGGGTTCTCAACGTCTCTTGTCCTATGTCGCTATTGCTAACGTTTCCCCCAACGCGGTTACCAAAGCCTCGATGCTCGCAACTGGGACCTCGGAAGAAGAGATGGCGGCGGCGCGAGTACAAGCAGCGGACTTCTATAGCGGTAGTGACCTCGGGGTATTGAGCAACGACAAGCGTGGCAAGATGGAGTTGTTTAATCAAAGCTACATCTTCCCGCATAGTTTTGTTCGAGAACCTGCTATCGCTGCGATTCGAGAATTTAATCAGACGGGAGAGTTGGATAAAACAGCAGCCGCACAAATCACAAACGGAATGTGGGCGGGCCTTACCAAACTATCAGAGCCCTTTGCGGGAACCTCTTTGTTTGCGGAAAGACTTTTAGATGTTCTGCCTGAATCGTGGATCGGTCGTGGCGGCAAGACTGAAACCGGGGCTCCTATTTATATTCAAGGGGAACCCGTTGGGGATCAGTTGAAAAAATCTGTCGTACACACTCTGGGAGCATATTTGCCGGGGTACGCTCGTTTAGTCGTTGAGGAACGCGGCGGAGAGTTGACGTTTGGCCGAGCGGCGAGAGCGGCACTTGGTATTCCTGGGACCCGAGGACAACAGTATACAAACGAAGAAGAAATTGCCCGAATCGCCACAGGGTTTACTCCTATTGTAGTAAACAACCGAACAGATTTTACCTTCCGCGGCGCGGAGTACACTTCTCTTCGTAACCCAGCCAAGGGCCTTGCTACACGGACCATTAAACGTGCTGATGCAACTCAAGCAGATGTTTTAAAATCTTGGAACGGCTATCTTGATAATTTATATCGAGCGCAAAGCCAGCTTTACTATTATGTGGAGGCCGCACGAGAAATGAAAACCTCTGAGGCGGCTATTAGAGCACAGTTAAAGCAGGCAAATCTTGGTGGGGCAGAGCTTAACTCCATTATGAAAGGCGAGTTTTGGCCCGGTCTGGCATCTAAAGAAGTCATTAAAGAAACTAAACGGGAGATGAGAAACGAAGACAAAACGTTTCTTGTCAATCAACGACCATGGTCAACGCTAAATCAAATGTCAAACGACAGAAGACGCGAAAAGTTGTCCCCGTTGAACTTCGCGGAAGAAGAAGCGGCAAGACTAGAAACCAAGAGACTTCAAAGAGAAGCTGAAGTTAATCAAGCGAATAGCCGATTAGCGAGAATAGCAGCGCCTGCGATAGACTTTTTTCAAGGCGAAGCAGAGCCAGAGGTAGCAGCGCCCGTCGTGGAAACCCCTGAGCCTCAGTCTGTTCTTGCTCCTTCTCCTGCAACTGCACCCCTCGTGCAGGAAAGTCCACCAAGGGACCAAGGATTCTTAGCCGCAGTAATGGGTTCTAACCCATTAGACGCGTTGAAAAATATGCAGATCGCGCAGAGGCAAGGACCAGGGAATTAGCCCACCTCGCCCCAGTTATCTCCTAGCTCCTGATCTACTCTGGATGGAACAAGCAGCACATCGTTCAGGCCGTTCTCCATAATGTCCTTGATCCTCGCAGCTTGCTCATCGCTCTCAATAGAAAAGCAGAGTTCGTCATGCACCGTGAGCAGCGGAAGCAATCCTTCCTTGTAGCAGTCGGCCATGGCCTGCTTGGTTTGATCGGCGGCGGATCCTTGGATCA